>Ga0247778_1000321_pt1 | contig 74182 bp, 74 predicted proteins | sample UWRJL049202B5_FD_179939 | JGI IMG/M metagenome (GOLD analysis project Ga0247778, IMG submission 179939) | Plant litter microbial communities from Arlington Agricultural Research Station in Wisconsin, United States - UWRJ-L049-202B-5 | ecosystem: Environmental > Terrestrial > Plant litter >... | reverse complement strand
AACATTCCGGATTCATCGTTGGAAGTCTCGGGGGTGCGGGCCTGTGCCGGGCCAGCAATATTCTTGAGACGAGTGACCACGTAGGAATAGGCTGTTTCGAAGTCGTCCTCGGCCAGAGCCGCATCAATACACATGCTGACGACTCTTTTCTCTGCAATTGATTCCTGTTCTTGAAGTTGTTCTGAATCCAAATGCTTCGTATGACCGGCGGTGTCTCGAACTGTGAGGCCGGCTTTTACCATGTCCCGCCCCATCTGGATGAAATCATGGATTTTGGTGTAGCTCTTGGGATTTTGGTCCAAAACTTTGCCTATAATCGAAATTGGATCACCGTGCACTCGCAAGCTGACAGGCTTGAATGGTTCTCCTTGTTTAAATACCAAGCGGTATGTGCCAATTGCGTGTGTGACTTCTAAGAGGTGCTCGAGCTGGTCGTGTTCGGTAGAGTCCCACAGGTTGTCCGGAAACGCCTTGAGACTGGATTAGGGTCAGCAAGAGCTTACTTGTACACGTTCAAGATGGTGTTGATGATTCTCTATCGACTCACATATCTGAGCATCTTTTTATGCCGCCCCGTGTTCTGTTAGGATTGGTCGCATTATCGTAAGCATTCATGGCTGCTGAAATAACTGCCTCCACCAAAGCTTGTTTCGATAGTGGCCGGTCTGACGAAGCCTCGTAGATGGAATTTGCAAGAGAATACCCTAGACCGGTGAGCGCGTGAGGTGTAAAAGTGTCAAATGACTTACTCTCGTTTTTCAGAAGCGTTTTGAGAATCTCGGCTTCGACGTGGTCCTTGGAGAGTTTCCCAAAGATGCCCTTTCCTGAAAAGTCGTCGAGGCCTGCTCCTTCCGAAAGTTCTTCGGCACCCCAACTACGAAGCCAAAGTATCTCGTTCCTTACTCTAACCCAGTATTTATCGTCTTCTTTTGGCCCGTTTGCAACAGACAGGATTAACCTTGCAAATTCGCGTCTTTGGTCTGCTTCATCCTGGTGTAAGACCAGCTCCCCTGCCCTCCTGATCGTAAACTTGAGTCCCGTCCTCATACATAGATAAGTCGAGACTAATAGCGCATGGAGCAACCGTATCGAGATTTCTTTTGGGCTCGTCAAGGTGTTCTGCTCGCCAAGAAGGTCATTACGCAGATACATTGCATTCTTCGCCGAGACAATTTCATCTAGACCAGAGACAGGAGAGAGCAGAGCAGCAGCCGCTTGCAAGGTCGTTATTCTATCTTGATCCATCAGAGTCACAATTCGCGTCAGAATTCGATGAACACCATTAAGCGCATCAACAGACTCTTCTGAAATCAAATATGCAGAAGCGATGGCAGCTCGAGCATAACGTCTTTCCAGGTATTGTTGATCATTCTCGTCCAGCCACATAACCCCATCTCCATAGACTCCCAGATCAGAATCTCCCGGACCATCCCATTCCTCCACAGCTTCTACAGCAGTCTTCCACGATTTAACTGCTTTCTCAGTAATCCATTGGAACACTCCTTCCCAGCCGATACATCTTTCGTTCGCGACCGGGCTGTCATCTAACGGCGTGACCAACTGCATTCGAATTCCAGAGTTCTTCCGAAGTTTCCTTCGCTTCCATCGAGTGTCACCGTGCATCCAAGGCCCAATTAATCCCCGAAGGTCTCGTCCAACGCCTGATGTATCTCCCTCCGCTCTATCTTGGCCGGTTTGGGCGAGAAGTAAACTGATCCCTGCCTTGTCTTCTAATAGCTCGAACTCAGAGAGCGTAAGAATGGTTACAATTCCTGGATGGTATTCGTAGTTTAAGCGTACGAGAGGAAGAACAGTAGATATCATCCAGGTCCGCAGATACGAAGAAAGGTGTAGGAATGGTCCCAGCAAGCCTGGTAATTCGTTGATCAACCCAGTGCTGTTATCGATGCGACACGCTCGCAAGATAAGAAAAGAGACCAGAGGATCTTTGGGATCATCTTCGGGAGCATAGGGCCATTTCAGATGCAGTAAATGTAGCCTTCGAACTTTCTTCTGCGCCTCCTCTTCACTCAGGTCGGCGAGGGTATATGGATTTACTGGATGGTTGGAATCCTCTGCAATTTCTCCAGAGACAAGATCTCTGAGCAAGGGGACATATTTCGAAGATTCGACAGTTTCTGGTAGGTGGGTGAGGAGAATGCGCAGGACAAGCTGTAGGTGGAGAGTTTTAGGATGCTGTGCAAGAAGGGTTCGGAGAGTTGATATGTCTTTTTTCCTGGATAGTTGGACTGCTAAAAGTATGGCTTTAGCTGGAGATACTTCAGTTCCTGCCATACTTCACAAATGGTCCGAGAAGTCTGTAAAAATAAACATTTAGGAAAGCTGTCTTTGTCGCATTTCGCTGGCGGTCATGAAGCTTGCTGGCCAACTTTCCGGTGTTTCCGCCTGAATTTAGTGAGGCACTCGTGCATCGCTAGCGCGGGCTTTTGGAGAGCAACGTCCGGCCTCCTTCAAGCTCTCGACCAGAACGTCAATCGAGCAAACAAGATGTCTTCCGGCTTCGGACTCAATGGAGGTCAGTATCACCCGTCTCTGTGGATTCAAATGTGTCAATTCGATCCAAAAAGACCTCTCAATGGCTAACGGTTCCACTCTTCCAGGCCAATCGCGATGCTTTCCCTTCTGGCAGGAGGTTCTAGCTTGCTACGTTGTCAATACCTCATCGGACGACGATTCGGGAAAGAGGAAATGCGCGCCGGTCTTGGAGGATTACTATGAGTGCTTACATCACAAAAAAGAGGTCAGTATTCGCCGAGAGCGTTGATTCCCCGCCTTACATCTCTCTGTTTTTATGCAGGACTTGCTAACCTGGGGCTGTTCAACAGGCGTCGAGAGTACGAGCATTGCAAACCGCATACCGCAAATCAGAAGCAGCGGCATTATCTACTCGAGATGATGCACCACCGGCGGGGGCTATTAGAAATTTGGGACTTCTGGACAAGGATGAAGACACGAAGACGGTGATTGGCAAATGAGCAAAAACGGTAGATTTGGAGGTGTATTTCAAGAAAGCTCGTAGTACTACGAAATCAAAAGTATAAAAAAACGCCCTTGTCTTCAAGGAAGATGGTGCCGAGAGCCAGGGTACATCACACGATAGAGTAAGCACAATATGTCCTTGTGAACCATAAATCATTTTATGCTTTGAAATGCGCTTTCCTGCTTGTACTTTTCACTCTTTTTGAGGCTTCTTTTTCGGCTCCTTTTTCATTTGTGGACGGCTAGGCACGCGAAATCTGCGTCGGATCATTCCAGTTCCCCCTTTTTACAAAAGGCAATCGAAAGCCAGAAGGAAATTCAGTGGGCCTCCTAGGTTGGTTTAGTTGCAATAAACTTGACGGCATAAGTTGGACTCTTGGACAAAAGAACACAGTAAGTCTAATACTTGACGCACCCCAACGCTACCAAACCCAGAGGGTATCTCATTCAAGACCAAAAGCCAGAACTAGCCATAAGGCCATAGACGAAGATCCAAAACGTGGGTGCGAATCCCGATGCTGCTGTATTTGCTTCTAGGTCAAGTATCATTTTTAACGACTCTGCTGGTGCAGATGCCCTCATAATTAACTCTCTCGCGTTGGTCAAGAAAAAGACAAGCTGCAGTGATTTTGAACGTCCAAAGCAGTGTGCAACACCCGCAATATTTAATGTCGTCTTTTTGTCCACCGCAAGATCCCTATTCTGTAATTGAATCTTCGACGTCCACCGCCCGTGCAAAATGTGCAACTCTTAGCGATTTTCGGCTACGAGAAGGAGATATAGAAGAGACTGCGCGAATCTTGTTTACTTAACCTTGATACGCGCTGAAGGACGATGCAACCCGTCCATCAAATTGATCATTATACACAATGCCTACTCACAGTGGACTAAAGCTGTCGCTGGTCAGCCAGAAGCAGTATTTGACACTGCCTGAGATTGAGCACCCAGAGACCTCGCAGTTCACCAAAAGAAGCCCTGTCGTTGGGAAAGGTGTCGGTGTCGCGCATTCACCTTCTCCATTGGCAGCCGTAGATAGCAAGGCTGACAAGCTGCTCGGAAGACAATCCTCGGTGTCTGTCTATGTTCCATCTTCACCTGGTAAATTAAACCTTTCTTTGGCTGATACTATAAGTTTCTGATCATTTATAGGAATGCGTTTCTGGGTTCGCCTGGAGGTCCTTGAAGGCCTACCTGAAGTCACTCCTTACCTGTATTGCAAACTATTGATGAATGGACGACACATCCAAAGTTGTGGCTTTCCGGCCCGCAAACCTGCTGGATATCAGATCATGAAGGGACTCTTCGATCCAAGCGCGGAATACAATTATAAAGATGAAACGGGTACATTATTCAAAAGTTGCGGCTTAGAGCGGCGAGCTTTCTTCTTTTCTCAGGAAGAAGCAGCATCTGCTGTGGATGAAGGTGGAGTCATTGAGATACAATTCTTCCGAGCCAAGGGACGTCAGCAAAGAACCCAAGACCCTCCTGAATTCAGGGACCAGGAGCGGTATGGGCTTGTGTGAGTTATTTTCATGTGCTCGATTTTCTTAATCTGTGGCGCCTGCTCTTCTCGCTGACTGAATTTGCGTTCTAGATTGGCAACTGGTGGCTTAGTAGAAAATCCGGAAGACGCAAAATTTTACAATTGGCACCTCAAAGACCCAAAGGACAAGCCCTACGTAATTTTCAAATTCTATTACCGAAGCTGGAAAACTCTCATGGACCTGCACATTATCGACCCGGATAGTCAACAGCAACTGATCTCGACAACTCCCAGTCTCATGTCACTCGCGGGCCTATCAAGAGAAGACCAGCACGAGTTAGATGAGGAGCGCTTCAGGGAAATTGGAATATCAGACCCACCTCTCGATGGGTTGGCAATTGAAATTCCAGATGAAGACGATGGATTCATGGTTGCAGAAAACGACGACGATGAGTACAAAGAGGATATAAAAGAAACACCAGAGCTAATGATTGAGAGATACGATGACGACTATGTCTTGGATTCAGATACTGATGAAAAATTGGAGCCCACAGAGTCGGTTGACGGTTCAGATGCGGACAAGGAAGATAATGGTGGGGAATCTGGTGAAGGTCCTTACGCTGGCGAAGAGGATCAAGAGGAGATATACGAATATTCAGACACAACCCGAAGCGAAACAGCCGTCGACATCAGAGAAAATCTTAAGGCTTTTCTCCAAGAGAACAAAGCTCCAATGTCGGCTACCAGCCCTCCCAAAGTTACAATCTATGCCGCAAAGCTAGAGAGACCCCTGACTCCGTACAATCACAGTTATTCATCTGACGAAGAAGAAATTCAGAATCCATCAATGTTACATTTCGACACAGATAGTGAGCCTTCGCCAAAAAGGAACACATCTGGCTACTTGAATCGACCTCTCCCCACGTTGCCATTTTTGCCTCGAGAGTCTGCTCTTCGGAAATCATCGCTACACGACCATAGATCTTCTTTGTCTGATATATCTCAGGCGCAGTCCAACAGCTCGTCTCCAGAAGTTTCGCCCTCGATATCAGTACGTGCTGAGGCAGGCTCGCCCTTAAATATTATCAGCATTGGCCAACTAGTCAAGCACAGTGGCAATGCAAAGCTGGTTCTCACGCCACCGCAAAACAAGAGAGAGAGCTCAGACAGCAAAGGCACAGCTAGGAGCGATTCGCCAGCAACTGCATCGCCAGATCCAACATCAAAAGTCGGCACTCTACTCGTTACAGCTCTTAATCAAACCCCGCCATCAAAGTCCCACGTCGACGACTCGGCTCATTATCTGACACCAGAAGAGCAACACCCAATTGGAATTGCAATCTCCCCTCCAAGTCCATACGCAAACCACAACAACGACGGCACGACAGGACACTTCACTCCTCTCCCGCCTCACACCTTCTTCAACCGCCGCACCACAGATCCCCAAAAGAAAACCCCTCGCGTCCCATCTTCAGACCCTGAGCCTGCATGTGGAGCAACTCTGTCACCCATTTCCGAATACAACACCCCGATGAGCACGCCTGAGACGCACAAACAGAAACCAGACTCGCCAATTGACTGCCACAACAGCCCAACCACTCAATCGATCCGCGACAGACGCTTCGCTCTCGTCAACAAAGCCCCATCTCGCTTAAGCATCATCATCCCAACCGTCGAGATGGCCTTAGAAAAGGAGAGGAGCGATGCCGAGGGAAAATGTCAGAAGCCTGAAATGGAGGAAGTGGATGTGGAGGTGGATGTGCAGGTGGAGGGTTACGATGCGTCGCGGCAGCCGCGCCGGCGACCGAAGTACGACAATTTAAAAGAAGCACCGCTGCAGAAAAAGGAAGAAGAGGGAGAGACGTTGAAGGAAAATGTATTCGAGGGGGAGTTGCTGCCTGGCGAAACAGAATGAGGATGCTTGATAGATGGGTAACACAGCTGGACCGTAACACAGCTGGACTTGGACGATTGTTTGTAGGATTAGTATCATAAATGAAGCAATGTCAATTTGATATTAGCATGTTTCTGGGAATACAGGTGATTTTTATTCAACAAAAATTATATTTCCTCACCCAGCGTTTGAGAATCCTATGAATCTTTGAAAGCCTCCCGATGACCAGAAAAAAGCGGCATTAATTTTGAATATGCCACGTCGAGTGGAATATTCAAAGTCCGCAACAATTAACGCCGCTTCTTTGGTTTACCGCGAGAAAGCTTTGTTGCCAAAGGAGCACCTTGTCAAAATCCCTAAGCTTTCCACTAAGACACCGAACCATGAATGGAGACCGCAAGGCCTAGATGCTGCAGGCACTGCTAAGATCACGTCGAATGCCGATGAGGTGCCTCGAATGGGGAAGACTTGGTCACGAAAAGGCTCGGAGTAGAGTGTAGCCTTGTTCTAGATAGTTCGGAGCCATTTTGCTGGTCCTTGAATCATTGAACATAGCTAGATGAGGAATCGGAATAGAAACACCTAGTTGGACTGATCACTACACCATGCATTGAGCGCATGTACAGTCAGGCTGTGAGACCACACTGTGAGACAGGAGCAATCACTAGGGTACCATATGAGACCCGACGAAAACATCACCCAAGCAACACGCTGGACTCGTGCATTATAAAACAAGTATTTCATTCCAAGATAAGGTAAAGTTCGAAATAATATCGCAAGAAAAAGAACAAGGATCACTCTCTCAACGTCACTTGGACCCCCTTGGTCAGAATTCCTGTTGGTCTTGGCGAACGCCCGGGTCTCAGCCACGCGAAGGTACAAGCACCACCGCACGCAGACTTACCAATGATTTGCCAGCAATCAACTCGCTTTGAGCTGAGCTGAGCTGAGGATTCGGCTCGGTTGCAAATGCGTGCGGCACGTACCCTCATGTTTCTGATATCCGGCTGCTAAGTAGTAATGCTGCATCGTCAAAACAGCTTGGTCAGTCGTTGGAGAATTGATTATAGCAAGTAATGGATACGGACTAGACTGCATTCCACAAACTGAAATGTTTCAGTAGCTTCTCGTTCCTGTGAGACTCAATATCAGCCACCAAACCGTGCTCGGGATTTACCTTTTCTCATTTGGGTGTCTCGGGCGAGTTTGTTTTCAATGCAGCATAAGCATTGAATTCGATCGACTCAGAGCATTGAAGCGGCGAGATTGAACAGTAGTGATGTATATTGTAGTTTACGATTAGGTGCCTCATCATTGGATTACGGCGCGTCGCAGCTTCATGTTGCTTTTTTTTTTTTTTTAGGGCGGGGCGGAATAGTGGCAATTATCAGGGGCATTGTTATCGATATTTCGAAATTAACGAGCACGTTGGGAAGTTGCTGTCAATAAATTGGTCTCGCAATGCGAAAGTTTGCTGATCACGGGATTGAGGCTGTAGTTGGTTTTTTTGCTTTCGATATTCTGTTCTGGCGACTAAAGCAGACCAAGTCGTAACAGCTTCGAAGGCGTGACGGCCGAAATGTGTGATAGAAGCCCAGCCAAGCTTAATAGTGGTACAAGAGGACATGAGGTGCTGACTCTGAGGCTGACCGCGAAATGACCAGAAAATCTGTCCAGGTATGACAACGAACCCACAACGAAGGGGTGTTTTCTGTTGACCCGCCCGACTGACCGAATGTTGTTTCGAAGAGACCTGATGATGAAAGTATAAAGAAAATCCCTAGCATCCGAAGAAGTCATCAAATGACCCGAAAGTTCGCTCGATCTGCCGAAATTGTAGACACCCGCTTTTGCATGTTCCGCCGCTCGAAGCTTTGGGCCATGATGAAGACAAAAGAAAATGATTTGCACACAAGCTGAGTGCACCTGCATCAATGAAAGCCGCCGATCCAAAGCTGTTGTTGCGCGTTCGAGATCGTGCGATTTAACGAGCAGCGCGCTCACCACCTATGTTGGTCAGCGATCAATATTCACGACGGTTGTATCTGTCATCGTCCAAGTGTTGTCTACCTCCGTATGGCTCTCTAGCCTCTCCACGAGGAGCGGGATCACCATAGTTGGATGGGGGGGCGACATCACGAGCGGAAGAGCCTCGATCGCCTCTGTCATAACGATCAGAGTAGCCTCCACCGCCTCCACGACGGTCGTCTCCGCCACGGCTGCTGTACCGGTCATCGCGTGCGTATCTATCGACTCCGCGAGGGGGATATCCATCGTCACGATCACGGCCGTAGCCACGGTCGCGGCGATCGTCTCTACGGTAGTCATCATAACGTCCGCCATAACCTCCTCCGCCACGACGACGGTCATCATAACGGTCTCCGTAGCGGCCTGGTGGGGGGCCACGATGGTCATCTTCTATTGTTTTAGTTAATTGTGTAAGACAAGGGGTTCAGGGGTTACTAGCCTCTCTTGGGTGGACCAAAATATTTGCCAGGGGTCGGGGTACGAGGACGGGAGCGACGAGCCTTCTCAATGCTCAAAGTACGTCCCTCGATGACTTCACCTTGAAGGCCCTCCTTGGCGGCATCAGCCTGCTCCGCAGTGACCATCTTGACGAAACCGAAGCCACGGGACTCCTTGGTGTGAGGATCAAGCATGATCTGGCACTTCTCAACATCACCGTATTTCTCGAAGAGACGAGTAACTTCGTGCTCGGAGAGCTTGGGGTGAATGCCGGTAACGAACAAGTTGGAACCCGGGTTCACGGCGCCATCGTCCTGGGGAGGGCCACGATCGTTCTTTGGCGGGCCACTACGAGCTGTCAGCGGGCGAGTCTATACGTCAAGAGGGTGAATACTAACCGGCTATCCATGTGACCATTGCCGTTGGGCGACGCAGAGCGGCGTGGGTTGCCTCGAGGGCTGTCATTGCGACGAGTCGGGCGAGGAGATGCACTGCGGTCGCGCTCGTAACGGGGAGCCTCGTCTACGCGTCGGAATCGAGTCAGCATCGAGATCGAGTCAAACACAGCATGCGCAGTGTGTTTCCAGTTGAAGGGAGTTATCAGACTGTAGCTTACCCTCGTAGCGAGCGCCGTTCTCATTTTCATAGTCCATCGAAGCCATGTTGGAAAAGGTTAAGCTGAACGAAGGGGGTGGTGTAGGAAGCTTGTCGAAAGAGCAAAAGTGATCTCAGAAGAGCCTATCGTAACAATGCAGAGCACGGAGGAACTCGATGAATGCAGGAGAGGATCTGGGGTATCTCAAATGGAGCGTCGAGATGGAAAGCTGTGATGAAGATATCACAGTTGAAGAGGTTAAGGTGTCGTGTTTGGGGAAGAAGAGCGATCAGGAAGTAAATTTAGTTGGCAGGCGAGCTGACAACAACACTCTAACCGAGTTCGATTAGCGCATTCCTTGCATTAATTCACCAGCCGGAAGAAGACCAAGACCGACAACCTGTTTGACGTTTTCAGATGCGAGGCTCTTGCTTGTTACTTGGATATAAATCAAGGCGCTGTGCGTTTCAATTCTACAATCAATGGACCGGTGATTCTAGCGTTAATTCCTTTCAGGTTTTATTTACTAGCTAGTGCACTAGGGGCCTGCTCGACTTCGAGGCTCACAATCCAAGCTCAGCCTAAATCCAGAGGAGACGCCGAGTACCGGTAATAAGGGTGGCATCTTAATCTAATCTCCCATCTACCTACAACTCGAGCCTGCCAGTTGCGAACTCTGGGGCCGGCTCATCATCCAAAAAGCCGAGAGCCTCAACAGCCTTCCCTCCGCACGCCCTTTCTAGAGCCAAGAATGCGAAATGGCCACCTACAACAGGTCTCGCCTTGAAAGAGATGCCAGGAAAGCCTCCGTCTCCCTCAGTGTCGTACAGATCCGTGAGCGGGAGATCTGTGGTTGTCATTAGCGATGCAAATAAAGTGGCTGGGAACAAAGATTATGCATACCTGTAGATGTCTCATTGACCCACAAGGCAATTGATTCGACCACTTCTTCCCGCACTTGCTTGCTAGCAACCGCTACTGCGAAAAACTGCCAATCGCTCTTCGTGTACAAATGTCTGCTATCTAAGGGCAATCCATAACGCTGCCTGACGTTATGGTACCAATCACTCTGAAGCTTGTAGACTTTCTCGTCCACAAATGCAGTCTTGGAAGGCTTGGAATCAAGAAGCGGCTTTTGGCTGTTTCCGGAAGTTTGACTTGAGCTCGAAGGAAGGTGGAAGCAAAGTAACGAATCCGCAAACAGATTATACAGCGTTGTCCAGCTGCCATACCAAGTGTATGCCAACTTCGCATGGGTACCATCCCGAGAGAAGGCAAATTCATCATGCCAGGTCTTTATAAATACCTCCGAAACGTTCCGGTAGTACTTCGCATCATCAGTCTCTCCCATCAATTCGGCGATTTCGGTCATTGCTCGAATTCCGATGATTCCTTTCAATGCGAGGTTCGTTTGATTTGCCAGCCAGCCAGCAAAATCGTCTGTAGACAATTGATTGGCCGGGATGAGGGCTTCCCGCACGAGATAGCCGGTCCATTGCTTCCAGAGTTTGTAAGACTTCCCGATCCATTTGCGGGCTTGCTTTTCACCCTTGGCGGAAACTGGGCCGCCAAATGTGTCATCCATACCATCGGCATCCATGAGGAGTGGGAACGAACCATCCTCGGATTCGATGTACCGATCCTGGCCGGCTGCAGACCAAATGCTGGCCGGTTCAGTATCATATTTGAGTGAGTTGACGAGAGCCAGTCCCATGATGAGCATGTCTCCGCATTCCTCTACAGGCATGTACTCATCTCTGCCATCTGGATGGCCAGTTGCATTTGGGAAACTGGACCCAAGATCGTGCATGCTGTAATCATTGGGGTACTGGCCGCTGAGCTGGTGCTCAATAAGAGGCTCCATAAGCCAGGCCAACCATTTCGGGTTGGTATAGAGAAAGAATGGGAACGCGGGATATATCACATCCACGGTGTTCATGTTGCCATCTGATGAAATCTCTTTAAAGAAGATGAGTGGATCATCGGGAGTCCCAGCGAAGCTGCATGCTCCCATAACTTGACGAGCACTGAGGGCCAGAATATCTTTGTAATCTTCGGATCCAGACACCAGAGCATCCTTCTCAAGCTGCGCAGAGTAGTTCCCTGCGAGTCTAGATGCTGTATCAAAGTCATGGTAATGGAAATTGAGTAAACTGTCTGCTGTGGGGTAATAAGCTTCCCAGAGCGGTTTCATCAAAGTCATTCCTCGCGAAGATGCAAACTGGATGACCGGATCCTGGACATGAGCAATCGTAAATAAGACGCTGTCATAAGACTTGCCACCTGCTGCAGAGGTACTATTGAGTTTGAATGACTTTGCAAAAGCAAAGACTGGCTCCTCATCCATGATGGCCCTAAAATTGTTATCAACAATGTTCTGGAGAGTTCCAGTCCTTGAAAATCGTTGTCGGAGTAGAGCAGAAGTGCCAGCTTCATGCTGAACGTCTGATGGACCAGTGAAATGAAGTGTTCCCCATTCCGCTCGATCAGCATCTTCGGTCAATAATTGCTCCGTCATCCGCCGGATCTTCCATGTCTTCAGAGGAGCTTTCTCCTTCTTCCCTTCGACGTGGGCCTGGCTGAACTCCCATTGGATCGTGTTTCCCCTGTTTGCACTGACCCACAATCCATTGAGATCAACATAGATGTCAATATCAAATCCTCCGCTGACTTCTACTGTAAGGTATGATGCCGGAATAGCTTGTCGAAGTGTTGACGTTGGTGTTACAGGAGAAAGGAAGGAAAGAACTACTTCAAGTGGCTCTTGAGACGATTTGGGGGCAGGAAGTAGGTATGTAAGATTCGTAGTAGAGGCATCGAAGGTAGCTCCTAAGTAGGTGGGGTAAGAGACGTTGAACCTGGATTCCAATTACTAAATAGCTCTGGGACAATGTGGCAGGGTGTAAGCCATACTTCTCTCCAGTCTTTGGGAGCGAATCTTGAGGTCTTCCAAGCAGTGGAAATACTGTATCGGATTTTGGCACCGCTGCCAGAACGGATAAACCAACCTGCAACCAACTGTTAACAAGGCTTGCTCCAGAAGCTCTTTGGAGCTATACCTCCTGCCCAGTCCAGAAAATCGGCCAGTGCTCCCAAGGTTCACCTCGAGCACTGGCCAGCCAGGTACTTAAATATGGAGTTCGCACAGCGAGAGGAAGAACAGGCGGCGTCAACGTCGAGGCATGGCTGACAACGGCTACAGCCGCGGCAGCTAAACAAGTCGTCCAGCGCATGTCGAGTTTGGTCAGCTAGGACTCTAGTTCTAGTACCAGCCAGCTCTGATCGTTGTTGAAATATGAGATTTGAATTTATGACATGAGTACCTAAAGTTCGTGCCTCTAGAAAAACGTACGAAAATGAAGTGCGACGACGAGGTGAGAATAAGAACCAGGCAGTCGATGAGCGGCGTCAAAACAACGCCGGCGATCCTTCCTGCCCAGCCCAAGCTGATGCTGTCATGCGACCCGCAAGCCCGCAATTGCAAAACATGGGGAAATCTGCACAATTTCCTGCACAAGACTGAGGCTTGTGCAAGGATTTATGCAGCTAAGGCCTGTCGGTGCATTTCGTCCGAGAAGCACTCCACCAGCTCCACCAAGAAATAGAACGCGGGGTATGAAGGAGGAAAGATGTTCCGTCTTGCAGCTTCCAGTAAATATATGCTGGGTGAAGTGTCATGTGGGGAGAGTTTGATGTTTCAAGATAGGTTCATTTCCCCTTGTTATTGCCTTCAAACAGACGTCAAAGTGTCGAGTAAATCTCCCATCCCAAAATGTCCCTTCAAGGCAAAGTCATAGCCCTGACAGGTACGTCGTGTGTCCACTTCATGTTTCTCATCATTCTAATGACAGACTGAAAGGCGGCGCATCTGGAATTGGTTTGGCTACCGCAAAATTGCTTTCTAGTCGAGGCGCAACGGTCTGCATCGCAGACGTTGACCCCGCAGCTTTGGCAGCGGCTGAATCTCATTTTACTGACCTCCAAGCACCCTTTTTGGTGACGAAATTGGACGTATCCAAACGACAAGAAGTAGATGCATGGATAGACAGCATCGTGCAGAAGTTTGGAAGGCTGGACGGAGCTGTGAACTCAGCTGGAGTCATAGGAAAGCGCCACGGCATTACCGAGCTCACTGAGCTTGAGGACGAAGAATGGCATAGAATCATATCGGTGAACTTGACGGGTTTGATGTACTGTTTGAGAGCAGAGTTGAGGAAGATATCGGACGGCGGATCGATTGTGAATTTATCCTCCATTCAGGGAGTAATGGGTGCGAAATCCCTTTCTGACTCTGGGGCTGCTACTAAACCACAGCATAGGTTTCCCAGGGAGCGCAGCTTATGGTGCGACCAAGCATGGTGTCATCGGCCTAACGAGGTCGGCAGCGAAAGAAAATGGAAAGCGGAATGTTCGGGTGAACGCGGTCGCCCCAGGATCTATTGAAACTCCCCTGCTGAAAAAAGCTCAAGAGGCAAATCCCGAAGAGGGCAATGATATGCCTGTGGCAATTAAGAGAACAGGGACTGCGGAAGAAATGGCGAATGTAATTGCTTTCCTAGTGGGCCCAGAATCAAGTTACACGACTGGTAGTGTGTATGGTGCAGATGGAGGCTGGGATTGTTGATGTTGACTGCAACAAGATCAAAATCGCTCGATTTGTTTGGACCCGCCAATCGAGAGTAAAAGCTCCTGGAGTCACGTCAGTCTCGAGAACTTTATAACGATCATTGACTAAGACACTTCTTCAGACTTCTGAATCATATTCTGCAAATTTGACTTGTGTGAATGGCTCTCAGGCGTCGTGAGGTGGGGTTTAAGCCATTTTTGCCTCACCAGAAGGGGCCAAAGACTACGGGAAATGTTCTCACTGTTTTAAACTCTCAGATGTAGCCTCGAAAACAATACTGGAATTATGATATCTCTCAACTAAAACAATACAGCAACGACACATCTCCAAAACAGGTCTTACAAAATCCTTCCAAATACATTATGCCAGATGAGGTGCCTGGTTAGGTGGAGTCGACGAACCATTTGCACCAGATGAGCTGTATGTCGAGGGTTTATTTTTGGCCACAATTTCTTTCGCTCTCCTAAATCTCGCGAAGCAGTTTTCGACCACCTCATCTCTTGTCATACCTTTCCTCACGATGCCCGTATCCATAAGCTCCTTTAAGTATGACTCAACTTGGTCGAACTCATCAAAGTCCTTCTGAAACCTATCTGGCAGACCAGAATTGTGCATCAAGGCCAGTAACCCCGCAATGACTGTATTCGCTGCCGCCAGAATCGTGATCGCGAGTTGTTGTCCAGCGGCTCTTGAGCCCAGTGCGGTGAGCGCGGCGCCGAGGAGTAGCTGGAGGAACATGGCGATATTGAAGAAAGTAGACGAGAGGTGGTACGAATATTGGCTGTTGACTCGGGCGCGGATAACGTCCCTATAAAGGCCCTCGGGGAGGCCTTTTGGGGGGTATAGATTGGAGGTTGGATGGATTATAGTTTGGCTTTCGACACTATGCGAAGCCCCAATGGCATGGCAAACGATTGCTAGGTCGGGATCGGAGAGCCTGGTGATGTTATAGTGATGATCTGGCAGCGGCGACTCTGGTCGCGCCGCGGCAATCGACGACGCTGACGGCTTTAGATCCGCCATACTGACAGGCAGGTTGCTATAGTATGTAGTGTGTTCTTGAAAAGATGAAAGAAGAGAAAGTTCGCTGGATGGGCAAGCAAAAAGATTATTGACTTGGAGCTACGGGATTCGTAAGAAGCGGGCTTAAAGAATCAAGACAACGTTCAGATAGACTGTAGAGCATATATAGAAGCCCAGCGCCCCAAAATCCGATTCCTAAGCGCCGAAGTCCATGAAGGCCACATGAAGGGCTGTTGGAACTGTGATAGGAGCTGGTCTGGTAAGAAGGGGATACAAAAATAGGTAGATAGGGGCCATAATGGGATATTGTCGCACAAACAGAGTCACACTCAGAGCTTCAAGAGGGAGGCAAAGCACGAACACTAGGGCTAATTGAATATTGGGTTTAGAAATCAGCCTCGAAGCATGGTCAAGTGATTGAGTGACTATGTTATGACAAGTTTCCGAACCCGAAAGTCGAGGGGATACAAGGAGGAGTGGAGCTGCGCCATGGTTGGAACCAACATAAGCTGACGGCCTATCAGATTTACCAACATAGGTCCCAATCCTTGAGGCTGATCTTCGCAAGCAACGACCAATAGCAATGGCTACTTCCAGCCCTACGGTAGCACGAGGGCCCATGATGTCTAAAATTGACATCGACTCAACTGAGGCACGACTGCTTTGGGTCGGCGCCAAAATCCCTTGGTCTCGCTGAAGCAGAACAAGCAGGAAAAATACGAATATCTGGCGATTCAAAAGGGAACAGCCAAAATGAAAGAAACTAAACAATCTCTCGATCCGAACCAGAATACCTGAGGACTTGACTGCAAGTCCGATATGGCTTGTGTTGCGGTTTCCAACTGGCAACAGATCGTCCAAGCCCCTTTGACATTGCTGCCCGGCGAAACACATCTCCGCTGACTCTGAGGAAGTCAAAATACGCCCTGCTATTAAAGGCGACAGTTGGAGTAGGACAAGACATATCTAGGCAAAGTGGCACAAGTAGCTAGCTAGGTAAGAAGTACGAGGAATGCAGAAAAGGGTGGGGCACGTCGTCCAAAACAGGCTAGGGCATGCGAGAAGGCTGACAATCTCGGGGAAGGCTGGAATCTCAGTCCTACATCGTCCTACAACGTAAACATGTCTACCATTCGGTCTCTGCCAGCTCTTGTACGGAACAAATTCAAATTAGCTCAAGAAACTGGAGATCTCACATTTTACTCAACCCAAGTCTCGATACTTTCTTGCAATGGGCTACCTGTGCGTGTTACCTTGCGCAACCATCTGTCCGAGTCCACGGTGCTAATTACATTAGTTCCAACTCCGATTCTCTCCTGCCCTTGCAAACAAACCCAAATCGAACAAGCCAAACAATTCGAAGCCTGTGGATCCGTTTGAGAACCCTGCAGAAGGCCTCTTCGTGACCAGTCTGTCATCCAATCATTACTTGGTCCTCAATAAATTCCCTGTTATTCCAGATCACTTCATACTTGCAACCAAAGAGTTCAAAGAGCAGACCGACCTTCTTGAGGAGGATGATATTGGTGCTGCTTATGCATGCTTAGCCTCATACCGTCAAGAGGGCGAGGAATTATTTGGATTCTTCAACTCTGGAGCGCACTCGGGAGCGTCCCAGCCCCACCGACATATTCAGTTTCTACCGGTCGAATCGATGCGCAGTGGAGTAGGTGAAGGTATATCTTGGAACGTTCTGGCCGACTCTTTAAAGCGAGATCAAGATGGCATAAATTTACCTTTCACCTACTTTGCTGCAACACTGCCGAAGGGTGCAACCCCCATTCAGCTTCACAGAATCTACAGAACATTATACGAGAAGGCTTTGAAGACCGCCCAGCAATTTTCCGAAAGCTCGGGTACTTCGTTCTCTTTGGTCAAAACCACTCGAGACAATGAATCACGAATTAGTTATAACATGGGACTCACTGACCAAGTGATGGTTATATGCCCACGTGTCTCAGAAGGGTTAAAAGTCACGAGCAAGATTGGTGAAATCATTGGCACTGTCGCTCTCAATGGTACGGTCCTTGGCGGTACTTTACTAGTTAAGAGTGAGGCGGAATGGCAGGCCCTACGAAGCGATGAATCAAAACTCGTGGAAATTCTCAAAGCTATTGGAATTCCCTCTGCAAAGCTGGCAGACTATAACAAACGACTATGATTCACGACTTGCGTCGAGCATAGACGCTTCCACAATAACAAAATACACGAAATTATTATACCGGACAAAAATTCCACGCATACTTGTACATTCTCCCAATCTAAAGAGCTGAAATCTAACGTGAGTCAAGTGCCTCGCAAAGATTCGAAAGTGCCCCGTAAAAGCAGGGGTATTGGGCTGATAAAGTTTCCAATGCCATTAGGATAACATTGGTCGCATCCATCTGGCTGCACCTTATCTCTTTGAAAGACGAGTCATCAAGGGTCTATCAACAGCGCACATGGAGCTCATCCCAACGTTTTCGGCAAGTAGCGTTTCCAAAATGGTATGAGCCGCCGTTATTAACTACATGTTCTCGGAGTCAGCACTGCTTGATTGCGAGCGATCTGGGTTCAACAACTATGTATCATATCGGATTGTCGTTAAGAGCAAAATGAGAAGTAAACTACTACGCACCAATATAGTCGCCAACCTTCTTCCAAGGAATTCTACCTTTGGTAAGATCGGAGCCGTCAGTCAGCTTGCGGACCGCCTTCCTCAGCAGTTTCACCTTAGTAGAAGTTAGCAACATCAGGATATCGGAATGCAAGGTACTTACATCGTTTTCGGTCCACTCTGGCTTTCTTACCCGGGCATTTTTGTGCTTGGTCAATGTACGAAAGCGACCCCTCAACGTTGATTCTGCTTCGGTAAATTCGCCCTTTGCTCTTATGTCTTTGTATGACATTCCAGCTAGCTTGGACCTGACGAGAAAGTCATCCTTAGCGTCTCTATGGTGGGTTGCCTGTTCAGCTGCAGTCAATTGGAAAGGCTTTGGCTCGATTCGCTTTGGTGCTGGTGGGGGCAAGGACTTTGGGGATACTGGTTCGGATCGTTTGCGTGGACCTCGGGGGTGGCCGCCCTTCTTTTCGGACTGCCTGGACGTCTTATCCCTCATTGATTGTTTCTTGGTTGTCCTAGACGACGAGCTGGGTAACGTGGGTACGGCTCTGTGTGTTGATAAGCAGTCTGGGAGTGCCTGTCGAGGTGGACGAATTGGAACAGGTTGCTCGACAACCGTCAATATCTCAGGCCCCGACAAGTCAGACGCATCTTCTGTTGTGCTAGGAACAGAGGTTGTATCCGATTCTGAGATTACCGTACCTTGACTCGATCCCGACGCTGACAGGGCTACTGATGGGACGTCCAAAGTCAATAACTTCGGTGAAATAGTGCCTTCAGCAGCGGCGGCTTGTGATGCCCAAGTCGTGGAGCTGTTGGCACTGTTCCATACATTTCCAAATCCTTCATTTCGTTGTCCAGTCTCATATGCTGGAAGCCCATCGTTAGGCGAAAAGAGTCCATAGGTGCTCTGGTATTGGCTATTGGAATTACTGGAAACCTGTGGGCACCATGTATGCTTCATCATGTTACCGACGGGTGTTTGCTCCTCCCGAGGAAGGCTTGGTTGCTGGTTGACGCTGGAGTTGTTCGATGGGATGGTTCCATATACGGTGCCGTTGTACGACTTTAAGTCCATGCATTCATTGGGCATCGAGCTGGCTTGTATATATGATTGCGTTTGGGCTATAGATGGGGCCGTTGCAGTCGCGCAACCTTCCGACTCATTCGACGATTGACATGAAAGATCCTTCAAACCACATCGTGAGCTCGAGAATTCAGCAAAGCTTCCTCGCCCTTGGCCTGTACCCCATTGCAGATAAGGAGCTCCAAGCATTGGGCTTGATTTCTGGACGAAGTCAATATCCTGCATTGGATCATGGTATATCTGATGTGGTACCGAAGCCTTTTGAAGCTGGTGTTGACCTTGAAGTGGAGTCGTGTAGACAGTGGTCTTTGGCAAGTAGGCGCTTTGAGTATCAGTCACTGAGGTTCCGTCTGAAAAGTATCCACCATGTAATGATTGAGCCTTGCTACTGTCAGCTTTTATCACGTTGCTGGCCCAGGATCGACGCACTGGGAAATTTTCGTTACTCTCGAACTCGTCGATATTTGGTTGCCAGTTATGATTCATTGATGGGGCTACGGGCCGGAAGACACTCCATGCGTTGATATCATTATTCGTCATCTCGACAAGCCTTTGATGCAACGACTCCGTTATTTGGACCGGGACAAAGGTTTCGAAGCCGTTCGAGACAGCCCGGGGATTTGCGTTAATAAACATCATGATAACGCCTCACCGCTTTCTTGTCTCAAAAGACTGATGTAGCTTTGCGAAAGTGCTGCTTCTAGTCGAACGCTAGATGTCCTTCAGAGGCAGGATTCCTGTGGACTTTGCTATCAGCAGACGCAATGCAATGATGTCTTCAACATACAGTATCCTATCCATCAACCTGTAAGCGTTCGCCTCAGTTGAGAAATTTACTGCTTATTTTTGGGAGGATTTTGTTACTGGTTGGATTCTGAATCCCAACACATGCCGCCCTTCTGCAAGGCAAGGCAAATACCCTTTTCTTGGATCGGATAGTTTATCAAAACTACTAGCTGCCTATCATCGAGCGTATCTGCTTCACCGCCAGAAAAGAAGATGAATGAGATGGAGATTCTTACCTTTTTTCTGGCCTGATTTCTTCTCATCACCAAACTTCTTGAAACACTGACGGGAATCACTCATCGACTACCATATGAACAAAGGCTTGGAGAGCCAACTTCAAGGAGATTTCAAATTTTCAGAATAGGGCAAGACGAAAACTCTATAAATCGCTGAAACGACGTTGACTATGTGATTGCAAGCTGGACGCGTCCGAATCACAACAACTGGCGAGTACGGAAGTTGTTTTTATCAGGTTGCTGGCCTATAATCTTCTGGGGGTTCCGAAGAAGGAATCGCTGCCGGAAACGACCGTGCTTTCTCCGCATTTGCTGTCAAGCGCTTCAACTTGCTTGCCATCACACTAGCTTGCCAGTCTAAATAGACTTTTGCCTGACACCTCACGCCTGCCGCAATTCACCTAGCATGGGTGAAGCGCCTTTTCATCAGGTTCATGGATATTCGGTCATATCATTCTGACTTAGGAGCCTCTTGATAGTCCTTCGTTAACGTCTAGACTTGCTCTAAGTCCTTGGTACAACATATGTCTTCAGCGCCTAGGCGGCGTGGGCTGCGGCTATTCTATGCCACCAGTTCCGCTGCACGTGTCCGAGCATAGATCCACAAACTAGATATGCGAATGAACGCGTTCGCTTGTCTCAGGTTGAACTTGATTGTGGCGTTGGTTCCTTGGGGGCAAGGTGATGGGCATGAACCGGACGTTTCTGTCAGAGCAAACCGACGGCTACCTGCATACCACAGCCGGGCTAAGCCTGTATGACATCTTTCCTTGCAAACGACGATTGGATAAACCAACTTTTCTCTGCAGCAGTGATCGCTTTGATCATCGTGTGGACTTGCTTCTTCCCTAATATCCGGCACGAATAGACCCTCCGTCAAAAGAGACCGTTCTCCGCCACGTGCTTGATACCACCCGAGTTATAATAAACACAATGCCTCCAAATCCCTGCGTCGATGATCGTTCTTGCATTACACCAGCCACCTGAGATATACCACCCCTCCAACAGCACCGTTCCTGACCCCACCGCCTCGTCTCATCCTGCCGAAATCCCCTACCAGAAGCCAATCGGCAAGTCGCACAATCACAAACGGTGACACAACGAAAGAACTGCCAAAGGTTAAGCGGATCGTTGCACATACCAACTTAGCGATCTGCATAAAGGCCCCTGTGTGCATGGATTCAAGGCGTGTCTTAACGTCAGGTCTCACATCGACAGCTGCTTCTATCGCTTATTCAAAATCAGAGGCGGCAGGAAACGGATGGCAGGCCGATCCGTGGTTGGCGTGATTCAGACCCCGATGTCTTAGTGGAGGGTTGGACATCGGACGAATTATGAGACTCCCGTCTTGATTAAATTTGAACCGAGAGACTCGAGAGCACAGAGCATTGGGCGACGCGCAGTCAGTTCATTTCCTCATCGTTTCTATCCACAACGGGCCGCGATTAGTAGGGAAATGATATCCTCCCCCTTTGATCGGCCATTGAAATAGAGTGGAGAGCGTTGACAAAACTCCGTGCTGACATTGTAGCTCACTACAATCGGGCGAAAATCTTCTCGTTGTAGATCCAGATGCAGGAGAGTCTTACCAAATCTGGTGTAAGTCTGGGCACACATCCACGTGAATGGAGTTTCATGCAGAGCTGGCGAGAGGTCGCTCAGAGATCTTTCCTCAGGCCAGCTGTTGGTAATGAGTACAGGAGAACGGACGAGTATGTCGGACGTCCCTTAGTTTAACGTGGACGCTCTTCGGGGTTTGGAGAGGGATGAGGTGAGGACTCAAAAGGCGCGTCACGTGGAAGACGCCAGTGTTGCAAGGTGCGCATTCCAAAGCCATGCTTGATGTCTTTCAGTCTGACTGGCTCTTACTGGTCTAGACTATTATTTTTAAATGCAGACCAACAAACATTAAACGGTATCCCGAACCACCTTAAGTATCAAACAGCAGCTTAGGGTCATCAAAACCCTAGCCAGATACCCGAAGCCCAAGAAGGAAGTCAAGACGAAGACATAGAACGAATACTCTCGTGGATGTTGAGCTGCAAAGCGAAAGAAGTGCAATGATACTTTGCTCGCATGGTCCAGATGGCAAAGCGTCGTTGTTTCAAGGGTATCCATAACTGTCCAGGTAGGAGGTATATTGTGGCCGCCTAAGTAGGGAAGTTCTTCGTTGATGACGATGATCCTCGGCTCCTTGCTCAAGATCCTAGCTAGTTTGGGGCGTGGAGGTGGCTTTGGAAGAGTAAATGTCAACTGCCATGTTCTCCATCTAGCACATTTCGATATGTGGTCAACAAACACGCCCTTGTCTCTTTCCTCGGGCCCCTGAAATACACCCCAAATGTGAGGCTTGTTATTCACATCGAATCTAGCTTCCATGGATATTCCAAGACCGAGATCATGGGATAGGCCTTGGTGAATCTTTCGCTCGTGCTGAATGTAATGGTTTCTTTTGAAACCTAGCTCTTGAATTATGCAAAGCCAATGACCCATACACTCTGTGAGAGCTTCAGCTGGACGAGGTGCCCCATCAAATTGTGTGATATTGAGCAGTAGACCGTCCAGTATCGTGTGACCTGAAGGGGATTGTAAATACAAGCTAGCCCCGCATTCCAAGAGGATTCTCATAGCAGTTTGCGGCGGCTTTATTTCAAATTGACGGTCCCAAATCGACTGCCATGGTAGGTGATTCGCATATAAATCGAGAAGCTTATGGTACCAATGCCACACGGTGCATTGCAACATTGAAGGGCCTGAATTTTGTCAATTAGCTCGATTCAGTTCGAAAGTAAGCACACTAACCTTCAATTCTATGAGATTTAGGGCCAAATCGGAAGTACCAAACCTTTTTACACGGTGCATTTATATCTATACCACGCCGCAGGAGTGGCGTTATGAGGGCTGTAGAAATATATTCTCTCGTGGATATGCAACCTCCCACCATCAGACCACCTGTTGTGACATAATTGAGATCTATCTCGAACTCATCTTGGGTCAACAATGTTGAAATCGAGTCGGTTCTATCGTTTACCGCTGCGATGAAAAGCGAATTCCATCCAGTTTGGTCTACATCCATGGGATCATTTCTCCCCTTCTCAATGAGAACCCTGACAGTCTCAGGAGTACTTGCTGGATCATGAAAAGACGCGTATTCTATCTTACGAGGACTCCAGCTTTCTCTTTTTGTACAAAGTAACAGTGGTGTTTCTAAACGGTTCGTGACACAGTCAGTCTTTGCACCAAGTTCAATAAGCCTACGGCATAGTTCTGCGTGGTGTCCCACGGCGGCACACTTTGGAAACTCAAGTCAGCAAGAGAAGCATCAGAAAGGGCTTGTTGCTCACATGAAGTACTGTCCAGCCATCGGGATCAACATCATTTGGCGATGCAAGGCCTTCTTCAATCAAGCCTTGGACTGCTAGAATCTCCCCATTGCCGGCAAAGTGGAAAATTTTTGACCAGCCGGGGCGTACATTAAGGGTTTGAAAGCCAGCTGAAAGGGCACCAAAGCGTCTGGTAAAGTTCCAGGTAATGATGGGGCAATAGTTAAAAGTAGGATGGAATGTTGCCGCCATGATCTTGTGGTGGAGCCGCAAGCTTGTTCCGAAAGACCCCGCTCTTAAGGCTCTATTCTTTACCGAATATGTATCAAATTTCACACGAATGACACCAAAACTGAGCTGAAGCTCGTAGAATTTTGATTGGAATCGAGATCTTTTGTATCGGCCAATTGGTTGCAGGTCAATTTCAGCACTGTCTGTAATGGGTTTATGTTCCGGGGCGTTTGGTTTGTCGGCGATGGTAAACCCTCTGGCTTTGGTGACGGCGAGTTTGAGAAGTCGTTCTTGACAGCAGCTAACATCTGTTAGTCGATGGACTAAAAAGATTATCGTCTCAACGGACCCGCTCTTCCAACCTTGATACATAATCAGCGTACTTTTTGCACGTTCAAGCTCACTCCAATAAGCCTCTAACTTCTTTTCGCTGAGGGCTTTCTTTATACGAGTCCACCTCCTCTGAACTCCATTGCCATTCAAGCCCTTGTCAAGCTCTGTAGATACGTTCTCAAGCTTCAAGATACTCGCAGCGAACATTCCGAAACAGCCTTTGGCAATGTCATTTCCAGCGCTAGCCTCAAAGTGCTCACTATCAAGTTCAATACTCTGCAACAGTACCCGAAGTACACGGAGCTGGCACTGGATCTCTGCAACTTCGGCAGGAGCTTCTTTCATCGAGTCCCAAAAAGCTATTAATGCTTGAACATTCGAGGCTAGCTGTCCAGCGAGGGAAACGACCGCGAAGACGCTCGAGGCTGCAGCTAGGGCTTCCATTCTGGACCACTTCACAGCCTTGCCAAATTGAAGATCTGAAATTACTCGTGACGGGTATCAGTAGATTGTGTTCGTAAGATATGATGATCAATATAAAATTTCCGAAGAAAATAAGTTGTTGCAGTAAAAACCAAAAGGCTGGAGCGACCAGAGATTGAGGTGAGGTGTTGCGCGAGGCAGACCCGTGGCATCTGTGGCGTCCTCCACACAGCTGCAGCCTCAGCTGGAATACGTACGCGTCGGGAATTTTCAAAGGGGAAGATTAAAGATTCAACATGGCAGATTGGGGAGATGTGCTAGATTCTTAAACTTAGCAAGGCATTTCCCCGGCATACCCAACTGGTCTCTCATTTGCTTGCCGAGATCGCACAAGGAGAATGATCGATGGATAGGCCCTGACATATTGTCCAAACTTGGAAGGAAGCATTTCTTGAACAGGAAGCCAAGAGGAGACAGAGTGGTGGCCGTACTCTAAAATACCAATCAAGTTGGGGAGGTACAACCCCCCAAACCCAGAAGTCAATTCCAACATATCTTTCGAACTCTACATTCACAATTTCCAGGTTCTTCAAATAGGCAACGTCGCATTAACCCCCAAACAAGTCCCTAATACTGGCCCCTCAAGCCTACTAGTAGCATTCTGAACAAGTCCCTGAAGTCCACTCGTCCCACACTTGAGACCCAGAACGAAAGCTTGTGCCACTATATCTGCCAAATACGGCGCCGTGTGCGTATGATCCATAGGATAGTTCTCATCCACGATGTTCTTCCCAAGATTCTTCATAGCTTGTGCTGCGTATTGTCCGTGTGAAATGAAATAGACGCCGGCTGCCGGCCCGCCAAGCTCGCCGGCGGCGAGCCTGGACGTGGTTAGTCATGGTTCGTGGAGGGGAAGGGGAAGAATTACCAGGTGTAGTAAGTGAAATAGTTGGGAGTGTACGAGTACGTGCCCGACTCCCAGGGATTTGTTGGAGTCATTGATGAAAGGATAACTTTTGCTCCTTTGGAGAGGAACGTTTTGGAGGCGTTGATGAGGTATGTAGGATAAGTTTGGACAATCTCAGTCACGTTGCTATTTTAGCACTTATCAGATAACTGATCTCAAATGAAATGAGAGGGTGACCTACTTATAGACGGTAGTACATGTCTGATTTCCTGTTCGCATGTTACCAACTTTGGTTTCGAGACCACAAGCATCAAGGGTACGAACCAGCACCAGGACAATCGGCTCTCCCCTTGTCCCCAGCCGTCGCATTCACAGGTGGCGTTCCGCCATCATTATGCCCAAACTCAATGATTACCCAATCATCATTCCTTATCTTTTCAGCAATGGCCGCAAACCTTCCCTCTCTAGTAAAAGTTCTAGCGCTTCGTCCAGCGTATGCAGAGTTGTTGACGAACGCGACTGAAGGAAGGAATGAGTACTGGAGATATTGGCCCCAACCTTCAGTGCCGTTGTGGCCACCACCCGGCGCTGCAGTACTGTCTCCTGCCAGCCAGATTGTGGGGATTGGAGCGTTGGGATCATTGTTACCGCTTGAAATTTCCAAGGAAGACGTTGCTGCTATGAGAGCTGGGAAAAGGAAGCTATTGAGGCGTATCATAGCTATAGTAAAGAAATCTTGGCACGCCCAAAACAGCCCTCCGATAAATTGGCAGGTTTGTAAGTATAATTGCAATAGTGACTTCTATATCCGGACCAATACTTATATAGCTATGCAGAACTTTTGAACGAGGTTTGGGACCTGACGCAGCCTAGCTGCAAGTCGAAGTGTTGCTCCTGAATTCGCACGCATGCTGTGTGTACCCCACCGGCGATCCACAAACAAGCCTTTTGAAAATACTACATAACTTAGGTACCGGGAAAATCGCCAGGAATTCAGCCACCAATATTATTGCTTGTGGCTAAACTTTGGCAAGGCCAACCCCGCGGGGAAGAACTGCGCATTCGGGACATTTGTACCCGAATGACTTTATTCAAGCTAAAAGAATTCGGGCGACGGGATAGGCTAAAAGTTTGCCATCTGAAGAGAAACTTGCCCAGAAAGTTGAAGATGATCTTTATCGGAAACAATAACTTAAGATGACAAAATAAAACATTGTAATCTCGGACACGTGTGCCATATTAACATGCATCTATCGGTCATAAATGCATTGGTATCATGCCATATAGACGCCATAAAATGCCTACCATTTGAACACTCACATCAGCTATCCTTAGTTTTGGCCACATCCAGCACCTTCTCGTTTTCCACAACGGAATCTTCGAATTCGTCACCTGTAGTGACTGCATCTGTATCGTCCTCTGTCGCTGTGGCACTAAGCGTCTCGTCACCCTTTCTCAGCAGACTTCTGATGTCATCTTCGCTTAGGATGCTTTCTATAGAGCCTCTTCTCACGCCCGGCCTAGTCTCTTTCCTGCCTCTGTCCACCATTCGCTCAATTTTCATCCTGTTGGCTAGGAATTGCAGTTTTGGGAAGGCACTTTGTTGGCCGACATGTAGCATGCGAGCGAGTTGTTTGGGGTTCGGATCACTGAGAATCCGCCAGAAGTCTGAGATGACAGATCGCGGCCAGATGGTGATGGTTCCTGAGAATTGTTGTAGCCAAATCTCGCTCCAATCTTGTCCCAAAGGTCGAGGGAGAAGCTCTAGATGGCGGAGTACTTTGAGCCACTTGTTGAGGTCTAGTTTGAGATACTGCTCGGTGGCACTCCCCAAGAATCCACCCCGCCAGCCGCGCCCCTTTCGGTGTGTCACAGGCTGACCAACCGATCCGCGAGAAGAAAAAAAAAACAGGTTGATGTGAGGGTTAACTTGGCTCACTATACTGAAATTGACGTTGAAGTGGAGATTGAGGGCCTTGAGGGGTATATCTGTTCGAAGACTACCGTCTTTCCATTTGTGACCGAATGAATATGGAACGAGCTTTCCGTCTCCTGCTTTCATCATGAGAACCACGGGATTCAAGATCCCAGGAACAGCGGCTGATGCCAGCACTGCCGACCAGATCACACAATCCGGACTGGTCAAGTAATTTGTAAGAATCCTAAAGTGAACAATTAGCTAATGATGCGTAAGAACCTCGAGAATACTAACGTTGGAGAATGTGGATCTGCTGGCACGCAAGAGACATTGAGTATTCTCCCCGTTCTCTCGTATGCCTCTCTGAAAGTCATACTTCCCCTCGTGAACCAGCTGCACTTCTTGGCCCATTCCAAAGAGTCGAAACGAGCCCCAGTTCTCCACCAACGGGGACCCCATACACTGATTCCCTCCGAACAAGCATTTATCCTACCTGCTAAAGCTGGGACAAGTAGCTTCTTGAGTTCATCATTAGTCCGTGTTGCTACCAGTGCAGCGATCAGTGCTCCCCCTGAGGTTCCTGTGATCACCTCAGGTAATAAATCCGCATCCAGGAGTGCCTTCACCACCCCAAAATGGTAATATGCAAAAGAAGCTCCTCCAGACAAGCACAATGCAGTTCGGCCGAAATTAGTATGCATCCGTTTAAACAGCGTTCGCTTCTCCTCAGGACCTAGTTGGTTGGTGTTTACGAGTATCGTGACTGCTCTATCGACTTGAGATTGTCAGTCACGGTCGTAAGACGTGGTTGAAGAGCTTACCCTCATCAATGAAATCCTGAACTAGGTTCTTCGTCCCATAATAAGTCTGGGAGTATAACCTCGAGTTCTCCACTCCCACAAAATTATTTTTGACACACGCTTCGACTAGTGCCTTCAAATCCTCAACTGCCCTTCCTCTTGTTATGCTGGTGTCCCCATTCTGACTAGCTGCAGAACCCCCTCCCTCTTGCTGCTCCACCCTTCTCCTACACCTTCTCATCTGCTCCAATACACGCTTGACAGTTTTACTATCGTAGTAGGCAAACGCATCTTCTTCCTTCCACCCATCGTTACCCAGAAAAGCATCCAGCTGTTTTGCTGCCTCGACCCAATCCCCATACGTCTCTGCCGATTGTAGCTTCCTCCGTAACCGCTCGCGCTTGCCCCTCCACGCAACAAAATGCTCGTAGAGCCAGATATAGAGCCTTGTAAGCATGTAGCTGATCGCGAGTCCGATCACCCAAGCTCCCACTACCCCCAGGAATGGCCATTTGAGAATCGTGTATAGGTACCCCTCCCTCGTTTCATCTCTACTCCGCCTCGGTTTCCTCGACCGCCCTTTGCCCTTCTCACCACGCCGCTTCTCCTTTCTCGGTGGGTTGATAGGTGCCCAGTCATTCTGGGCCGTGATAAACAAGCTGTCTCTGCTTTTGAAGCCCTCGCCTGCTAACAAGCTTGTCCTGCGCCCATCACTAGAAGTCGGTGTGGGGGAGAGGAGATCCTCCGAGCTCGGTGATGGCTCTGGGGCGGAGAGGGCATTCGCGAAAGCGTGTAGGTCTTCTTCGGAGAGGAAATCATGGTCGAAATCGGGAAGGAGGGAGGAGTCGTAGCCTTCTTCGCTGTGGGGAGCTGGGCCATTCGTGGTCCTGGAGAGGTCCGCCATGTTTGGCAGTGGATTATGGTATTACGTGTGAAGTTTACGGTACTCTGAAGCTTGAAGACATCGTACAGTTTGTAGACTGGAGATTGTGGAGTGATCAATGGAAGAGAGCAAGAGAATGCGGAGTATGGGAATGTTGTGATATTTTGGATCTGTTGAGACACGAGGCCGCGATCCTCGGCCACTATCAGATGACGTCCGCCAGATATTTTGAATGCCGCCTGAGCATTTTTCGAGGCACATGCAACGCATGAGAAAATATAGTTTTGCTCGAATGACTCTTTTTAGGTATCAATATTTAAATCAAAAGGCTATTTGGGGCTTACTGAGCAAAAAAGGGTTGCTTTTGTGTCGGGTTACTGCGGGCTATACAGCCTCTTACACGAGGCTGAAAAGGAACATCTGAATGGTATATGTACACAATCTTTTGGTGGCTTTAAGGGAGAGAAAAATCTTAATCGCGATACTATGCTGAGTACAAACATTTGGGCTTCTGGATGGATTAATCAGATGATTATGGACCTCATCCATAAGACCTCAAAACCATTGCCAAAAGACCCCGGAAAACGACCTTTGTAAAACTCCACCCATCGTAATATTCTCTGTCAGGCGCCTCTTGTCTCGTAACTTTCGCTTGTCCATCCAACCTCTCCAATCGTTCTAGACGTACTGTGACAACCACCTAATTCCCTCGCCGTAACCTTTACAATGTCAGCAACCAATTCCCACAGTCTGCAAGGACGACACTCACCCTGTCTCATAACAACGGAGCACATAAAGACCTCAATGGGCCTGATGCCCTCAAGAGGAACCTTGCCCTTCCCAGTAGTCTGGTACAGTCCCAACTGGTGCCTTAATTCGTCCTCGCTGACCGCATCGGGGTGGTCAATCTTGTTACCCAAAACCACGAATGGCACCTTAGAGAGTTCCTCCATGCTCAAGAGAGCGTCGAGCTCGGCTTTCGATTCGGTGAGACGTTCATGATCTTTGGCGTCGACGAGGAAAACAATGCCGGAGACTTCAGGGAAATAATCCTTCCATAGGCGTCGAGCTGGGAGATGTTAGCCTGTGTTCCGCAGCGCAAGTCTTTGCATCTTGGGCATGATCGTACCTTGCTGATGTCCGCCCAAGTCAAAAGTTGTGAATTTAACGTTGCCAATGGCAAGTTCCTCGGATGCTGCCCAGTTATCAGTAAATGCGCACGTGGTGGCCTTGCGCCATCACTGTCGTTGAGGCCACTTACTGGGATGGAGAGTAGGTTGTAGAATGGCGACTCGGTCGTTCTGTGCAACGCAAACCATCAGCATTTGTGCTTTGTTCCCATAATTGCAATTGCCATCTATCCATCCTCCAAGCATCGCTTCCCCCGATGTCCCGGGCTGTATCCACGTACCTTTAGCATGTGCAAAAGGGTCGTCTTTCCGGCATTGTCGAGACCAAGAAACAGAAGTTTCGCGTGCTTGTTCAAGAGTCCCAACGACGCAAGAGTATCCCAGACTGTGGGCAGATCAAGTCAGCTTCATATCCTCGAGGCAACTCTATCGCCTGCGGACACTTCCCAGAAGTTTACTTACACCAGTTGACAATCCACATCGTGAAGAATTAGTTGAGATAAATCAGTTTCGGATTTCGGGGTTTGGTTTGTGGAGGGTGTTGGCTTCTGACGGGAAATTATTTTGAGAGTTCAAGATATGGACAGCAGTTAATCTGGCATGGAAGGAGATCACGCTAAAAATCATCGGTCCCTGAAATCCAAGGCCGCAGTCTCCCTCAAAGACATTGACATAATTTCTATAAATTCACAAAGGAACACGTTTCTTGTATTACAAACACATTTCAAAGCTGAAAACGGGTGATCTGTCAAATACTCTAATACAACTTACTCCCAATTCCAATATACGTCTCTAAATTTTCTGTCTGGTCAAAAGTTTTCCTTCGAAAGTGGCGCCACAGCTGGCTGAACCCAGATGACGGGTTCAGCAACTCCATCTGCTCTTTCCTTTTAACAAGTAGTCTGTCTTGATACTTAGCGTCACTCCGTTCCTTGGCCCTTTGCCTTTGCAATATGCTGAGATGGTCATATGCTTTCCCAGCCACACCTTTCTTTGTTTCGACTACGACCAAGAAAACCGGCCTTTGCTCTCCATAAAACAGAGAAGCTAGGCCGCCTACGGACCTCTAGCTTGAATAGGTATCAAATATTCTAGATGAAGATCTCGAAACATCTAAATATCTCGTATCTAGCAAACCTTCCTCTCCAGGGTTGCTAGACTGGCATTCCAAACATTACATTGTTGCGCGTTGAACTTTTCCCAAGAGACTCTTTGCCTTGTATCCCAGGAGTTTCTTCAACCCTCTAAAAGTTGGAATGCCGCTGCTGGAGTATCCACCCTAGCGTGCAATAGCATCATTCCAGAGCTTGCACATCATCTATCTATGTTGATGTTTATTAATTTATGATAACATAAACAGGCGACCCCTCGGCTTTCACAGCAAAGTCGACTTGCGATGTGCTATGAGCCCTGGCAATGTCTTTTTCTCTCCAGCTTAAATCGACTTTCTAGAGAGGCCTTAAATTATTTTGTCTTCTGATCAATAGCCCATTTTTGCTTTCGTTTCTGTAATTATGTTATTAGCTATCTGCTCATCGAGGCTTGCACTTCAAGTGAGATTATGTCTCACCCTCTGTGGTATCAGATTGAGTGAATAGCGCTTTGTGGTTGAATTGTAACAAATGTGATTCTCCATTCGGGGCTGGCAGGAATCAAACCCTGTTTCTCCGACGAGCCCTAATCACTATTTCGTACCATAACCAAGATGTTCCTGGCGCACAGAGTAGGCAAAAACATTCGTATGCACAAACCCCACCTAGGTTGAGAAAGATGCCGCTTAAGGGTTTCAAATCGACAATGAGGAGCTCAGTCGCTCGAATTCCAGTACCGTTTGATGCAAGTACTGCATGATTATATACATGCCTGGGACATCGAAAATCAGTGCTGCTGTTTTGGTCCAGCACGAGCCAGCCCAGCCCAGCTTCGACTTTCGACTGATCCGAACCGAGCATCGTGCTGGCCCATCTCATAGCTCGTAATTGGTCCAGAGTGATAGGTCTTACTTGGAATGGTATAGCGTTCCGTGGGATTTTTGACCAGGGGCAGACCCGAATGCCAAGAAATACTGTACGCGTATCTGCACGAGATGAGAATCTCACTTGCCTGCCGAACATATTTCGCTTCAGCACTTCAGAGTTCACCGGGAGGTACGAATTCCAGAGAAAGGATTAGATGCGGCGAAGTCATGAAAGAGCCCCATGTAATACGCGTATCTGCACATCGACAAGTCCAAGTCTCACACTACACCTCAGTTTAACTGGAACTATATCTCTGCCTAGAAGTCTATACAGCAGAAACCTATGCTCAAGGTGGATTCAATTCATCATGCTCATTTCTTTCCATGCGTGTTGCCTAGTTAGCTTCTAGGAACATCGTCAGCATCTATACAATTAAGCCGTAGGCCGGCTCTATCAAGGTATATATGTTGATCGACTTAGAAGCTTTTCCTCGTCAACTCAACTCCTTCCACTCCCAATTTCCGAAAATATGTTTTTTCTTCTATCTCTTATCTTCAATTGCCTTCTGGTTGTTACTGACGCGAAACCTTTAACATCGAAGCAGGCCCATATTGCTCACAAACGAGATCTCCAATGGGCACCTTGCAACCTCACCGGAACTGCGCCCATACTGTGCGGTAGCCTCCCCGTCCCTCTCGACTATACTGACTCTAGCTCTACCGCAACCCTTGACCTGGAGCTCCTCAAAATTCCAGCCTCCAAGAACTCTTCTAGAGGCAGCATATTCTTCAACTTTGGCGGTCCAGGTGATGATGGGAGCTTAGACTTTACTATCCTCGGAGCACAGCTACTAAGGTGAATTCATGAATTCAGTATGAGACTTTTCAGACTGACCCTAACGTTCTCATTTCAGTGTTACTGGTGGCTACCATGATCTTATCACCTTTGCTCCACGGTAAGAAAACACGATCTCAATTTGCGGCAAACTCGAGCTGACAGAGGTATAGCGGGACTGGCAACACTCTCAGGTTCTCATGCTACAATTCCAGTTTTGAAAGGACTCTAGGCCAATTAAACTGGGCCATTGGGGGCAACTCATCGGACGTAGCAGAAGGGAGAATTTGGGGTGGCTCGCAAATCTTGGCAGACACTTGCTATTCAGCTCAAAATAAGACGGGAGGTTTACTTGGTACAGCTTTTGTCGCTAGGGATATGATGAAAATTGTGGATGCACTTGGCGAGGACGGGCTGCTGAGATACTGGGGTAAAATACTGGCAAATCAGCCTACTCGTCCACCAAACTAACTATCTCAGGCTTTTCATACGGTACTGTGTTGGGAGCAACTGCTGCTGCCATGTTCCCTGACAGAATGGACAAAGTTGTTTTGGACGGTGTTGTCAATCCCCACCAATACTACCATGATAAGTAAGTTCTATATTTCACTGGTAGTTTCGTGAGCACCACTCATTTGCTATTTCACAGCGAAGTAGAACTCTTCACAGATACGGACGCAGTACTCGCCGGCTTCTGCTCCGGCTGTGTAGCCGACCCAGATCACTGCCCTGTGGCCCGCAACCGCACCGCCTCTGAGCTCCAAGACGCAATCTTCACCCTCTTAGAAAACGTCAAGCAAAATCCCATTGTTGTCCCCGTCGCTGGTTCAGGGTTTCTAGCCGACTACAGTATCATCAAAAGCCTGACTTTTGGAATACTCTACTCGCCTGCCGCTTGGCACTCCTACGCCGCCGTTCTAGATGGTCTGCTTGAGGGAAACCTGAGCGGCGTTAGTGACTACTTTAATGCCCTAATATCTGCACCCGCAGGAGTTTCCGACGAAGCTGAATTTGGCATCAAGTGCAGTGATAAGATCCCGCGGGCGTCTCATCTGGTTGACGTATTACCCGAAATCGAAGCCCGGCATCAGAGGAGCAGGATTGGGGGAGACACGGCTGATGTTGTGACAATGGGTTGCGCGCAGTGGCGGATGGAGGCTAGGGAGCGGTATGTTGGTGACTTCCAGGTCCGTACCAGGAATCCAATGCTTGTCATTGGCAACACGTTTGATCCTGTGACGCCCCTGGTGTCTGCTCGTAATGCTAGCTCTGGGTTTGAGGGAAGTGTGTTGTTGCAGCATGATGGTTATGGTGTAAGTTCTCAGTTTTTAAGGGTTGGAGCACAAGCTAATGATATCTTTGTAGCATAGCAGTCTTGGGCAGGGCTCGCTGTGCACGGGGAAAGCTATCAGGGCGTATTTCGCAAATGGCACTTTGCCGAGTCCAGGAACAGTGGTAAGTAGGCCGGTCACTTGAAGCGTATATATTCCGTTTGGAACCAGAAATACTGACTCTTGGTGATTCAGTGTAAGGTGGATGGTTCTCTATTTGCGGGTAAGAGTGGATGGGATGAAATTGTCCAACAGCTCAACCAGGATCCACTGTAGAGAAGTCACAGAAAGTGTCCTGTTTTGATTGTTGCGTTAATTTTTGTCCTGGAGGGAGGTGCGAGGCAGTGTAGTAGTAATACATAATCCCGTAGACCGAATAACAATACTCATCTCAGCTCAAAGTCGGCAATCCCACCTTCTGTCTCGCCCAAATAATACCATCTTGCGACGCTGGCGTCCCCGAAAACCGGGTCTGCAACAGCAGGAGTGCATCAGAGATCTCCAATACAAGACTTCTTCCCACGCCCTTCGCCCACCACCTATCATCACTCTCATTATCTAACAACACCCCAAAATGCATCAAAATAAACAAAGCCACCGGCTCCTCATTTTTCAACGCAATATTAAACGCCTGCCCAACCATAACCGGAAACGCAAGAAAAAAACACCGAATCAACCCTTTCGAAGCCTCCACAAAGCAAAAATGCAACATCGAGACCGCTGTCCGATACGCCTTACAAGCCTCAGCATTGCCCTCCAATCCATCCACAACAGCACCAAGCCTCTCAAACGCCGCCAAGATATCATCACCTAAAGGCTCAGTCTGCTGGATGGTCATAGCAGCCATTGCCGTATCAATGGACCCCTTCAACGGACTTTCCATCAGCGCTTCCCAGTTCTGCCAGCCCAAAACACCTGTCCCAATCATAAGCTCAAACAAACCCAAGACACTCGTCAAGGCACTAGATTTGCCCCCCTCACTATCTCTCACGCATTGCGGAAGCGCAAAGTTGATGGCCGCTGCTAGGCTGGAGAAAATATACATGCTGAAGTGCTTTTCTTTTGTGACGTTACTGAGGTTCGCGCGGAAGGAAGTGCTGCCTTTGTCGTAGTATTCTAGTGCGGCGTAGATGTAAGGAGCGGGATCCGTTTCTTCGCCACTCATGGCTATTTCGAGGGCGGACATGGACAGGATGCCGTCGAGGAGGAAGTCGTGTTTTAGAGCCGCGCGCGGGACTTCCACTTGTAGGTAGTGGTCGTCGCCGGATACGCTGAGGAGACTTTTGTAGGTGCTGTAGGACCAGCGGTTCATCAATTCTAGCTCTAGTAACCTGCGGGACTCAGAGCCGTGGGTGCTGCTGGTTACAGAGGTGGAATCTGTGGAGGGCGGCGTGAGGGAGGTGCTTGTTGATGACGATGGTGCTTGTGAAGGAGAAAGGGAGGTATTGCGAGTTGCTACTTCTTGGGATGGTGCGGGTGGAGCTGAGCCATATGTGCAGGTGCTGGTGATCTCTCGAGATATACAATTTGCGCAAGGAGGACCTTGCTCATCGCACTACGTGAAGGTTAGCTTTTAAGCTTAATTGAGACACAGATAGAGAAACCGTACTTTGACATGTCGTTTCTTGCAATTCACACAACCTTTCCTTGACTTGCTATGTGAAATTCGTTTCTGCATCGCATTTGACCTCTCTAACGATTAAGTAAGAACAATAATTGACCCTAGCCCTGACGATTGACCTTGACTACACCAGAGGAACTTTAGTATTTTGCGGTTGAGTTTGCGTAAAGAAGTGAAGTGATACTTAAGCTTAATAACAAGGCTGCCTAACAAGGATTGTGGCTGAGTTACGTGGCGGTGAAGCCCCTGTCATCATCTTACATCCAAAGCTCAAGCATGGAGTAATAGCTGAACTTGGCCACACAAAGCGAAAGAGGATCTCCATGATATGGCGAAAGCGTAGTTAAGCAAACAGTCAGAACACGTAAACCGTGAAGAAAACTGCTTGAGAGATATTTGGCACTTGCTAAACTCTCACGTTATGTCTCAGTCAGTACATTAGCCATCAGGGAGATTATTTGGCGGGGTAGTTGGTCAAGAGAGATAGTCAAGCATTAGAAAAACTTCACGACAGGAGACAAAATATTCAAGATAACGAGCTTCATCATTCAAAGAACACGGCGCTATGAAACTCATCCTCAATAAGAACAGTTATGCTAGGAACGAACGTCATCACTCGCTCCGAAAAATGCTCCACCATCCCAACCATGATAACGATCCGCCGTATCAACAATCTCGAATCGAAATTTCCCGGTATGCTGCCCGCTATGCTATGCTCCGTAAAAACGATGGTCCAAAGCTTCTGACCAAATGGGATAGAGTGATGCTATGAGATTCATGTGCTTGCACGCCGCTGGAGAATCTGACTATAACATATAGGAACAAGGTGGTATATACAAAGGTCCGCAACGTCTGCTAGTCTTTATGGACAAGATGAGCCGATGGGTAATAGAAGCGAAGTATGTACAAATGAACTAGTGTCGTATTGTATTGTAAAATAGGTGAGTGAGAAACATCTCAACACCCGAGTCTCCGAAGACTCTGCCGATTTGGTGAGTCTAAGCAGACATCATGTATGGGTTATGACCGGTCTTGCCAGCCATAAGAAGTCCGAGCTCACGCATGCGCTCAGCACCTTTGCCCGGCTGAGGTTTGCGCTCTGCATGATGCTTTCGCCCCCGATTGCATTGAAATTTTTCCTTGCGACAATGCCGTTTTCTCTCGAGGCCCTTGACAATGTCAATGGCACCTCGAACATGTCCGTCACCTGTATCACTACCATCGTTGCCGTTGGCAGCGACAATGCGAGAGGCTCGATACTGGCGTCCGAATGCATTCGGAGCACGTGGTAGCGATTTTGTGTGAGTGAGCCCTGGTCGTTGAGCAAGTGGAGCAAAGTTGATGGCGTTGCTTCCTTGCATGTTGGGAGAAGCTGCCGGTGAACGTATTGTTCTAGCTGGTGGAGGAGAACGCATTCGCTTGGGAGAGTGCCCGAAGAGTTTACGAGGTGGAGGTGATCGAAGACGTTGTCGTGCAGGTGGTGGGGAATGCAATCTCCGAGGTGGAGGCGGTGAGTGAAGTCTTCTTGGGGAATGAATTGGTGTTTTGCGACGAGGGGTGACAGGGCGGCGTCGACCATGTTGCTCATGATCCGATTCCTCAAACTTGCCGTGAAGCCAAACATGCTCATCACTGTCATTGGCTTTGACAACGTCCTCGTCATCATCCTCACCGTCCACGTCAGAGGTAGGAAAGCTGGGATCTATATCCTGTGGTGTTTGCTTGTGTTTGGCATTCTTTCTAGCCTCCATGCAGGATATGTAGGCGTTCTCGATAGGCCTGTCCTCGTCCAAGGTACCGCAAACAAAGTCAGTACTGTCAGGTAATTCAGGGGTTCCCGGGCGGATCTTGATCGGTCGTCGTCTTGGCTTTCTTTGTGGTCTTGGCCCCATAGCAGATTCCAGATGACCGAGGGAGTCGATAGATGATGCAGACGCCGCCCTATGAGCCGATGCACGGTATGTAGAAGCATCTCCATGCTGATGTGCGACGTTTCGGCCAGGGGTCCAAAAGGCAAATTCCCCTTCCGCATCACTTTCGTCGTCAGACTCAGCAAATCCAGCCTCGTTGTCGGTCTCGTTCCCATCGGAGCCGTCATCTGAACCATCTAGAGAATCGTCCTCATCCTCATCATCGTCGTTCTCCCCAAAATCATCCTCGTCATCAGAGTAATTTGTTTCCTCTTCGTCTTCTCCATCGTCTTCGTCCTCTTCTAGGGCCTCCTCCTCAGCTTCGTTTCCCAATTGGCGAATTGCATTCTCTTTCTTAAGGGTATCATTGATGGTAAGCTTTGCCTTTGGGTTCTCGGTATCCCTGCGAATCCAATCATCTTCTTGTGCTTCTTCACTGGCAAACTCGTGAAATCGAGTAGCTTCTGAGGATTTCAGAGTCTTTTCATCGGCAAGGAAATATTTAGGTTTCGCACGAACAGCCACAGGGCTCTGAGATGCTCGTCGGATAGTAGATGAAGAGTCTCGGTGTGGCCTTGGCGATGACTGAAATGGACGAGGCGATTTCCTGGTAATAGACGGTGATCGACCTGTGGGTTTCCTTTGAGGCTCGAGGGTTTTCGGATTGGAAGTGTTCTCAGTGTGGGCTTTCGTCGACCTCTCCTCTGAGGGCTTCATACCACATGCGAACTTGATCTTGCAGGAACGCTTGGGAGGCTCTGTGGGCGTGACAGGAGTAGGCGCCACTACGGTTGGCGGTGGGTTCGCCTTCTTTGCTTGTCCACACTGGAATGAGATGGAGCGTTTCTTTGGTGGAGCTTCCACTGGGGGTTGAGCCTTCGGAGAAAGATTCAGATATTCAGCAATGTGGGCTTCTTCCTTGATGTCGACATTGGCAACTACTGGCACTGGGTGATTCATCGACTTGGCGGCCAGAGAATAAGGAGCGAAGCTTGCATAGGTAGCGCCTGGTGGGGGAGGACTAGGCGTGTTGCTACGAGCAGGACTTGTTAAACCCCCGTCGCTTGTGAGTTCTGCAGTTGAAGCAAGACTGGCATTGCTCATCATCGATCGTCGACGGGATAAGTCAGTCGTGACCTGGATCTCAGGTTTCGAAGGTTCCTCGGGATTCTTGAGAAGCGCTTGGGTGAGGAGGGACTTCTTCCGCTCATATGGAGCCCTAACTGATGATTTGTGGAACTCCTCTTGCTGATTGCGGAAAGAACGATGATCCGGAGGTTCATCGACGTCCGCCACAGGGTCTTCTTCGGCGACAACTGCTGTTGTTGCAGCTGTGTTTGCGACGGTCTGAGACCGCCAGTTAAAAAGGTCTTGTAAACCCATCGTGTGCAGTGGATTGGGCCTAAAGTTTGTAGAAATATTAATAAATGGGTGAGGAGTGACTGCGATTAGGTGATTGAACGGCGCTCGTCGAATATGGTATTATTAAAAGTTGAGTTTGAATGTGTGTAGTTGTTTGGGTGAAGGTGGCGAACGCAATGTCGACGCTGAGGAGAAAGCTGAGAAGGATTGAGTCTGCGGCAGACTCTTGAAGAACTCAAAACCGACACGGGCCTACAAGAGTGCAGAATCGTAGTCAAATGCCTGGTGGCAGGCAAAGGTCGAGCAACCGTTGTAGAATGCGTCCCTAGGGACGGTTGTGCTATAATCGCGAAGTCGACATCGTGTATGCGTGAAGAGAACCCAAGTGTGCTTCGCGAGAAGCAGAGAGGATGAGACCGTGAGCGACTTTCGAAACTGACCGATTGACGGATGGATCGTTGGTTTGTGTCGTGTTCGTAGGAGGAAAAGGTTTGTGGTTGAAGTGCAAGGTGCGAGGTGACGTTAAACGCAGACGCAGCCGGCAGTGCAGTGCGGTGCAGGGCGAAATCTGAAAATACCACCACCACAGTCAGAGGATTTGAGTAAGAACGCTTGGCTGTTACGAGAGGCACGCTCCCAAGCCGGCAATCGGTCTTGGCCACCGCCCTACGAGGATATTCAATGAAGATCTCTCGAGTCGCGCGAGACCGAAGGGAAGGAAGATGCGACCTGTCTGTTCGCGGTTTCGATGTTGTAGATGTCGATGTTGATGGAATGTCGTGTATCCTGTAACCTGCGAAAAAAGGTTCTGCGAAAGTGGGAGGGGATGTTGGATGCTGGTGTCGGTGGGAGGGAATAATAAGCTTTAGCGTTTTTCTGCGATGGGGCACACACGATGGGGCACAATGGGGCACACACAGCGCACACACAGCAGGCGAAGAGGAGAGGGTTGATGATGAACTCCACCCAGGGCAACGCCAGCAAGCCAGCCAGTAGTCCCAGCGCGTCTGCCGAGCACACACACACACCAGCCCAGCGCACCAAGACGCCGGAGAAAGACAAAGACCAGACCACGGCAATTTTTTTCATTAATTACAAAGAGTATTGATCGGTGAGCGCTGCCCGGAGATTTCTTCGGCCCAACGCAACGCGAATCAACGCAAATCCTGCATCTGCTTCAAGCTGCCTCTTGTTATTTGCCCACTGATTCCGGCCTGTAGCTGCATTTGCTCTGCATTCCTGGAACAGTGGGAACAGTGGAAACACTCTCTGCTCCTTCCCTTCTTTGTCTCCAAACAATCTCCCAACGCCCCTCACCCTCACCTTTCGCGCGCGCCCCTTCCACCCAGGCAGAACCACCAGACGCCTGCGGCCTCTCTTTCTTTTACCGCCCTTCTCAGCGTGCTGTGCTGACCTGACCTGACCTGACCTGATCTGACCCAAGCCCGTACCCAAGCTGAACATCAATATTTCAGACCCGTAATCGTAACGCCTCTCCAGGCATTTGGCGTGCCAGCGGCGGCAGCAACAATAATCGTCCAAGCAAAAATCAGGGTTCGGTGATCATCGTCGCCAAAACCCGATCATCCCACCGCCAGCCAATGTATTTGATGCGGGGTCTTGTTGAAACATGTTTGGCGGGCGTGGGGGCAGGCCAGCAGGACGATTTTCGGCGGAAAGTCTTCAATGTCACCACAACGGCTGACTCCATCGGTTCATTATACCGAAGTGCCTCTTTGATCTCGACCTCGCGGTGTGCCGCTGTCACACTAGAAGCCACAAAGTTGATAAGGGCCTCGATATTGAATTTCTATATGTTACACATGCAAGCTGCACATAACCGTGGTCCCCTTGATGAGGTCTTGGTACTCCTGCGCCAGTCAGAGCAGCTGAAATCATAAACCTCCGTCCCGGACCGTACCAGCAGCCAAGCATATTCATCGTGCATGAGTAGCACTTTGAAATCTGACGCTGGTTCTGTCGATAGCCATATCCACCAATGGCAGGCCCGAGAATGATCTTGAAGAATACTGGACATTTTCATCCTGACCGCCAAATGTACCCCACATTCTCTAACACACCTCGCCCATTCGACGAGTCTCTTCTCTGCATATTTGACTTGTGCGCGCTGCATGCGCAGGAGAGATAGGAAAAGCTCAGCGGCCTCTATTTTTGCAACGCGTCCACTAAGCTGCCACAGCTCAGTGCTGGATAGCTTCGGCGTCGTTGGTGGAACCGCTCGTGATGCCTTTAGAGATCCTGAAGGAGGAGGCAGAGCGGTGAACTTGCTTACTGCGACTCTAGAGGGTCTGGCGGAAACGTAGGACAGAACACCTGACCGCCTCACCTGCGCTTCACCAAGTCCCAGAAAAGATATCAGATCATAGATGCTCTCGTGAAACTTGATAGAAGGATCGTGAATCTGCTCAACCTTTGATCCTAAGCGTAATGGCAGCACCTACCCAAAGTGGCTTACTGCAACATGCACCACTGCATACTGGTAAAATAGCACTGCATATGCACACACGTAGGTAAATCTGCACAGAACTAGGCGAAAGTGACCTGCATGGCAAAGACTACTTGACATGAGGGATTAATGACCTCCAGTCAAATTTTCAAGGACAAAAGGGAAGACGGAGAATCATCGGGATGTTTCCGTTCTTAGTCATGATGAGGTTGAGGTGTGCCCATTCTGTCAAGATGTCAAGATAGACCCAAAATGACAAATGACGACGATGAGTAGGGCCAGCTCTAGTGACCACAACTGCAAGCCACACGTGCTGTGTATTTGACAAGCCGACTTTGAGCAGGTGAAGGAAATCTAGGAGAATCTACATCTGAGAAGAGTCGACGCAGAGAAAACTTCCGATATGGGAAGAGAAGACTCGGAGTTTTGCTCGGTTGGATCATGTGACCGCACTAACCCGCTTTGGCTCTAGTACGCCGGCATCAACGAGACCTCATCAGAAAGCTCTCCAGGTCAAGGTCAACAACGCGAATTCCAATTGATACCCCAACGCATCATGAACTCCCTCCGAATTGCTCGCACGGCTCTGCGGGCGCGTCCTGCAGCTATCAAGGCCCCTCTTCAGCGAAGAGGATACGCCGAAGCCGTTTCGGATAAGGTCGGTAACGCTGAACAGATTTTACGGACCCTGCTAACATTCCCTCAGATCAAGTTGAGCTTGGCTCTTCCTCACCAGGTACGTTCGAAACTCGACCAAGGTGGAATTGGAAGCAGGAGAAGTCGGAAAAGACAAAAGGGCAGGGACTGTGTGTTGGAAGGGGCCGGAGTGGGATGAGAGCATTACAGCTAACCGTAGCATCAACAGTCAGTCTACAAATCGCAGGATGTCGTCCAGGTTAACATTCCCGCCGAGTCTGGCGAGATGGGTGTTCTCGCAAACCACGTTCCTTCCATTGAGCAGCTGAAGCCCGGTCTTGTGGAGATCATCGAGGAGAGTGGTGGAAGCAAGCAATTCTTCCGTATGTGCAGGCCAGCCGCAAAGTAGATGCTTAGCTAATGGATCATCTTTCTAGTCTCTGGAGGATTTGCTATTGTGCAGCCAAATTCGGAATTGAGCATCAACGCCGTCGAGGGATTCCCATTGGAAGATTTCAGCGCTGAGGCTGTTCGATCACAGATCTCGGAAGCGCAAAAGATTGCTGGTGGAAGTGGTAGTGAACAAGATATCGCAGAGGCAAAGATTGAGCTCGAGGTAATGTGGCAGTTTGTTTTCGGTTTTCATATGTACTAACAGCCATAGGTTCTGGAGAGCTTGCAGGCTGCTCTGAAGTAAAGGGGTAGATAGTGAGTAAAGACGAGAGGGTTATAGAAGCAGCAGCCATGTACATCATTGTTTCGTAAATGCATCCTACAAAACCGCTTCTCCTGGTAGCTAAATTTGCCTTTCCGTGTTGTCGGTCGCCCCTGCCTGTCTGCCTTGGAGTAGACTAGGGATGACAAGCAAACCGCGATCAACTTTGTCCCTTTCCACCGTTTCCCTTCATTTCCAGCATCCCCATCATTCAAGGCGCAGGTTTATCTGCGCCTTGATTTTATATTTTTCACAACCATTAGTGCAGTCAAATGTCTTCAAGAATATTGGCCTTCTGAACGGGCCATGAACTTCCGGGGACAAATATCCACATCCAGTCGGAAATTCAATTATTCTTCTGCTACGACACAGCCTCCTCGTTGCAAGAGTTTCCAGTATGATGTCCCTGTGGGAACTGTTGCGTCACGCATTCGATTACTACAGAGCCTTTCAAATCCAATTTCTGCCCATCGACCTCCCTCGTTTTCAATCCGTCGTCGCGAGAATTCACGTACTGGTTTTGGTCGACGCTTAAATAGTCGATTTGCGGAGCCTGCCTCTCGAAACAATTATCCGGACGAGCATACTCAAGTTGAGACGACACATTCTTTTCTTGGTCTAAACACACCGAGGAAAAACCACGAAGAAAAGCACGCAATGACGAGTCACAGGGGGATAATATCTTATCAGTCAACAGGTATTCAGGGGCAGGAGGCCTTGGAAATGGCGGGGAACAAGACGATCTTCTATCGAACACCTGGAATCCATGGCCAGATTGAACCACAAGGTGTGAAACAACGAGTCCAGTACGATGCCGCTTCTCCATGGCCAGTCCTATCCAAGGCCGAATCCCTCCCAAGCACTTATAAAAATGGAAAGCGCTCCCTGTCCCCCACGTCCGCTTCTCAGCAAGATATTCACGAACCCTCCCGAGCCACGAACAATCTCCAACATGGGACTGTTAGCTCAGAAGCATCCATTTTAACCACATCGACAATTCGTCGTCAGAGTGTGCGCGACCTTTTTCAAGACTACGGAATTGAGAGACCTGCCAGGCTTGTTTCGTCTGACGATACAGCTCGAGGTATGAAAGAGACGTCTCGCCAGGCAAGACCGCATCGCTATTGCCATGTTTGTTTGTGGATTACCATAAGACCTTCCACCAAGTGTTGGAGGTGCGGCCATCGGCATTGTGCAGACTGCGATGCTTTATCACCAATACTGGAAATGGAAAGCCGTCAATCAAATGCCGATAACACCACGAATATCTCAAGGGAAAAATCACATTCTGTATCGGAGCTAGGTCCTCAAGAGGGTAGAAGCCAGGTGGAAGATAATGGAAGAAAGTTGCCACCCAGGCCACGACCAAAGCCCACTCAAGAGTCAAACCGCAAACCAGCAAGTCCGCCTGTCAAATTCCCATCGTTCGACGCTCAGGTTCCAGCAACGCCAAAAGATCCTCGAACGCCTTCATTGCCAAATCTTGCCCTTCCTGGGCAGCCAAGGACCGTGAGAATGTTGTCTGGACATCGAGTTACGACGAGCGTGAAAGAATCTCCATTCGTGATTGCAGACATGCTCTCTGTTCCTATGGGAATCTCAATTAGTAGCCCCTGTGAGGAAAGACATGGTCGTCACAGCCATCGAGCAAACTGGCGCCATCGTCATAGGAGCCTCTCCTCCTCGCCATGTTCAGTCGTTGAAGAATACAAGATATCGACACGCCACGATCAGAACAAGCATCGCCACTCCAAAAGGCAGTCCCCAAGGACGTACCATCTCTATGAAGAAACGGACAATGGATATGTAGCTGATCGTAGTCGCGTCGAAGATATGGTTCACCCTCATTCTCATTCTTACCAAACAAGGCCACCATCTCAGCCCAGCCATCCAAGGCCAGATTCACGTCATTCTTGTGTTCAGAAAATTGAGTCTCAACACAAGCACCATGAGCATGATCTCGTCGAATGTCACGGCTACCCACGGACAGGTCATGATCGACGAGGAAGCCCTGTTGCTTCGGGTGTAATCGGAGAATGTCAACATTGCCTCAACGACTGTCAGTGTTCAGCCTGCCAGACCACCCAACATAGTGTTCGATGCTGCGTTCACGACGATCATCAAAGCATTGCGCATCACCACCACAGCTTTCGAAAGGAAAACGTAGCCAATTCAAAAGATGTTTCAGCCAAACCTCTAAGAAATCCAAGTCCGGTACCACATAGCCAGACTACCTCTCATGCTCGCACAATGAGCACAGTGATTCCACCTAAATCTCAGCGCAAGGAAATCAGCCCTACGGGTACAGAGGAGCCCCGGGAATTGCCGGCGTCTCAGTCGCGAGCCACAAATCAAGAGCTGAGGAAGAGTCATAGTTTCTTAAAGTCGAAAAAGTCAACATCAATTGCGGAAGTATCAAAAGGACAGACCCCTCCTCATTGGGTTTCTAGTCCTCATAGAGCTAGCAGATCGACACTTGGAAGCACACTCAAAGAAAAACCAAAACAGCAAAGCATTGATCATGCGTATAGTATTACACCCAGTCCGAAACCGCCTTCCCCGTTTCAAGAAATTTCAACGTCCCCGCCGCCGCAAGACCACTCCTCTAAGTATGAACAGCTTCAAAATTACGATTCGACGTCTCCGAAACACCCTGTGATCGAGAGAAAGCGCATTCAAACGCCGAGTCGATGCAGCACTCCTCAAAGAAACGCTGTGTCTCCTCCGGGTTCGCGGAGAGCATCGAGAAGACTATCTGCTCTATTTCAGTTGAGGGAGAGAAATGCTGTGCCGCTACTGAATCAGAAATTGATGGAGCATCAGCAAGAGCTCAAACGTACCGAGAAACAATGTGACGAAAGGGCTGAGGGGGTTTCCCAGGAACCAGGTGTCACATCGAATCAAAATAGCCGGAACGAACAGCACGGCAAGCATTTCGATCAAAAACAGAGGCCAGCGAGTGTGGCAAGCTCCAAAAATGAAACAAAGAGAAGTATGAAGTTGAAATTGAAAATTGCGGATAAGGAACCAAGCCCTATTTGTGCCGGGGAGGAACATAGATTAAGTGATGATTCTGTGCTGTATAACGAGAGGACTAGATCTCCAAACGCTGATGACATGCATGAGTGTCTTTGGAAACGCCTGTTCTTGGAAGAGCAGCACGAAAGGGAGGACCGTGAGACAGGCAGAGATGGAGATTGTGGCATACAGGGTGTTACGGTTTTGGTTCATTTTGAAGGCAGAGATGACTATGTTTTCAAGGGTGAGCTGTCGAGCAGTGGGACGCTTAGGGTAAGGAGGAACTGACTTGGTTAAGGTAAAAAGGCCATTCTTCAAGATTGTCAATAGCGTTGGGAGGTGTCTTAGATTGTAATACATACACATTCATGCTGGAGATGAATGGTTGATTCTGGTTTGGCTTTCGTCCAGTTGAATAATTCAGATTGTATTTCCCGGTGTCCAGAAGGTGTGGTTTTCTGAAGTGCCACTCTTTGACCTCAAGTTGAGTAGAGCATTTCATGCTGTACTCATCGCCATGACACTGGCCCGGTCCGAAGGTCGGCCATTTCCATATAGCATCTCTAGGTAGTCGCAATCTTTGCGCGCCTCAGAGTATGGCTCTTGCTTCCACCCGTGCCTTTCCCGGCTCCAATCTGGCACTGCTTTTCCCCAAAAACATTGTTTATTTCCCCAATCCCTTCAACATCCCCTCACCAAACATCCTCCGGCTGAACCTCAAACTCCTCCCCCTTCTCCCTCACATGCTCTCTCTTCTTATCCCTGCTAAGCGGTTTCCGCATATCATACGCATCCTCCCCGCTCTTACTAGCATCCGTCGGATCATCACTATAATAATCCACCACTTTCCTGTACACACTATACCCAATACCCCTATACAGCTGCTGCGCGATCTTATTACTCTTCCTCACAAACAAATCCACAAACCACGCATCGTATTCATCGCCGCTACGTTCTAGAGATGATGAGAGCGTTCGCGCGAGGCCCAGGCGGCGGGCGGGCACGGAGACCGTGAGGGCGGTTATGTGGGCGTGGTAGGGGAGGTAGTGGGGGGAGAAACGGGCGTAGGGTGGGGAGGATTCTAGTTTGCCCATTACTGGGTTTTTTGTTAGCACTGGAATGATGCTAAGTTTTGGGAGTTCTGGGGAGGTACTGTAGCCGTCTATAGTTCCATCGTGGCCTTCGGCGACGGTGAAGAGGTGCGGCCAGCGCGCGACATAGGAGAAATAGAAGTTTAGGTCGTAGGTTTCGGTAAGGGGGTCCAGGTTGGTGGGGTTGAATTTGAAGACGTCTGTTGCATGGAAGGGGCGGAGGGAAGTCATTTTGGGGGTTGGTTGAAGACTCGTATTGGTTGTTTAGGACGATGTATTATGATCTTCCTTGACTTTAAGATAAAGTTGCCTTTGAGGTAAAGTTGAACGCTTATTTGGTAGTGCGCGGTGGGGATCTGCTAGTACCCGTTATGATAGCAAACCAAAACAATAATGACTTTCCTGACTTCACAGGATTTGTTGCTTTCACGTCGTGATATCTTCAATACGCCATCAACGTAATCCTCGTTTTCGCGGGGAATTTCTGAGATCTCAAATTTCAAAAAAAGGAAAGAAACATTCGCAGATCGCATTGCGGAAGTAATCTTTTTTGGACAGGGGTTCGTCACATCACCGCCAATCTTCACGCCGGCCAATCGCCAAATTCCTAGATCCATGAGGAGATATAACTGCTGGTCTATAGCATCAACTCAATAATCGATAAACCCTGCGATCCGTCTCCACGTCGACCCGGCAGGCCCACGAAAATAATCTAAACTGTCATCTCATCTCTACCAACGCGCTTTTTCGACGTGTTATGCTCATCATCCTACGCCCAGCGACAGACATATTCTGAATCCAAACGGACAGGATCGAGGTGAATTGGGGACAAAGGAATTTGCTGCGCGTGTGCCGCATTACTAGAGGCATTATATAGCCAGCCGGATCAGCCTCTCAAACTGGACGACTACTACTCCTTCACGCACAACTTCAAGATGCCTTCATCGCCCAGGACTCCGAGGCATAGCAGACACCCCTCGAACATCGATCTCTCCTTTGCCACGCCCCTCTCGTATGGCAACGATTCTAGCCCCCGCAGACACTCCAAGACATCTATACATACGCCTACATCACCAAACAACAGACGCAGCTTTGGGCGCTCGGATTCCATTGGCATAGACGTGTTCAGCAGTGGGGGGCCAGCTCCTGCGTCTAATGGCCTCGGTAATCTTGCGGATGAGCTCGCTGATGCGTGGGAGGAAGACGAGGATGAGGAGGGAGATGAGGAGCCAGATATGAACTTTCAGGAGGTCAGGCAGGAGGTGGAACCGACGAGGGATAGCGGCGTCGATGTTACTTCTTCGCCGGTAGAAGCTCCGAGCAAGCCAACGAATCTCACTCCTCCTATGGCTGGAGGTAGAGGACATAAGAGACAGCCTAGCGAGTATGACGGGAGTGATTATGGGGGTGACTCGGATATGGAGTCGCCGGGAATGCCTCCGGGGCTCGTTGCTAGGATGGATTTGGTGGAGAGTTTGGCGCGGAGGGGCGCAGAGAACAATGGGACGGATAGAGATGGTGTTGTTCAGAGGGTTATAGATGGATTGAAAGATTTAGGGGGTCAATCTGGGGTCGAGGGAGGTGCCACAAGGTAAGTCCCCGATATATTCTTCAAAAACAGAATCTAACGCCTTTTCCAGGCTCATCACAGCGCACACCGCATTATCAACACATCTCCTTCACCAAACCCGACTCCTCCAATCCCTAGCCTACCCTCTTTTCTCTCCTTTGGTAATGCCACCAGATGAAGAATTCATCGACGACCTTATGCCCCTCCTCCTCACACTCAACGAGTCAATGCCACGCCCCACAACCGCCGCTTTTACCTCCCTCACCCAACTCCACAGTCTCACAGCTGATCTGGTCCAAACACTCAACTACCTCTCCGATACCCTTCACATGTCCCGACAAACAACAACCACAGCCACGCGCCGTCTCCGCAGCGCTCGTGAGCTGGTAGCCGAGATGCGGAAAGAGGAAGATGCTCGCGAGGAAGGAGAGCGTTGGCTCAAGAGAGGGAATTGGTCGGAACGACTAGGGGCAAGAGAGTGTGCGGGTGTTTGTGGGGATGTGGTTGGAGGGTTTGAAGAGGTGTGTAATGACTGGAGGGCAAGACTTGTGGCGCAGGCAGAAGCAGTGGGCGCTTAAATAACGAAATGACATGACGAAGCGGAGATAGGGTTCAATTTGAGGCATATTTGGGAAGCGGACTGGGCGTTCTTGGTGGAAGCTCTGATTTATAGATGAATAAAGACAGAAAGAGAGACTTGCCGCAATAAAAATCTGTTTTGTTGTAGGTTCTAGATGTTTTAGTTCAGATTTTGGGGATGATGACTTTTACGAATCCTAGAGATTTCCTTTGCAAGTGGCTTATTGTATTTACGTTATCTGCATTTCATTGAACACCGCGTCTCCTCTTGCATTGTTGATTTTGCTTATTGCATTTTGCCCCCTTTTTCGAGATATTGCTCAAGTTCCGTGCACAACGAAACTTTCGAGGCTTAGGTCACGACAGGAGATAAAATAAGTATGTGACAGAGCTACTGATATGTCTTTTCTTGAATTGCCTCCACGTTGCTCTTTCGCTCCCAACAACCGAGTCGCGTCGCGGTGGAAAAGGGGTCACAACCTCGCTTAAGCAAAGGTAAACAATCGCCACAATTGAAAGAAAATTTATACCAACCTCCCGATTCACTCTCGACATCTCTGTGAATTCTTGCCAAAGTCAATTCCCAGTTTCAAAATTATCCTGCCCTTCATAACCTGCAAAAAAATGAACTGATCTCACTCTCGGTTTCAAATCTGCCCTCCAAAATTTTGGCAAAACTTGTTTGACGCCCCAGATACTTTAGGGACGCTAATGAAGAACCGCAAGCCTAGTTGAAGAAGAGTTGCAGTTTTTATTCGTTTTCCGCCGGGGGTGAGTCGCGATGAGTTAATGTCCCCGTCAGACAGCTGTTTACTTGTAACCGCCCAAGGATATATCTTAACGAAGTTTGGTCATTACGGCTGTTAACGTCTGTCCCTGCTTTTGCTCGGAAGCATACCACACAGGCCATTGCTGATGGTTATTCGGAATTTGTTTATTTTCATAGATATGGGACGTTGTGTTACTTGAGGTTGGGATTGAGGAGACAACCGGGGGGTGGTGGTAGGATGGAGAGAGGGTGGGAGCCGGATTTCACCCGTGTAAAGCGAGATACTTGGGAGGGAGATAACCGCCATTTAATTTCTCACTGTCCTAGGTGTTCTGACGTTCGAAGTCGACGGAAAACCGGGTGCAAATTGCGCTTTTGTAAGTTGCCAACAAACCACGTTTGGGTCCAGTAGCCATTGAATCCCTTCGCACTCTTCTTGCAACAGTCACGTCACTGGGCAAGAAGCTATTCAGACAACAATCCAAGCGATCCAATATCTCGGCGTAATTTCGCATCCATAACTTCCCTTGTGTATTTATGAAAATAAGGGGGAAGCACTCCAACAAAACAAATGAATGGTTGAGCACTAGCAAGCCTCTTCCACTTCATCGAGTAGTTCTACCTCACAGATTTGACCGATTAGGATGGGCATTCTCCCATTTCTAGCCAGCTAGTTCTATACTAACTTTGCCCCTACTAGTACAGCTCCAGATGTGGCCGATGAGGATGGGTTGGTGACAATTCATTTCTAGGAGCCAGTAGATTACGCATCGTTCACTTGCTTTCTTTTTGCAATTTTTTTACTGCTAAAGAGCATGGGAAGAGTTTCTTGCCATTGCTGCTTAAGATCGCGTGCAATTGAATACAGGGCATGACAAGGACACCTTTTGATGTTCGGTGACTTAATTGTGTCTGCGTCCGCTTTTGGATATTGAATATATTCAATACTTTTACTTTTATTTTGCAATTACGAGCCATGACTCAAATGCTTTCGTCAAATTTGAAGCTGAAGTTGAAATCCCGAAAAAGGTACATTCCTCGCCAAAGTCGATTGTCTCTACCTATTCCGGCCACTTTGAACTGCAAACATAAGTCTCGTTCATCGCCATTTGTCTGGCAAATCTCTTTATATATCTACAAAGTAGTCGTTTCATATTTCCGCGATGTGCAACAAATATTGAGGTCAGAAGTGTGACCATATCTTCGCGGTTTCCGTGCAAGCCTTCGCTGCATCCAGACACTCGGGAGATTCTCCCTTGAGCCTTGAGTCCGGGTGAATGCTTTATATTCTCGAGGCTCTAGAACGTTTGGAATTTTCTGCGATATGCAACAAAACCTTCAAATTGGTCTGAAAACACCAAGATATCCCTCGTACCGTTCGTGTTCTAAGACAGCTCTCACTTCCCTACTCCTGAAGTAGCAAATATTGCCAAACTCTGCCGCATGCACATTTAAACCTTTATCACTGCAGCGTTTCAGAATTCAGCGATGTGCAGCAAAACTTGTGGATGAATCAACTCTTGCTCCTATCTATAGAATGAATGACAATGCTTGCAGAGTGGCTCCTTGAGTGAACCAATAATCGCTCAGAATGAACGAAATTCACTTCAGACCTTGACTTTTGTTGCAAGTCTTGGACTTCGAAACAAGTGACGGATAAGGAAGTTGAAAAGGCGGCTGCGCAGTTCGGACGAGGCTCCTGAAGCGGCAGAAGAATTGGCCTAGCATTGCGCGCGGCACGAACCGAGGACGGAAGACGGGTCTATAATGCAACGAGACTATTAATCTAAAGTTGATACAAGCCTCTTACTCCAACCTCTTCAGCAGAACTTACCAAAAATACCAAGCATTTCAGAACCGCGGGGCACCAGGATGTTCTCTTGGTGGGGGTTGAGTATGGAGAAAGTTTGGAGTAATAATAGACGACGCGGAATCCTTGCCTAGCTTCTTGTGTAGGGCTGCAAGAGTTTCGATGCAAATTACTCACGGACGAAAACCGGGTTCAGGGTTCATAAACCCAAACGATTGGCTCTCGGAAAGGAAGACTCCGGGATGTATTAAAAGCGGCTATTTGAGACAAGCTGCGAATAGCAGTGCAGCTATTGATCGACCATAGAAAACAAAATGTGCAGCTTTGTGTAACACCCCGGTACAATGAGACAAAACATTGCGCCGAAATATGTACTTCGACCAAAATATCCCACCCAAAGAACGGCATCCGATCTCTACCCGAAACTCAATTTCGCTCATCCCCCCTGGTTTCCGAGACAGTTGGTGGCTTTCAGCCTCACACGTGCGATCCTCAAACAAATCATTTTACTTTTTCATTTCCGCACACAAGTCTAACACATCCCACTTCGTACATGTGGCCGCCCAAAGTCAATGCCCTAAACCTCACCTGCTTCGAAGGAAAAATTCCGGCCCAGCTTTGAGTGATGTATTTTCCCCACAGACAATTCTCGGGTGGTTGGGTGCACGGCTAAAATCGACACGTCCGTCTGCGTTGAGTGAAACAATTTGGGCTCTGGGCCGAAGAGTGCACAGAGCGCAGAGAGCACGAGCAAAAACGGGAACGGTACAGTACGTACAGTAGGGCACTCCACGTCGGCTCATTGCGAGTCTGGAAATAGACGAGGTCGGTTCCAAAGTTGAAGATTGCGATGAGCAACAAAAAACTGCAGAGAGTTTTAAGTTGGGAATATGATTTGAGGATATCGATGTGGTGCACGGAGCGTGGAGTCGAGATGCAGCGCTAGACGCACTGCTGATCAAGTGTCTGGCCTGGGCGGCACCATCGGACAAAGAGAATAGATGTAGAAACCCGTCCGCTCTACGTAGTAGATATTTGAAAGTGGCTAAAAAGTTCTGGAAATACTTCTTGTGGTGTGAGACTAGAAACTCCGAAGATCTCTCGGTCCACTTGAAGACTTAAACTGTTGAGCTCAGTGATTGTTCGTAGGCATGCCCGGACAAGCCCTATTCCGAACGAATGATTGCTTTGCATTCCACCCTATGGATTTAATCTGCACAATGCGCGTGTAAGTCGTCACCGCTCGTCTGCCAGATCACCTTATCCTTCGACTATTGCTTTCTCGACTTCCCAATCATCCCAAAAAGGTTCATCATTACCGTTCGGTCTACTCGCTCTCTCAAAGCCCACTCTTAGCCCCTCAATGTCGACGGGACTTCGACACCACTTGATCTCTTCCCCAAAGCCCTTACTGAAGGCTGTTTGCATCAACTTATCGTCGAATAATTCGGGGTGTGCTCTTTTCATGCTTTTCAGCGCTCTCCGTCCAACCTCATCGACACTGTCGGCATGCCTCAACGCGAAGAACTCCTCATCATGATCTTTCCGAACAGCCTGCTTCACATCTTCTCCGTAAAGTCCCAGTCCCAGCAGAAATATGTCGTACTGACTAAGACTTGTCCTGCCAACCCAGCTTCCACCCTCTGTTGCTCTTTTGAAAAGCCCTGTCAGGGCCGCGATAGCGCCCATGCACCCTGTGCCATAGTCGGACATGGGGAATGGGGGGACCACCGGCTCGTTCAAGCCCATAAATTCTCCTTGGGCCCAGGCCACACCAGTCACACAGTCAGCGATCTGTTGCCAGCCAGGCCGTCCGGCCCAAGGACCTCGATAGCCAAAGCAATCCTCGGCCACGTACACGATGCCTTTCCCTCTCCCCTTGACTAAGTCCATTAGCTGTTGGGGCCCATATCCAAGTCGATCCAAACTGCCAGGGCGATACCCATCAAGCACCACGTCGGCAGACTGCAGTAATTCCTCAAAGGCTTTTCTACCAGCCGCTGACTTGAGATCAAGGTCGCAGGTATGCTTCCCAGTATTTCCGTCGACCTGGAAGAAGGGAACATCGGACAGGTTTGGAGAAGTAACCTTGATAACTTGCGCACCATACTCTGCCAAAGTTCGACCAATCGCGGGGCCAGCGATAATGCGACACAGCTCAAGCACACGAATTCCAGCAAGAATTTGAGGCTTCGATCCGGATTGCACTGTAGATTCCGAGAAAGGTACCGGTGGGGAAGAATTCTCGAGTTTTGTGAGTTCCCATGGTGGGAGAGAGCACAATATTTGACCCTGTCGAAGTTAAGATTAGTTGGGCAACGAAGAGACTGGGAGTTGCTAACGTGCTCAGTCTTCTGGAAATCTTCCCATTTCAAAACTGTAACACCTGCCTGCTTCTCAATCGCGTTCATCTCCTCTAATTTCTCAGCTGTAAATTGCTTCACGTGGCTCTCGATTACGTCAATACATTGCCGATAATCTGTAAGATCCGGTCGATGGGCCTCAAGTCCGATCATATTCAGAGTCTTTCCAGCTTCGAGGGATCCATGAATGTGAAAATATTCTCCTGGAATCGCAGTCTCATATAGATTTGCCGATAATCTTCGATAGAGAATAGCTTGCGCTTCAAGCAGGTCCGTCTCTGCAAAAAATGTCAATTGAAAAGGTCGGAAATTTGGCGATATTCAAGTATACTTACGCTTCAATTTGGACTTGACATTGGGATCCTGCTTTCCCATTCCGGCGATGGTAGCAATATAAGTGGAAAACAGGAACGTCGCGGTCCGCTCCAAGTTGATCTCAATCCTTCGCCTCTCTTTGCCATATCGAATATCTGCAATTGCTGCAACAGCGCAGGCCTCAATCGATTTTAATGCGACTGTTGCCTCGGTCTCCTTGAAAGGGCATGGAAAGTATATTTGCGTTCCATCAGTGGCGGTTGTCAATTGTACATCTTGGAGGTGGGAAAGTATTTCAACCGGGAGCTGACCCCTGGCGACATTTGTTAAAGCGGCAGTCGCGTGCTGAGCCCCCTCCAAAACCGAATATTTTTGTCCTGTGGGCTTGCCGCTCGTGTAACCGTTGGCTGCACCAGCCATCTTGTCCGTTACGCCACTAGATCTCTCGATAAGTACCTGTATGAGATGTGAGGAAGCAGACCAAAGAAGAAACGCCGACTGAGGCTGGAATGGGGCTTTAAGGACGTTGAGATAGGATGTAACGAGTAAGCCCTTGACCGGACCGGTACCTTTAGTCGATCCGACATTTCCTGCCGACAACGCAGTATCATCCCCTCTTATTGCGGGGTCCGATGTCACCAGCTACCAGGCTTTGAATCCCTGACAACGGCAAGCAATGGGTGCATTATCCGAAAACCGGGTAGCAGAATAGCTACTTGACCTGCAGTCAGAGCTGCAGCAGCGCCCTTCGCAGGACAAGCCAGACACGACGACCCGTTGCGATCTCGAATCCCAGAAATGTACGTACTAGATTACACAGACGCTGGAATACCTGGTCTTGATGGTTATTTGGCGGTATTTGCAAGGAGTGAACACGGGATGCTGCCTTGAAAGGGCATCCTGCAAGAGGTTTGTTTGACTGCAATTCTTGCCTTAATGAAGGAGCAATTTTAAGGGAAATCCTCAGCCCAGATACTGTCCATCAGCGTAGACAGTAGCACGAGTTGCAAGGCCACGCGACTGCCAAAGCTGTATTATAACCTCAAATCTAGTTGCTAAGACGTGGTTTGTGTACTGATGCCACAAGCGCTTCATCCGAGAGTGGCTTCACCATGCCGCTGCAGTCCACCATAGTTGCCAGCATTAGCTTGCGATACAACACGCATAGCTTATGATATGTAGATCGTAAGTCGCTCGCTGGTCAGTTGATTGGAATCGAGTAACGAAAGCCAAACCGGCTCTTCCTCACAAGTACCTGTTTTTTGGCTACAGTACACACCAAGCGAAGACAACGATCAGGATTGCATATTCACGTACCGGGGGGTGGGGGGCTCATTCGTCAACCTCGAAAGTCCCGCTGGGTGACTACTTACTTCCATTCAACTTTCACGGTCATGTTTCAAAAATTTACCTTTACGGTGCTCGCTGAACGACCCTGCAGTATAGGCCCATTCTCCTAGCTGTGAAGATGGTAAGGCTAACCTCGAATCTCTAATGGCATCTCTAGAACTCTTCTCTTCGGCAGGAGCATCACACAGGGTCTAGGAACAGCACTTGCAGCGTAGCTCCTGGTGTTCTCCCATGCCAGGGAAGACTATTCATAGCTCTGGAAGGTGCAATTAAATCAAATCACATCATCGATATCGCTGCCATGATACTTGCAAAAGTGTTTGCAAAGGGAAATCCAGGCCAGAGCATTCCCTGGCTTTTAAACCAGGCTCGCTTGTGGAAGGGGGAAGGTGCGACTGCATAAGCACAGTCCAGACCCCTGAGATATTTCCTCCTCAAGGATCTTTACAGGAATAGTTAGGTTGAAAGAAGGCATTCCCGTCTTCAAGGCATTGATGTGTGTCGAGATTAGAATATGCTCTCCCGCTGCCTATGCCTCTTGCCAATCCGACTATAATACGCGTGGACAGAGCGCAAAGGGACTTGCTTCTGATTGCCCATGGTTCATTGTCACCTACGACTCGTATCATCCGGTAGAGCCTAGGCGACATACTTCAGATGAAAAAAGACCAAGAGTCATGATCCGTTTTGCAACGAAACTCTCCCACGATCTGTCCGGGTATTGCAACTGGCCTACTTTGAATTTGGTCTATGCATGACACCCCTCTCAAAGTAAAAACTTGGCAAAGGGAATACCTTTACATATCAGCAAAGTGTAAAAGATGCGATTTCGAAGGGTCTTCACAACAGGATATTCACGCATTCGTAGGCTACGTCTTCTTGAGTGTACTGCTACTTTCATCTTCTCCGGGTTGAACTCGTACTCAGATGAAAGCATCTTCCGCACTATCGATGTCTCGCCATTCAATTTTCACTGGCACATTGTGCGCAGCTTTCATCAGCCCTCTTATGCGCCGCTGATGATGGATGATGGAGGACGCCTACCACCCGACGAAGCGGAAAGAGCGATCCAGTTCGCTTACTAGCAGCGAACGGCTGCCAATTGCATCATCTTCAGGGACCAAGTCACCAAGGCGCGGCGCATCAATATTCCTAACCTCGTTCGGCGGGATTTGAGTCCAACCTTACAGTAATTATCACTTTTAAGGTTTCGTACCTGCATCTCGTCTAAAGCTTCTGCAACAGGCCGCCTTCGCGATATCATTAAACTGTCAAAACCCTGACGATACCGTGGGATGAGATCGCATTCACGGACCTTCTGGCAAAAAGCAAAAACGGCCAAACATTTGTTTGAAGGCTACCTTGATTGGTCACGAGTTTTCCGGCAGGCGGAAACCCCCTTCCTGGGCGGACATCATACAAAAAGCATCGATCTAGACCAACTTCGACCCTCAAAAAATCAAGTTCTGTGTGCCGTCAGGCTATCTATCTCCCAATGAAGGACCATACTAAACACGCAAAAATGGAAGAGATAGCCACGCTCTGACCCAGCCGGTATCATTTTCCCGGCCCGGGGGATTGTGCCGAAAAAGCCCGCCCTTCTGTTCTTTGGTGGGGCAACTTGTCTCCTAGACAATTGCTCATGATCCAGTTGCCCGATAAGCTCAACCAGAAATGCGAATATATGCTGCGCTTCACATACAATATCATCCTTCTCAAGGTCAGAAAGAATAGGGCGGTAAAGCGAGTGGAAGACGTGCTAATATCAGGCGATTTAGCTGGGTATGACTCGACCTCGTGGAAGTGTTTATTCGTTCAGACAGAGTTTGCTTCTCGTCTGGTAAGACCAGAGGAGTCGAATGCTTTACTCTGTTTACCATGTTAAACAGCTTATGTTTCTACGGATCATAAACATGAGGCTATCCACCTACGCGTATCTTACTATACTACGGGCCATGGCATTCAGGAACTGGACGCGAACTCCGTAATTGGACGGCCATGCCCTGAAGGCGATCAGGGGATATCAACCTGACTGACTACTAATCAATTCATCAACGATCGTGGAGCAAAACCCGATGCCTACTCACTTGCAAGCCGCATCCGAAATTCCGGTAACTAGCGCATTCACACCCCCTGGCTAGACGATAAAATGTTTTCATCAGTTGTGAGAGTCCTTCCACGGGTCACATCAGTTCGGGGGAAATTTTTAACTGCAAGATTTGACAGGCTGCTTGTCAATATCTGCGCTCGGTCTTAGAGTTCCTTTTGAAAGCATTTGTATGACAATAGGCGATAGCCAGATTGGGTCCATGCGGCGAAGTACCTTGCGTGAGTAGTGAGAAGCTCGGACATGAAGCCGATCAGTTCGACAAAGTACCTGCGTGAGTGAGAAGCGCGGACACCACCTTAGTTTCCCCAAGAACCATTTAGTCCGTTTCGGGATGTAGTAGACCACTAATATACTAGTACATACTTGGAATCGGCACATACAGGCCCAACTGCAGCATAGCTGCTGCAGGTAATATTTCGTCACTGACAGACTCACAGTGAGTGTTCAAAGGATGACGCACCTGCGATACAAAAATGCCGCGGTTTCACATTGGCCAAACTTTATTTCCTACCCCTCACTGAGACACTGTCAGCTTGTCAAGGAGCTTCTGAGAACTATCGAGCTCTAGTTGCCAGACCGCCGCGCACTACTCAAGTAGCGTACCGCAAGTTTGGTGCCCGAGCTCTCCTCCCCAGAAACCATCAGCAAGTCCTCGGCTGACCAAAGTGCTATTACGCAGGCTGTTTCGATCCTAAATATCCCAAGTCCTTCGTTTTCATCTCATGTTCATTTGCTCCATACAATCTATAAGTTCTTTTGCAGACCCTTCGAGTTTTATGTGAAGGTAGTTTCATTTCTTTTAGCTTCAATACATCAATGGGGAAAATGCGACAGCTTCTGAGCCGCAAAAGTCATCAGAAGATGTCCGATGACGAAAACAGAAGCTCGAGACCTAATGGTTTCTCTTCGCACACGGAGCTTACAGGCGAACGTGTATTCCCTATTCGCAGCCAGCGAGAAAGTGGTGAGCTCCTCGGGCTCTTCCCCAACGTGAAAACTGACGGCCCGGTAAGTACTAACTTCGAGTTTGGAAAAGTTGGAGTACTTTATCTAATAGCAACTCACAGAAAGCCAACGGCGAACGAATTCAACAGCCAAATCTTCCGAATCTGGCAGACCTCCCAAGCCTCCCAAATTTCCGTAATTCTCCTCGACCTTCCTCGCCCTCTTTGGCGAGTCATAGTGACAAGCATCGAAAGGTTACAGAGAGGTCACAATACATCTCCAATTCACATGCCATACCTCCGAAGATTGTCACAGGGGCAGTCGGAGACAATTCCAAATCAGCGTACCGTCGATGTGAAGACGAGCCGATTCATATACCGGGAGCCGTCCAAAGCTTCGGTGCTTTGATAGGCTTGAAATATAGCGAGGATGGCTCTCTAGAAGTGAGAGTTGCCAGCGAAAACAGCCGCAAAGTCCTTGGATATGGCCCCGAGCAATTATTTGCGTTGTCGTCCTTCCTGGATGTTCTCAAACCTGAAGTCCGCGACGAGATGGTTGCGCGGGTCGATCATATCCTTGAAACTGTTGATGCAATAAAGGAAGAGACTCGGTTGGATGTCTTTCGAATGATTCTCACATTTCCATACGAACCAGACCTGCGTCTGTGGTGTGCCCTACACTTAGCACCAAATTCAGATGGTGTAGTTGTGTGCGAATTTGAAGAGTACTCGGACGCTTTTTATCTCAGAGATGCAAGCGTGGCAGGAGTGTTGCCGGTAAAACCAATCAGCACGGCAACATCAGACATCACACCTGAGGAATATGAGAAGAGCACGACGAGCGGAAGCAAGCCTCTACCAGTCCTTGAAGTTGCGCGGAAAAGGGGGAACCAAGAATTTTCGTCGTTGGATATCTTCAATGCCATGACTCAGGCTCAGAAGCAAATTTCTGATTGCACATCTGTGGAAACTGTAATGGATACGGTAGTTGGCCTCATATCCGAGTTAACGGGATTTCATCGAGTCATGCTTTACCGTTTCGACTCTCAAAAAAATGGTTCTGTGGAGGCTGAATTGGTCAATCCCCAAGCAAGCACTGATATATTCCGAGGCAAGTCAACGAACCGTGAATAATGAGTCGGCAGCTAATATTCTAGTAGGTCTGCACTACCCAGCCAGCGACATCCCTCCGCAGGCTCGAGAGTTGTATAAAATCAACCGTACCCGCATTTTGTATGACCGTGAAGCAGAGACGGCCAGGTTAGTGAGTACAGCGCAGTCCCGGCCCCAACTCTCTCTCGGGGCTTTATCAAGAAAGGATCACCAGGACTCATATCTAACACAATTCTTAGGTTACTCGAAATGAAACGGATTTTGAAAAGCCACTGGATCTTACTCATTCGTATCTTCGTGCAATGTCACCAATCCACCACAAGTACCTTGCAAACATGGGTGTCCGAGCTTCTATGTCAGTATCAATTGTCATAGATGATGATTTGTGGGGTCTCATCGCTTGCCATTCCTACGGAGAATTTGGCATTAGAGTATCATTGCCTATTCGGGAATTGTGCCGGAGCATTGTAAGTTGTCTCGGGCGTGATACATCAAATTTCCTAGCTTCTCAAATTAGACACATGCTAACGACTTATGTCTTCTCAAGGGAGAGTGCGCCGCAACTAACATTCAACGACTTGTCATGGTGCAACGTATCGAAGCTCGTAAAATTCCTGCTGTGAAACCCGGTTCTAGCCCGAACCCTACAAGCTTCATTGCCACCTCAACCACCGATCTACTCAAGCTTGTCGATGCAGACTTTGCTTTAGTGAGTATTCAAGACAAGATCAGGGCTATTGGAAGGATGGAACCTTACCATGAGGCCCTTGCCATAATATCATACCTACAGTCATGTCGTTTCACGACCGTTCGCTCGTCGCAAAATATCAAGGCGGACTTTCCGGGACTTAGCTACCCCGCTGGAGTTAAAGTACTTGCTGGATTGCTCCTCATTCCATTGAATGTTGGAGAAGAAAACGACTTTCTGGTTTTCTTTCGGAAGGGTCAATTGAGGCATGTGAAATGGGCAGGGTGCGTAACAGATGACTTCCAATGTTGAACTACTTTTGCTACCATTGTCGTACAATAGTACGCAAATGACTATATGTATACTGACCAGAGAATACAGGAACCCTCAACATAAGGAAACCAAACCTGGCAGCGAATATCTTGAGCCAAGATCCAGTTTCCAACGATGGGTTGAAACAATTGCTGGCACAAGCAAAGAATGGACTGAAGATCAAAGTATGTCGCACCCTCAACAACATACACGGAGACTAATGAGACTTGCAGTGGATACAGCTTCCGTCTTGGCGTTGCTTTATGGCAGATTCATCGAGACATGGCGACTTAAAGGCTCAGGGGAACAAGCAGACTCCGTAGCGGCGCCCGCAAGTGACACCGCCTCCTCCGTTGCTCAAACCAGCGAAGAAGCTTTCAACCTTAACCAAACAGGCAAGTCTACGAATTCTAGAGCCTGATTTCCTATGCTTACTCTAATTAGCGGTAAAGGTCTTAGAGGCTTTAAAAAGAGATTCGGGTCGAAAGGGGCTTGATTTGACTCTTTCGATCGAGGATCAATTGCCAAGGATGGTCAAAGGATATCGTAATGGATTCAAGCAACTCCTGGAATACTTCGTCGACAGAGCTTTCAAGCAATCAAGAAGCTGCAAAGTCGATATTACTCTCGTCCGTTGTACAAATAATGTCACCTCGCTGGTAGGGATCAACATCCACGACACTGGACCTGGGATGTCGGAGGAGCAGCTTGATGTATGTCACTTCCTGTTCGGGCGGAAAAATGCGTTTCTAATATCCATCTAGGATGTATTTGCAGAATTCGAGGAAGCCCAAGAAGAAGACTGGCCATTTCCGACCAACGAGTCCTCAGGCTTGAACGGATCATCAAAAGTTGACCTCACAGCCATTGCTCAATATGTGCGAAGCTTGAATGGTCAAATCACAGTGGCGAGTGAGCTCGGAAAGGGTACCATCTTCAGCATTGAACTGCCATTTGAACATTCTACGACATTAGAGGCTCCACAGCCTCGAAAATTCCGCAGCCTCTTCTCGCCATCCGCCTCATCAAGAGCTATGTCTACTCCATCAAGTATGAAGCCAACTCCCAGCATGAATCTAAGCCCAAATAACGGCCAAAAGAAGGTCGACATCAATCGAAGTCCTACTAGAAGCCCACAGGCGTTTGAGCACGCCGTTAGCCACTACGGCACGAGTGGCGGTCCGCCATCACCAATTTCCGACATGGGCAATAGCTACTCCACTCCTGTTCATTTGAATGTGCTCATTGCAGATAGTGACTCTATGAGCTTGAGGATGCTTGATGAGAGGCTTTCGCAGTTAGGTCATACGGTCGATATTGCCAGCGATGGGCAGGAATGCCATGATAGGTTCGCGAGTAACCCGTCAAAATTTGATGTCATTCTCATGGACTTGAGGGTGGGTACTCCAAAGGGAAGAAAATTGATAAGAAGAAAGCTAATATTTATTAGATGCCTGGAGTGGACGGTGTATTGTCAACCAGAATGATACGAATGCTGGAGAGAGAAGCCAAATATCGTTCTTCATCCAGCGGCCAAGATTTCAGGAGGATACCTATCATTGCTACTTCTTTGTCGCTTGACGAAGGTAACAGATTCGACTATATTCAAACCGGGTACGTAATCATTTCACCCAAGAACCGTAGAAGACGAAAGGTCGTACGTTTTGCCAAAAGATACTGACCGAAATTTAGGTTTGACGGCTGGATTTTGAAGCCTATTGACTTCCGAAGGCTCAATCTCATCCTCCAAGCAGTCCGGGACCTGAAACTAAGACGAGATACATTGTATGTTCCGGGCCAATTAAAACAAGGTGGCTGGTTTCTGCCTTGATCTTCAATCGAACTTTCTTATGTACTGGTGGGGGAATGTACGATGGGGCTGGCGATGTCCAGCAATTTTATGCCATGTAACAATATGATATGCATGTACCTACTTTCTTACTCTAATGAATAAACTTCGGCCCACGCCAATTCTAAATAGACTCACGAGATGCAATGCGACTCTGATACCTGGTTTTGTGGTCTGGGCACAGTGGCACGTCAATGTCAGAAATGGTGTTCAATCGCTAAATTTCAGCGCCTCACATTTAAGATACGGGCGTCGTTTCCCTATTTCTTCCACCGACACGGTCCATAGCCGAAGGATAAGGGGCAAGGTCTTTGTCACGAGTACAAACAATACACGGATACCATACTTATTCTAGATTTTTCCTCGCATAGCGATCCCATCTGAAAATATTGATGTAATAAGATCTTTTACAAGAAAGTTTCAACGAGATTCCAATTACCCAACCACTCACTCAAGCTGTCCAACTCTCCAAGCCCCACCTCCAAACTTTACCAGCACTTCCAAATTCCATCTCCACAACTTGATGCTTTCCCAATCAGTTCGAACCAACAACAGTTCCCCAAACTCTCTCCGGCCCAACGGTACTAAAGTTCGGGATATCCCCCAGAACCTCCTTGCCAGCAGAGCTCTCCATCGCCGTATTAAACTTGTCCAAGCTGTCCCAGACCAAGATGGCCTCCGTATCGTACCCGCTCTTCGGGTCTAGCTTCACGATTGTCCATTTCTGGAGTCCCATACTTTTCCACGCCTTTTCGACTGCTGGCATGTGCGTAGAGAGGTAGTAGTCGAAGTCAAAGGGCTTGGCACCCGCGGCGGGAACGGGGTAGAGGAGGGTCACAGTCGCCATTTTGGATTTTTCTGAAGGGTAGTATAGTTTACGGTATGTTTTTGAGGAGGTTTGAATTGATAATGGGTTTCGGATTGTCGGGGCTCACTGTGTTATATGGTCGAGTGACAACGCGGGGTCGGACGATGAGGGGGAGATTTTAGTTTTAAGCGAGGTAACTCCTTTCATCCACGGGTTAGTTCTAAGGAACGATTCCGACGCTCGGCAGGATTTAAGGAGCCACTAAAAGTTGGTAGATGAAAAGAACCCCTTGGGAGGTGAAGTTTTGAGAGTGCTTGCTCAAACCGAAAACGGAAGCGACGTTGAAGAGATTCGAGGTGCGTGTGGGTAAATTCATCCGAGGACAGTCCGACCGGGACATGTGGGGCTTCTGGGGTGTCATAGTGGAGCAGTCGAAACTCTTCAACAGAACGACCAGCTAGTTTCGTACCTCAGAAGTCTGTGAAGGCAATGGGATCAAATTTGAAGTTCTAACTTGATTGCAGGATCAGATGAACTTTCATCAAATATGGTATCATGATAGAATCGAACTGCCGGGGAAAGGCCCTTCGACTCCTTTGAGGCATATGGCTATGAGGTTTGGATAAGTCTCCCACTGGCGCCTGCTGGATTTATTGGCTGCATTATTACAGCGGTTTTCTAATCCAGTAATCAAGCGAACCAGTCCACCAAGCTGGATAAATATCTGGTAGGTCCTGTTGTCTCATGGTCGTAAGCTGTATCGCGGCTTCTCGAAGCATTTTCAGTCGATCTGGCACAGACAATGGACTTGGGGTTGCTGCTGCCGCTAATACTTCAAGAACAGAACGAACGAACCAGGAAATTCCGGGCTCAGCATGCAGTTGCTCAACTGCTTTCCGAAATTCTGGTGATTTATCGTTGTATAACTCGATAATTCGTTTCAGCTCCATACTCTCCATAAAATCGTCTGATTGCAACTTAGAAGCACCAGGGGGGTTGTAAATGTGTAACCTGGCAAGCTCCAATATTCTTTGATTCTGATTGATGGTATTCTGAATCTGTTGATTCGCCTGATCACTGGCAGTTGTCGACCCGGGAAGATCTCGAAGCCGAATGTTGTAGATTCTCATGTGGCGGTTGAAAGTAAGAAGTTGCTGGACTTTGACAAGTTGATTTTCTTCATCAAAAAACATGTCCGGGGTGATACTTTTCGTCAGCTGAGCGTGAACACCAGTCGTCACAGTCAGCAAATCAAGTTGCTTGTTCAATATAGTCCGTAAATCAGTGTCTGAAAGTTGTGGATCACCATTCGTCAGCCCTATGACATCTGGGAGATCTTTCAGGATATGATCCATGAGATTCTCCTGTTGTTTAATTGCGGACCAGTATGCCGTAGTTGCGGCCCTGGCCCTCAGTATTCTTTCCTGCTGCTCAAGAATTCGACGTTCTTTGTGTTTCAGATCTGTATATTTCTGTAGCTTAGTCGCCCAAGTTGCTGCTGGTCGTGTTTGGAAATCTCTGCTATGGACATCGACGCTGTCGTCTCCTGCAAGCAGTCCTGTAGCTTTGACTCCAATTTGGGACCCCGTTAAGGTTAAAAGCTGCTGAGATCCAAACTTCTTGATAAAAACATTTCAGAAATCTTTCTGGTAAATGTCCTCTAAGAATTTGGCAGGCACAGGATATTTATCGATATCTTGTGGAAGGGGAGGGCTTTTCAAGACAGCCGACCCTGGATTTCGACGCGATACATCGTCGATTGTGGGGAAACTTGGGGTCATCCAATAGCCGAAAGTGGGATAAATTGTTTTCCTTGGCATGGGAGTTAGAAACCCTCCCAGAACTCGTTTCTCCATGGCCATTCCGAGTTCCATGATTGGATCAGGGTCAACATAGGGCTAAAGACCTAGTCAGCATAGTTCTCCGTTCTCGAGAATCCAGTCATGTTTGTGAAGGCTGCTGTTGCTTTGTAGAGATTACTGGGACTGTTCCCTTCCCTTGACAATCTCAACTAGAGCTAATCAAATGCTTTATATATGATATTATGCGGCATTTGTATATGGTCAAAGAGGATTAATTGAATCGTCGATACTTAGTCCATATTCCTCAATTGATTGCGCCAAGAAAGAACACGTACACGAACGTACCTCAAACTCCGCGGGAAATGGTGCTTTCTTGTGAGCCCTACTTTCAGACTCGTGCTCAAGCATATAAAGAAGATGCCAAAAGGCATGAGTACTACCAGAGTCAGTAAGTCCCATGATCGTGAATGGACCATATCACCATTCATGAACAATTATACCAGCAATCCAACATCGTAAACCAAGTACGTCTGCTAAATTCAATCTCTGTACTTCAAACAAAGGTCTGATAACCTCTGTATTCAATAGTATCCATATCTCAGATGTTTTGATATCGTCAAATGTCTCGGCGTAGGTGACGCCATCTGCATCACCAAGCTCGTCGGCATCTATGGTACTGAAACCCCGCTTTCCTATTTTTTTGAATCCAAACTTCACTTTCTCTTCCAATTTCCCCGTCGTATCGTCAAACTCTGTTTCAAGAGCTTCCTGGTCTTGTGGATTGATGTTCCTGCGAGAATGGATTGAATAGGCCTCGCCTTCTGGATCTGGGCGTTGATCGTCCCACTGAAATACTATCCATCAGCAAACGTTTTAGAATGGGGAAGCAGAGAGAAAGGTTGGCGTTGAAGAATCCAAATAGTGAATAGTAATAAATCGGGCGCTCGAACCGGAGGGAGCCTTTGCTCGTGAATTGGACGATGCTGTCGTGTTTCAGAGTATTGAGAAAATATTAATTCCATCAGTCGTTGTATTTGAGATGCTGGAGCAAGTCACAAAAAGTTCAAGCCAGGTAGTTCCATCAACTTAGTTGCAAGATGAAGGCATGGTTCCAGTGCTTCCCATACTGTAAGGTTATCAGCATTCCACTAGAGCACCAAAAAAGTCAGCCATTTACTTTCTTATTTCGTCTTGCTTGCAGGCTCAGAACAGAATAGAGAGGTGAGAAGGTGGTATTCTCTCACTGCAATTAAAGGAGAAGGTAGATAAGAAACCAAACATCTGAAGAACAATGGGGTCCTTACATTTCCTAAGCCACTATCAATCCTATACCCCTTGAATTTTCCAGCCTCGCCCGGACCACCATCAGGCCCGCGGTGCCAGTTATGCCTTTTGAATAAATAGTGTATTTCTCTGTCGAGTGTGGGATCTTTTACATCATCTGGGCTGATGCAACCAATCTCTTGAAGCTCCTGCGTTGTAAATCCTAATAGATGTTGCCGTTGAAACGCCAGAGTTCTCTGGTCATCTATCAACTGAGCCCGGGTAGCTTGGTTTGCTTGAGGGTCCGGATGAATTATGGGTAGGCCCTCTCTAGTTGGAGTGTAGCCGCTTCTGTTATACGACCACTCGGCATCTCCTCCATATCTCTCTGTCTTGATATCAGAATCCTCGAGTCAGCTCTATGACTGTAAAAACAATTGAGTGCAGGCCAGGAATGGAATAGATCCGTAGACGTATATGTCATATTTCAAACAGGAAAGCAGATGACTTTGAGAAATTGTCACTTACCCAGACTGACCTTTTTCGAGGCGGCATCTTTAAACAAATGTCTCGGATAGATCTAGCAGTGATGAGATCGGATTCGAATTACAAGGATAAACCAGCATGGCGAGCAGAGTTCATGGACTCCGGTTTACTGCAGCGTGACATATGTATTTGCCAGTAATTATGGCGGGGCCAGAAGAAATGTTACAGGCTCCACTGTACACAATTGACACAGGGACGTCTTCTGGTGTCTTTGTCTTTGAGAAAACAGCATTTGTTTCCGGTTTCCAAACAATAACTGTGCATCAGATGCCACCCTTGTCTGTGTACGGAGAAGTCTCCGCAGTAGTCGACTGGCTATCATCACTGTCATTTTGTCAGACATTGAGTTCTTTTTGCAGGCAGTCACTATAGAAATTTCAAAATGCAACAAATAATGAATCAAGAACTTTAGAGGTCATGGCATAACAGTTCAATAAGGCAAGTCTCCATTTCACAAACTATTCAGTATCCTTGCATCTCTTCTGTCAATGTCGTCGGCCGCGGCTGGGCAGGAAATCTTTGACGCGTCGCCTCAAGACCATCGACTTTATGACCAAAGCAGGACAACTTTTGAGATTTTTGAGAGTTTCTGAGCATGAGAATGGGAATGCCTGCACTCGCAAGGAAGTATCGTGTAAATGGAAGGACAGTTGTAGTTTTCTTCTTCTTTCTTCTTCTTTGAGTCGGTTAGATGTAAATACGGGTTACGGGCTAGGTTACGGCCCAGTCGATGGAAGACACGCGACTCAGTTGAGTGCACGTGCCCGAGGTGCCAGCGAAATGCGACCGTAGCGACCCCTGCTCAGTACTGTACCTTTTCTAATGGTGGGGTGGGGTGCTGTTTGGTGTTCTTCAGCCACCTTATTACCTCCTTCTCAAAGGCTACGGGCACATCAACACCATACATCCGCGCATCATCTTCACTTCAGAATCTCCTCCATATACCAGCTCGCATATTCTCCCATCTTGCCCTTCAAGTCCTGCTTCAGCTATCACCTACGATCTGAAAAGCAGCCCTATACAAATCCCGCCCGCACCAGATTTTCTCGTCACCGCCCTCGCAAGACACCATGACCTTATGACTCGATAGCGAGTCTCGAAGCATGGTCTATGCAACACATTTGCTTCTGCCATTCTCATAGCAGCAGGGCCCAATATCTGCAGACAAAAAACCTTTGTCCAGCAGGTTGTAACCTGGAAAGCAGGTATTTTCAGTTATGGAGATGGAGACACAAGTAAGTCCCCGCTTCACCTATATTCGGCCTGCTACATCACTACCGTGTGGCAGCTTAAATACTGTAGGAATACCATGACTGACTTTCCCTCATCTGCCAGATCTTGAATGCCATAAGCATTGCATCGAACCCAACTTCGGACCAGAATCTCAATGTGCAGGCTCTTAATTTCATTCAACAGCTTCGATCCGACGCTTCAGGCCGCCATGCGTGCCTCTCCCTCTTCACACGAACCCCAAAATGCTCCGAAGTTGTCCGCATGGTATCATTGGACGTCGTCAACAACGCTATACAAGCTGAGCAGTTTGACTCTCAGAGCCTGAGCCATGTGAAGGAGGCTCTTTTGGAATATATCAGACGTACATATGGATCTGGCAACCAGGAGGACATCGACCCACCACATCTCCAGAACAAAATTACGCAGACCTTGACGTTTCTTTTCATATCGATGTACAAGCAAGGCTGGGAAGGTTTTCTGGACGACTTCCTGGCCCTGACCAGTCTTCAAAATAACGGATCGAGGGATAACGCAGTTGGTATTGTCCTATATCTTCGACTCCTGAGCTCTATTCACGATGAAATTGCCGATGTCATGCTATCCCGCCCTACCTCTGAGACGAGACGTAACACCGAGCTGAAAGATCTACTTCGAGCTCGGGACGTCCAGAAAATTACATCTTCTTGGCAAGATATTCTTGCGCAGTGGACAGGTCGGGACGATGGAGTTGTCGAGATGAATCTTAAAGTTGTGGGAAAGTGGGTTAGCTGGATCGACATATCCCTCATCGTCAACCAAGATACATTGAATCTTCTGTTCCAGCTTGCTGGCCGTCCAAACCCGTCTAATAGAGAAGACAGAGTGCGGAATGCCGCTATTGATACCTTTACAGAGATTGTGGCCAAGAAGATGAAGGCCTCGGATAAGATGAACATGATAGTTTTCTTAGACTTGGGAGAAGTTGTTTCTCGGCTGATTACCAGCCCTGCTCTTCACGATCTACGCACGACATCTAGCTATGATACTGATCTTGCTGAAGCTGTTGCAAAACTTGTCAACAATGTGGTTTTCGATATTGTGAAGGTTCTCGAAGATCCTCAGGTAGATACTGATACCAGGGCGAGAGCAGAAATGCTTATTCAGACATTTCTCCCCCATCTGTTACGATTTTTCTCGGACGAGTACGATGAAATTTGCTCCACAGTCATACCATCCTTAACCGATCTCCTCACATTCTTGCGCAAAGCCAAACCAATCCCCGATACCTATTCCGCAATGCTCACACCAATTCTCAATGCCATTGTTCAGAAAATGAGATATGATGAAACATCGAATTGGGGAAACGAGGACGAACAAACAGACGAAGCAGAGTTCCAGGAATTGAGAAAGAGATTACAGATCCTCCAAAAGTCAGTTGCTGCAGTTGACGAAACACTTTATACGGACATCTTGAGCAACGTCATCGGAAACACCTTCCAGAGACTCGATCAACAGGGTGGTCAAATGGACTGGAGAGATCTCGACCTAGCTCTCCATGAGATGTATCTGTTTGGCGAGCTTACTCTTCCAAATGGTGGTCTTTATGCGAAAAGTCGGCCTTCCGGAGTTGCCGCTGAGCGCTTGATCATGATGATGTCGAAAATGGTTGAGTCCGGTAAGATTCGCAGCCGACTTTTGAGCATCATGTTTGCTAACAATCAGAAGGAATTGCTTCCTTCGCTCATCCAGCAATCCAGCTGCAGTACATGGAGATTTGCGTCAGGTATTGCACATTCTTTGAGAATCAGCCGCAATACGTTCCTCAAGTCCTCGAACATTTTGTCCGGCTCGTGCACCATGACCATACGAGGGTTCGGACGCGGTCCTGGTATCTATTCTACAGATTCGTGAAGCACTTGCGTGCTCATTTGGGCAACGTTGCAGAAACTGTAATCCAGTCAATCAGTGATCTTTTACCCATCAAAGCCGAGCTTCCTAGTGAAACAGGCGCTGATGATGATATGTCATCGGATCAAAGCGATCACTCTGCAGATGCTGCTTTCACGGGCCAGCTCTACCTCTTCGAAGCGATTGGCTCTATCTCATCAACTTCAACAATTCCAGTGGAGAAGCAAATCCTTTACGCGAGAACTATCATGGAGCCTCTTTTCTCGGATATCGAACGTACCTTGCCTTTGGCAAGATCTGGTGACGCTCAGGCGACTTTGCAAATTCATCATATCATTATGGCATTGGGTACTTTGGCACATGGATTTTCTGACTGGACGCCTGGAAATGCTTCAACGGCACATCTTGCCCCTTTAAAAGAAGTAGCAGAGGAGTTCGGTCGCGCAGCAGAAGCTATATTGATCGCCCTTGAGGCACTGAGAACCTCATTTGACGTCCGCACGGCCGCCAGAGCATCATTCACTCGACTAATGGGTGTTCTGGGCATTGGAATGCTGCCCCTGTTACCTCGTTGGATCGATGGACTGCTGTCCCAGAGCTCCTCGAAGGATGAGATGGCCATGTTCCTCCGCTTACTAGATCAGGTCGTTTTCGGTTTCAAGAAGGAGATATATTCGGTCTTGGACTCCCTACTAACTCCACTTCTCCAAAGAGTCTTTGCAGGTCTTGCTGAACCAATCACCGGAACTGACGATGAAATACAGCTCGCCGAGCTTCGGCGAGAATATCTGACGTTTGTCCAGATCATCTTGAATGAGGGCCTAGGAGCTATCCTCGTTAGTGACTCGAACCAAGGCTTCTTTGAGCCTCTGATTGTCTCCGTGACAACTTTAGCCAAGACGGTCAACTCTGGTACTGGAAACCTTCCCGCCAGCCGTCTTGCTTTCTCAGTACTCTCCCGCATGGCTGACCTGTGGGGTGGCCCCAACATCGCCACCCTTTCCGCACTGCCAGTCCCCTCCACTCTCCCGCCATCACCTGCATTCCCAGGCTTCGATCGGTTCCTCATAGAACGCTTCCACCCCATATGTTGGGAAGTTCTCCGAGATCCACAATTCCGTCCTGTCACAGACGCACAAATCAAGCAAGTCCTAAACGAAATCGCGGGCTTGGAACAAACTATATATACCAAGACCGGCGACATGTTCCTACAGCATCTACAGAGTTCCTTCTTCCCTTCCATGGGCATCGACGGGACGGATTTCATCAAAGCCATGACGACTTCCACTGACCGTAAAGGACTTTCTAACTTTCTGCAAGGGTTCTTGAGACAAAATGGATAGCGCCGATATGATAGAGAGCTGAGAGGGAAATCATGATGCATGCATTTGAAGAGGCGTTTTGTGGAGGTCTTTACCTATACCATATCTGTGCGAGATACTACCGTTAGCGTCTGGGATGGACGGCTGGATCTGGGGCGTGTTTAATAGAGCGGTTCATAGTCACCAATAGCAGAAGCAGCCATTTGGGATCAGTTACATTATGATCTATCATACATGATTGAAAAGCAATGTGAACATGTGCCGAGGTCTTCAGGCCGCTCAGAAGTATTGACCTTTTCATCGTTTGATGTCGGTGTAAGAGTAGAAATTCAATATCAGCTTCAAAGCCTGGAAACCCGACAAAATCCACCATCAAGGAAAAATAAATCAAATAACAAAGTGCCATTTCCCAACCATACGCCATTCCCTGTACAAACATAGCCCAAACAAACGAATCGTGTCTGTGCCGACGTCCCTGGCCGTTCAGCAGACCGAACTTCTCATCTTTTCATGTCCAGGTTTAAGAAAAGAAGTTCAGCATCAGCTCGAATAGCCTGGAAGCCCGACACATTTCACAAGTAAGGAAATACATCAAATAACAAAGTGCTTTCCCCAACGCCATTTCCAACATCAAATACAACAAGAAAATACATCAAATAAGAAAAATGTTTTCCCCAATGCCATTCCCGGTACATATATAGCAGGGGGAAAAAGAGGAAGAGAAAAACAGTTTATGCCCAATTGCTTTTGTACATGCTCTTGTGTTTTCTGTTCCTTTGACATTTCTGTGAAATACAAACAAAGGGGAGAGTTCGATGTAGATTGACTGTTGTGTTCCTATAAAATTCCAATGTGCGCGCGTTCGACAATAAAAGCAAAGAGAAAGATGGTTAGATCTACAATCCTGGGTTGATGATCCGTAACGGCATTCCCAGCCTTCATATTTAGAGTCTACCAATGCATTGCTAACTCCAAAGCCTGAAGGAGATCCGGCGTTCGTTGGTCATAAGAGGGCCATGCTAATACTGATAATTGAAGCCAGAAAAGCGAGAGCTGGGTCGATAATCAGGGGCTACATCATAATCGTCTCCGACGACCGTTGCAGATGCCTCCGAGGGACTCTGGGGGGGCGCAGGCACGTGTTGAGAAGACTGTGCGCTGAGAATCGACCAGATCCGGGCCTGCGCTGCGTCGATAAAGGCCCGTAAGGCTCGTGCCTTGGCCTCCAATTCATCGAGTGTGAGGGAGTCTACGTAAGCTGAAACGGGAGTCCGTGTTGGAGGATGGAAGTAAGGCGCTTCGAAGGGGGTTTCCACATTCATCACTGGAGATGGTGGCAGGGGAGGGGTCGAAACGCGGGAGGGGTGGATGAGGTTTGCAATGTTCATAGTTGGATCCTGTAATCGGGGACTTGGGGGGAGGGAAGAGCTTGGAATCGGGATGAAATGCTGCGGGTCGAGGTTCAGAACACTCGTGGCTGGAGCTGGAGCTGGAGCTGGAGCTGCTGGCTGAACAGCATTTTGTTGGTACCTTTGGTACTGTTCATTCACCCACGGGTTCCCTGCAACACAAGGGAGTCAGTAATGTCCTAGTGAAGAAGGTTTCGGGAGTGTTATTTCCTCTTTGGGGAGCGTATGAAGTAAAACAGAGTACATAAGATAAAACCAATAGGAATAGGGGAGCATATGGACAAAGGCCCTCAGTTGCTTACATTGCAGAAGCTCGGCTCGAGACATGGTAGTCAGATCTATGGGGCCCGAAGCTGCTGAAGATGCGGAGTTGGGATCCATGGCGCTGTTCTGGTTCGTGTCTACGATTTGCTGGCTGGCTTCGTGTTCTACGGGGATGAACTCAAATACTCCAATATTCTTGCTCCACCAACCGTATCGTGATCCGTATAGGGGGACCACGTCTCCGAGAAAATCTCGTAGATTAGATATCCTCCCATCATGGACATGGTGCTCTGGGTAGTCCTCGTACAGATTGAGCGAAGCACCAGCTGGCCGCTCGGCAAGCGACACCTCGGGAGCCGTAAAGAGGTGTAATACCGGCCGGCAACGTTTGACACCCATCGAGTCTTCGATCTGGTCGTAAACGACAATGCGCTGGGCTGGGTTACCATGTTGAAGATGCGCCTGTCCGTCCATTGTAATTGGTCCGTATTGGGACGAGACATTCGGCATGTCTTGGCTTGCCATGATGACTGTGGGTCTAGAGCCTCCGTGAAACTGGTCTGTATAAGATACCGTTCTCGGCCTCAAGCACCCAGGAGGAGCGAGCGAGTAATTCCGCTGGTATGATGTGCGTACAGGATCGCCCTTTGAGATAATTCTTCGGGTTTCAGTCGAAGGCTTTGTGGGTATATCGCTGTGTCGAGTGACTAATAATCCAAAGAGAGTCAGGATCAAGTAAGGTGCATGAAGTAGTTAGTAAAATACCTAGGTCCTTGTCGTATATTTATGACGGGCGTGTCTCTTGAACTCCGTAGGTTCGGTTGCTGAACCCTAGAATGATCAGAACGGGATTCAGCTTTGAGAACAGAAAGGTGGTGGGCTCATGACTTACCTATAAAGGATGCTTATCGCGGCGGGTACAGGTGTTTGTGTGTGTGTATGTGTTCAAATGCTTCCTGCAAAGTTGGGCGAGTGTTGCGGCTGGCAAAGATAGAGGACAAGATACCGCGCGCTGACTTTGGATTAGTGCTGAAACGAAGAACGTGATGAATGACATAGGGAGCCATTAGCTATAGCAAGGGGGCCATCATTTGTTGCGGTCTGGGTTCTCATGGTATCTCACACTGCTCTGGGTGATCCAGTCGACAACGAGGTAACAAGCGGAGGTATGCTGTGCCGTGGTTGG
>Ga0247778_1000320_pt1 | contig 74457 bp, 77 predicted proteins | sample UWRJL049202B5_FD_179939 | JGI IMG/M metagenome (GOLD analysis project Ga0247778, IMG submission 179939) | Plant litter microbial communities from Arlington Agricultural Research Station in Wisconsin, United States - UWRJ-L049-202B-5 | ecosystem: Environmental > Terrestrial > Plant litter >... | reverse complement strand
TGTAAAAAATGCTGAATAACGTGATCGGCAGTCAGGAGGAGTATCAGGATCTGGACCATATGTATGATATACTGGCATTGTCGACGACAGAGGCTTCGATTGAAGGATCCGAATCGTTGGATTGATTAGAATGATGTTGAGAAGTTTGAGGTCACAGAATACGAGAAGGAACCCCTGAGGTCTTCTGCGGATGCTATAAATTTACTATAGTGTAAGTAACATCCCTGTATAAAAACTTTAAATCTTTATACTTAAATTACTTCAGAAGACCAACTTCTTAACTCATTTTTGTTATCCCATTCTTTATCAGCGGAGAGTTCCTGAGCACGGCCCAGTTATGTACCGTCAATGCATTCTCGACGGAAAGATTGACCTCCGCTGCTCCCCTCTTGATGAACTCTTCCGTATAATTCTTGACAATTTCTTCTTTCTTGTCCAGCTCTCTCTTTATCTTCGCTGCCGCATCGACAAAATTGGAAGCGTCCAGTATACAATGATTGAGCCCCTGACCGCGATCTGAAGCCAGTCAATTTTACTCCCCCAAAACATATTCTTATGCTGTCAGATCAAACTTACGAGGTGGAAGTGGATGAGCAGCATCCCCGCAAAGTGTAATTCTTCCTTCACGGATCTCAAATTGTGTCGGTACCCAGTATGCTATTGGATCAGTATTCACAATCGTGTCGTCTGGCATCCAAAGATGAGCTGATCTAAAGGGTTCTGATAAGTGACTAGCGGCGCTTTTGACGTTTGCTAAACGCTCCTCGTTGCTCAAACTAGCATCTCTCTGTCCCAGCCAGGAGGACCCTACTTGAAAGGCCCACGTTTCGGGTTTGTCTGGGTCGGGCACGTCTTGAACTGGTGCGGAGTCAGTATTAGTTGTTCTCATGCTAAGTAGGTTCAAATTTCGTACCAGCTACAAAACTGAATGTGCCATTAGGGTTATATCCAAACGAGTTTTGTGGATGTCCAGAGTTTACATGTAGCGCTTTTGCAGCATCTCCGTACACGACAATGGACATGTTGTAGACGATTTCCATGGGATTGGCTTTAGCTTTTTCAGGGCCAAGGAGAAGTTCCCGGACTGTTGATTTCGGACCATCAGCACCGACGAGCAGATCTCCACAATATGTGGACCCGTCAGCGAAGAGTGCAGTGATAGTTCTTCCATCCACCCCGTAAGTAATGTCATTTAGTGTTTTCCCCCAGAGCACTTCAATGCCCTCCCTACACAAACCTCGGAGCTTCTTCCTTGACACCCGTTTTAGTTTCGGGGTAGGTATTGTTTTCAATACCTCTCCGTTCTCGCTATTCCGGAGCTCAATGGTATGATCGAGGCCCGTGACGAGCTGGGGATTGCATTGCGCTTCGAATAAACGATCGGAAAGGTCTGGAGGTAGAAGCTTCTCTAATATTGGTATAGACCAGTGGACTCCTAGGGTCCACTCTCTTCTTCGTTTCATTCCTGAAACTTCTTCGTCGAATATTGTGTAGCTAACACCAGCCTAGACTCATGTTAGCTACCGCATCCGAAATCCTCGCTAGGTAGTCGTAAATCAACCTTCTTCAGGCCTTGTGCAATCAACAAACCTGTTATTCCGGCGCCAATAATGAGGATGTGAGGACTGCAAGACATTTCTCTCTCATCGGAAGCCATTATCGCCTTAATTTATCACACTGGGGTCCCCTTTCCGCAATTCTCATCAGAGGGAGCCTCTCGCTTTTAACGGCAAATACTATTCAAGATTGGAGGAAATGGCGATAGAAATAAAAAGAGATCAAAATAGCTGCCGTGCGCCATGTTTACGCGGTGCTTAGTAACTTTCCAATGGCTGCCTCCAGCGGGTGAAAACGCTGCAGCATGTCGCTACTAGGGTGTGCATCACCAAATAGGAATGCACCGTAACCCCTCAAAACCCCAATCAGGCATTACCCCACAACTTTGTGCGAACGTGTGCTTACATCTCGCTTTGCCAAGCGGCATTTAATTCTCTTGCTGCTCTTCTCTTCAAAATTTCACCAGGCTGAGATCATGGCATTCAACTTAAGAGCCCTTTCCAGGCATAGAGCTGCTGTCGGTGTCGCAGCTGTATCGAGTACAGCATTCGCGTTGTTTGGATATGATACCACGATTGCTGGTGGGGTCATTGCCCTCAAAAGGTGATCTCGACATCTTAGCCGTGCTGCGTTACTGACCGTTCCCATAGTTTCCAAACCGAGTTTAAGCTTTCCACAAATGCGATCAAAGCCGCTGATGTATCCTCAAACGTCGTCGCTCTGCTGAATTCAGGCGCTTTCTTCGGAGCTCTAGTTCCAGCGCTGTTATCCCGCTATATTGGCCGCAAAGTACTCATAACTATTGCTGCCTGTTTCATGCTCGTCGGTGGCATTCTTCAAGCTTCCGCCCAACCACCATCGATCTCCATGATCTACGGAGGCCGAGTCATTTCAGGATTTGGTGTTGGCATTGTCAGCTCTCTCACTCCGATATATATTGCCGAAACCGCACCGAAGCAGCTTCGTGGACTTCTCATGTCTTTCACAGAACTTTCCCTGGTCAGCGGGAGTATGGTAGCTTACTGGGCTGTCTATGGTTGTTCTCTACATCTGAAACCTACCACCAGGCAGTGGCGAGTCCCTTTGAGTATTCAAATCATTCTTGGTGCGATAATTCTGACCGGATCTTTCGTTATTGTCGAGTCTCCTCGGTGTAAGTGTTGATGTCCCAAAATTCATTGAACTTCGAAAATGCCAACGTTTACAAACAGGGTTAGCCAAGCAAAATCGATGGGATGAAGCCACTGTTGCCTTACAATGGCTTCGAGCCTCTTCAGCTGATGAATTAAAAGTCGAGCTTGCCGAAATCCACGCTCAAATCGAAGAGGAGATTCGAGCAACCTCTGGGCGATCCATAAAAGAGCTCTTTCAAAGGCAGAACCTTTTCCGTCTACTCTGGGCTTGCGGAATCATGGTTCTTGCTGTCGGAACTGGTCAGACTGCTATTTTGTACTACGCCCCCACGGTGTTCAAACAAATCGGCTTCACCGGCCAAAACCCAGGTCTTCTCGCTAGCGGTGTTTTCACAGTTGTCAAAGTGATTGTCACAATGGTTTTCCTTACACTGTTAGTTCAGAACTTCAAGAGAAAACATTTGTTGTTATTCGGCAGCGCATTAATGTCCATTATGCTGTTCATCTTAGGGGCGTTGCTGAAGACCCATCCTCCTTCTCCTAAGCATTCAGCAAATGATAGTTCTAGCGGGAGAACAATGGTACGTTGTTCTCTTGAAATCGAGAAAGCATGCTTACTTGAGCAATTTTGCAGATGGCAACCATCTATATCTACATCATAGGATACACTTTGTCGTGGGGACCCCTGAGCTGGGTTTACGTTGGAGAGTAGGTGTTGCACATTAGGTTCGAAATAGTCGGACTGAGCTAATCCTGATTCAAGAATTTTCCCTACTCGGATTCGCGATTATGGCATGGCTATTGCTGTTATGGTCATCTGGTTTTTTAATTTCGTCATTTCAAAATGGACGCCATTGATCTTCTTGCATCTCACTTGGAAGACTTGGATGGTAAGTTGCCATTTCCTGCAGAGAATGTGACTGACTGGGCAGCTTTTCGGGGCCTTCAACGCTCTAGGCTTCATTTTCGCAATGTTTCTGCCGGAAACGAAGGGACTCTCACTTGAAGAGATGGATGTCCTCTTTCGGGTAGTGGATGAGTCTACTCGTCGTTTGGATATCGAGAAGCATCTAGCTGTAATGGCAGAGCCAGGAACTTCTGGTGGAGAGAAGGGAAGTATCTGACTTTTATGACTTGTTGAAATCCCCGTGGATCGTATTGTTTCAGTAGGAGGATCTGAGGAAGATATGATAAGTAGTATATTAAGACATAAATTGAAGAATTTTTATTTTATTCTTTTTGATTTTAGCTAGTGGTAGTAATAGTCAGAGAATCTAAATAGTTAGGGCGCAATACGCCTCTGATGCTTAGCAGCTTCAAAAGCAATGCGTCTGGGTTTTCAAAATAATCATGAATCGGGTGTTCTCGGCGTTCTACAAGTCATTTCGGATCATATCTGGGTGGTTTGATTGTATTTTGGTGCAATGTCATTCATAGAATTTTTGGTTAACGCACTATCAAATTTCGGCCGTAGCCGACTGCCCATTCTTACTTATGCGAAATGACCTTAAAGATTCAAGATCACACTGATTACAATAACCAGTTTCTAACTCGTAAGAGGAAGTGATTTATCCTGCGAAATTTCGTCTCAGCTAGTTCGTGAGAAAGCGTAAGTGAATGTAAAAATTACTACTTAAGATCCATCCACCTTTCTATTATCTTAACTAAAAAGAGACTTTGACGACAGTGGTTTGAGCGAAGAATGAGTTATCCCTATTATCAAAAGGTCTGATATTCACATTTTACCATCATCGCCTCCCTCAATTGCTATAATTTGTTGATCTATCAAGAGGCCCAGGTAAACTCATGATAAATGAAGTCCAAAATCCGACAGAAGGAAGTCATATACCAATTTGAAGAAGATTCAGTTGAAAATGAACACGGGTAGCCTAAGATGATAATTCACCCCGTAAGCCGTCAAAAAAGCTTTCAGCATTGAGCTTGGTGAATTTGAGAGACAAAATCTTCAGCGGCCTGAATACAAATTTCGATTCAATGCTCACCTCAAATCGTTCAACTCCAAGAGAATCAACCTCTATCGCATCTCACTTGCTCAATCATCAAACATGGCTTACTGTCCAACGCACCTTGTGCTGTTCCCTTACGCAGACAAGCGGAATCCTCTAATCACTAAGCGCACTCGTGCTCCCTCCAGTCGAATCCTCTCGCACATTGGTTCTATGCTGTCGCTCCCCGCAGATGCCCCACCTCATCCATGGCTTTCCAAGATAAGAAAAATCGACTTCGAGGAAGACAGCGTCGAAGTCTTTAAAATAGCCACTGCTACGAAGATCAGAAGGGTGAAGCCCGGAGAGGTGAAAGCATACACAGTCGCATCTCGAAAGAAGAAAGCAGAGAAGGAAAAATTGGATATCGTCAGAAGAGTCAGCAATCCGAAACCTCTACCCTCTATACCCGCACGAGCGGCGTCCTGTTCCATAAGGCGATCTTTCTCTTTACCTACGGTCATGTCTACGGCACCAGAAGGATGGAGCCTACCTACCGAAGCGAAAATAGTTACCCTTGACGCGATCCAACAAATCGACAAGTTCTTCTCCCAGGTCGCTACCCTCGAGGAATCACCACAGAGACAAAGCATGACGGCTGCTTTCCAACGTGCGAAGGCGGCGTTGATGAAGAAGTTGCGCATCGGGTCATATGGGGAGTACCTGGAACTTGAGGGGATCATACAGACGGAGATGGATATTGTCAAGAAGGCGCAAACAGAGCTTTTGGTATTGCGCCACTTGGAAATTGAAGAGGGTCGCGGGGTCGACGAGGACGGGACAGAGGTTGGAAGCTTGAGCGACGAGATACGGCGCGGTCTAGTGGATATTGGGGGGTTCTTTTGAGTTTAGAAAATTGCAGGGGAAGTCTGCGGGTGGACCAGGCAAAAGGTGCAGGGTGTACGGGAGGCAAATCGGTGATTTGGCTTTTGGGTTCTTTGAAGGAGCCCATATATCTAGATAGAACCCGAATTGAAAGTGAATGGCTGACAAAGTTTCTCGGACTACCAGAAGCTTATGGCATGAGTTTTCATTTCCTTGAAGCTTTGCGTTGTGGCTTGCAGTCTTTCACGGCTGCAGACAGATTAAGCGAGGCCGCCACGCGTCAAAGAAAGGGGGAGACTTCACGTGATGGAATTGCAATGCTTGATCCACAGGCGCAATTCACACTATCAAAGAGCCGGAAGGCTCGTAAATCAATGTTCGTACTCAGGCGTGTCGTCCAAGTATTTATTTGGGGGACTTTTCGGGTAACGTCCATCCCTGCGTAGCGGAAAACCTTATGTGCCGGAAAAAATGATAGGTACTTTGACTTCAAGCATCTTAAAATCTGTGCACACCTCAATATCTCTTATTTTTTCTTATAAGTTATATTCCGTGGCCACTCCTGGACACCCTGAACCCCTCCTACTAGAAAATCACATTCGCATCATCGCCCTCATACCTGATTTGCAAAGAGTCTCCTTTTATAGCGTAATAGACTTCCTCTACCACAGCTCCACCACCAAGCTTATACCATCCCTAATACTTATAAAGGAGTCTTATCCGAGCTCTAAGGCCTCACTACAATGCAGGGAATCGTTATCGGCCTTGTGGCTGCTGTGGCGTGTAAATTTAGGTAAGGTTGCCAGGCGGATCAGTACCTCGAGTAGAAGCGACTAACTAATTTGGGTTAAACCGAAACGACCCCGCACCTGCCACAGTACTTGAGTAATTACGACGTACACACACAACATCATCAATTGAACTAATTAAACTCCCTGCTCAATACACGTATATTGTGACATCAAGCACTCTCTTAAAAAGTCGGCCCCACTTTCTGAGTTATGCAGCTTTGCCGTTTCTAGTAAGGTGCCCATTCCACGCCAATATGGGACAAGCAAACCAGAAAATAGAGCCGAATAAGGTGCAGGAGGAGGACGAGGTCATGAAGGCCGTCAGCGAGGCAATCGAAATGGCATGCAATGTAATTTCAAGAAATCTCGTTCGGAGAACAGAGACTGCACAGCTTAATACCAACCATGATCGGAGTCTCCTTAAATCAATGCAAACATCCACGACCAAGGCCATGCAAAAACTACGGAACGTATTTCAAGACGGTTCTCCGAACTCTTTGCACTCTTTAGGCTTCTCTAAAGCCGACAAAGACAGAATGTTTGCGACATTGACAGGTGGGCTTGACGTCATACATGAACTGCACGACAGAGAGGCAACGTGTCGCAGATATAAGAGTCTCCAATTCATTGCAACTTTGGCGGTCACTGAGGCGCTTTGTGCTATTCAAGATGTTATGGACCATCTCGATCAGATCCAGCATCGTATTACCAGACAACCGGGGTTTCCATACAGGCCAGTAGGCTCCCTAGGCGAAATCCGACTCTTGATTCTTTTCCCAGACAAGGATACGACGGCTGAGATCAGGTGCCATCTCATACATGTCGAATCATATAAGGACCGAGCATACGCAGCGCTATCTTACGTCTGGGGAGATTATGGTGATAAAGCTCCGCAAATTCTCCTAGAAGGGGTCCCGTTTCAGGTTACACCAAATCTTCATGCGGCTCTGAAGCACTTCCGCCACGAAAGCCGACGTCGTGTGCTGTGGGTTGATGCCTTGTGCATCAATCAGAAAGATGAAGCAGAGAAGAACCATCAAGTGTCTCAAATGCAATCAATTTTCAAGAATGCTAACAGCATCCTCATGTGGACGGGGAACGAAGCTAAGGGTAGTAACTTCGCCATGGAATGGCTTCTCGAAGTGGAACAGTCCGTTGACACTAAAACAATAGTAGAGGCCTTCCGGAGCAAGATTCTTCAGAATCATTGGGCGGTGATACGTGACTTTCTCCAGCGCGAGTACTGGAAACGCGTGTGGATCCTCCAAGAAGCCATAGTCAGCTACAATTCCCTGATCTGCTGTGGAGAATATGGTGTAACCTGGTTGACTATGTCACAACTTATCCTTAATGGATTAGGCCTCTTGGAAACGTCCATGTTAACTTCGAGCTGGGTTAGAGGACCTATCCCTGCTGTGAACCTCTCCAATACGTTCCGGGACCTTTACTTCCACGCTGAATTCTCTAATAAGTACTTCGAGAAGATTCCAATACCTTTCCTAGAGGGTCTCATAGCTGGCCGGACCTGTCGTGCCACAGACCCTCATGATCATGTCTTTGCTATCATGGGATTTATCGACAACTCTCCAGTCCAAGTCGACTACGGAAAGCCGGTGTTCAAATTGTATCACGAGGTCTCCTGCAATATAATTCGCCAAACGGGGAGCCTCGACATCTTGACTACGTGCAAGAGGTGGGAGCCAGATGGTCCCAAGAGGCGTGGGGTAACTATGCACGAATGTCGGCTACTGATCGGCGACTTTGCGGTTGACGTGCTCCTTTCGCCAGATCCGAACCAGAAGAATGTCACTGTCGAAGACATGCTGAAATTGTTCAACAAGTTCCGCGATCCCCATTTTGCTCCTGGAGTTGAGGCTGTTCATCGGCAAACCATGCTAGACGCAGTGACTATGGTCGGAATGGCATGCTTGCCATCGTGGGTACCCAGGTGGGACTGGGAAATAGCAGATCCTTACATATGTCTAGATCACGAAGCACTCGATCAGTTCAATGCAGCATCGGGATCATTGGCACATTTTGTTTTCCAAAATGACGATTGCAAGTTGAAACTGGCTGGAATCCATGTTGATGTTGTACAGAGCGTACATATACGTAATTCTGGTGTGGCAGAGGGAGATTTGCAACGATGGTGGAACCGTTGGACTATGGGTACTTCCTACGTAAGGGAGAATCGATATGGAGACCTTGCAAACCAACGAGAGGCCTTCTACCGGACGATTATGACTGTCGGTAGAGCACACAAACAAGGTAGTCGAAACGAAGATGACGCACAGAGAAAATTCTTCTACATTGATATGGGATGGGACTGCGAGGATAAGTTTGATTATATGGCCAAGCAAAACAGCAGACGTTTCGACTTTCTGGAATATGGGAGAAAGTCTGCGACAAGTGCGGCTACCCTCGCTTTCCTCATTGGTGAGCATGGGTACATGGGCCTAGGTCCAAGAACAATGAAGAGTGGCGACATTGTCTGCGTTCTCCTGGGCGGCAAGGTCCCATTTGTTCTCCGCCCATGTCAACAATCCTACTATCTCATAGGGGAAACATGTAAGTGACTTCTCCAAAGACAAATTGACATCAACCACGCGTTAACAATTGAACAGATGTCGATGGGGTCATGAATGGTGAAATGCTCGGTGGACAGAAGGTCTATGACGAATTTGTCCTTATCTAACGCGTTTTGGCCACTTAATTCATAGTTTTCACGCTCAGATGAATGAGCGAGTGTAATTGGGATACACGAAATGATCATTTGATGTTAATGATTAAAGCTTTGCTTTCCTATAGCTATAATTCTAAAATTTAATTAAATAGGTTATTAATATTTGCCATTGAATTTTAAAGCTATATTATGATGCGGTTGTAGAGATATTTCATCTAAAATTTTGTTGATTTTAGTGAGATTTTCAATTGACCGCTCGCTTGTATTAACCGTTCGCATATCATATACGTTAACTGTAAATATGATATTATATAACCCCCTCCCTTCGCTTATTAAGATGCTTAGTGTATTATGTACCTCCTCCCATTTTGGCCGGACAAATCCGGCATAAAGGTTACCTTGCGCTCTGTGTCTTTAAACTTTGGAGCTATATTCTTTCTTGATAGGAGCTTCGTACTATGGCCCCGAAATTTAAAGGCAAGCCAATGGTTATAATAGAGCAGGGGGAAACAGCTGAAAAGGCTTTCAACGCGATAAACGATACAATTAATAACTTAACCACAACCTGGTATTTTCTTACTGCAAACCAAATCTTTATAGAGAAATAGCTAAAGAATAATAGCAAACTAATTATAACTTCATATATTTATGTGGTGGAGATTTGAGACCCCTAAACCATGAAGTCATTCCGGCACGTAGGGATGGACGTTAAGCCTAACGATCTACATCTCCGTCCTTGCCATAAAACATCACGACAAGAACGAAAAACGGCGTTGGAAATTAGCTCACAGCATAGCGAAGAGCCCGAAATGACACCAACTCGCAATTTCGGGGAGCTTTTCAAGGAAGAATTGTCACGTCTATTGGAGGAGTTGTGCCAGGAATCTGGCGTCATATCTCGCGCTTCTCTCCGGCAAGATGTTTGGTCCGTGTTGAAGGGATTAAGAGAAAGCCCAGAGATGGCATCAGAGGACGTCGCCAGCTTCTTACAGCATTGTTTCGCGGCTGATCCTGTTATTGCTCGAGACTTTGCACTGCTTCACAACAAGCCCGCCGCAAGTCTAAATCTGAATAAAGCTACCAACACGATCACCTTCTCGCTACGCTCTCAGCCACCACGAACCCGCTCTAGCATTGCTGCCCAGAAAAATAATCGCCCTGTTCAATCCCCTCTACGACAAGTCGTTGAAGATGATGATAGCAGTGAATCTTCGGACTCTCCAAAGACGAAGAAAGCCCAGCGGGGCAAAAGTACGAACACCCCATTACTCAATATTGATTTTCCCTTTCGATGATTCCGTTTTAGTTTGCGAACGTGAGAAATTTCTGCTTCAACCTGAGCTAAGGGTGAGTGTTCCTGATCAGAGCCTGAGCATGCCTGAGCAGACCTTAGCAGATCTTGGGCAGAGGCCAAGTATTTCTAAGTTTGTTTTACAAGTTACTAAGCTTATAATAACAACCGCTACCCACTACCACTACTTATTAATCCTTGATAAACAATCTCAATTCCTGCCCTAACCGTATATAAGCTTGGAAAAAACTTCTTGTACCCCTAGTAGATGCTCTACTTGGCAGCATGTACACCGTAGTGCAGGCACAAGGCGGGAATTTGCGATGTGTCTGCATGAATTTAAAAATCGGGCTTCGCATCTCTAGGTACCTGTGTCAGGAGGTTCTCCACACTGACCACACTGATGGACAAAGGCCGCTGAGGGGATCTTGAGTACTTCCCAGCGCCGAGAATCATAAGATGATCAGGTTTATTTTTTGGTACATGGAGCGCGCGGCTGTACGCATTCGGCTGCGGCGTCTGGTGAGCCTCCCACTGGTCAGGCATGCCGGCGTGGCTGTTTGTGAAGATGTCTGAGTGATCATTGTCGCTGACAATGATTGTTCCATTCGCCCCGCCCGTTGGGCTCCAAACAACATAGGGGCTAGAGCCTGGCTGAACCCCACGCACAACAATTGGATAGCTACGGTCATTGTCGAACTGGAATGGCGACTTCGCAAGGCGGTAGTAGACAGGATAGTCGCCGTTAGCGCCCCAGACATCACCGCCGGGGTATTCGGGCGGCGTGCCCGGATACTCGTGCACGAAGATCCATTTGTCCAAGGGTGGAATGTAGGCAATAACCGTCATCCCAGGTCGGTCAGTATACGTCTTATAGGCAACATCATTGACTACAGGTCCCCAATTTACCATGTCAGTTGATTCTTGATGGGCGAGCTTTTGTGCATGCAGTGGATCACGCTGGTCTGAATAGAATACGCCAACGGTGCCGTTGAATGGCCTGAAAACGAGTGAGTATCGGTGGTGGCGAGATGGAAAGCCTTCACTTACAAGATAAACGGCTCCCAGATGCACGGGTTTCCATTAGTAGTGCTTGGCCCGCTCCCTTTTGCCACATTACTGACGAACTTCCATGTGTAACCTTTATCTATACTCGCATAAAGATCGATGTTGGTGCTGTTGGAGGTTGCATTACGGCCCCAACTGTTTCCACTCGCTAGTACTGTGCCCACAGGGAACGCACCAACGGCGAAAGGCAGCTCAGCCAACGCAGGTTGTGCATTCATTCCAAGGCCGTTGACCTGGTCTGTCATGTTGGAGATCCACTTCCAAGATGCACCGCCGTCGCTGGAGCTAAAGATAGGGAAAACGGGCGGGGTGGAATTCAGTCCGGCTGTGGCGAGAATCGTGCCATCAGACAGCTCCGTGATCCGTGGATAGAAAATGGTGTGGTTGGCATCGGGCCAGTAAATAGCGTTGTCACCGAACGTCCCATACGGCTGCGGCGTGTTCGTCGAGTTTTGCGCAGCTGTCAAGCCGACGAGGACGGCGGAGAGGGCAAAAGTCTTGAGCTGCATCATTACTGCTGTCTAATGTTGCAGGATGACGGCCTAGAACTGCTGGCATGAAGTGTCATGGTGATGGAATTTATATACATCCCCACCAAAGATGACACGAGGTGGTTTACCCCGCATCATGACGTGGAAGGACCCAGGTCCTGGGCTATTGCCTTGAAAAATCCCTGTCGTTGGACTATCCCTTGCTCTGGGTAAAAAATGCTATTTTAAAAACGGCATGCCATAGTGTTCCTTTCGTGTTTTGAACGTATCTGTTAGTTGCTATTTGGCGTTCTGGTTTGTGCGCTTACCTGGCAACCAAAAACCACTTAAAGAGTATCTTTTACCCGGACATCTAGTCAGGGGGGCCGACATTGTCCCGCGGCGCCTAAATACGACAAGGACGCCAATCGTCTCAAAAGTCTTTGACTTGGGAAAATCAAATCTAGCACATGTGGAAAAGACGGATTTTCAAGAAGATGTTGACATACTACTGGTTTCCTTGACGCGGGCGATGATGCCTTTAGTCTGCACTTTAGCAGTTGCATCCATTTTTTTAGGCTCTTGTTCTAAGATACGCAATTTTCCACTGAAAATGACTTCTCATGAATGCCTTTTCATGCTGGCAATCATATGAAAGAACGGGAAGTCAGAGGGACCGCGTAGTTTTGCAAGCCTAGTGGCCTCGTTGCCTCTTTTGTATGGGAGACTAGGTTGATAGACTACATTGTTTCTCTTCTACAAATTCTATGATAAATGAGTCGTCATATCTGAAAAGCTACGGCAGGCCCATGACTTTCCTCCAATTAGCCTATACGCCCAAGACTAGGGACCGGAGTTTCCTTTTTCAACTAACATCCAGATCGAGAAGCGGTCCGATGTCAACTCTGCGTTAATGAAGGATTTAATAAGGAGAGGGGTTAAAAATACACGCATCTTGGAGTTGGAGCCCCATTATCCCTTTTCTTGTAAGGGTCAAGCTTCATAAGTTTTATAAAAGAATAGCACGTAAAGGGGGTCCGTAGAGAAGGAGGCAAAATAGTAAAGAAGTAGGGAAAACCTCCCGATATTTAGGCCGTGGATCACCTCTCTCCTGGATGGTATTCAGGGTTTTACAGGTGCAAAGAATCTGTCGAGGGAATAGCAGTGCTCTCCTGAGAGGTAGCCGTTTTCGGTAGAGAAGGTACTAGGTATATGTGGAAAGCATCCACTTTAGGTTCCCCTGAGCTTGGCCAGGCTCCTCTCTTGCTTGAGCATCATCGTCAAAACCTGACGAAAATGATAAAAGAGTAGGACTCCGATCGGATTCAAGAGAACGCTAAGTCAGATAACGTATGATTTGCTAACAGCTGCAAGTCCAAACACGTGATAATGTGGTCAATCAGGAAGATCAGGCCTGCTCAGGTGAGGTACCTAGGGTACTCAGGGTGCTCAGGCGAGTCACCGAGCCGGGGGTGATTAGCCCCTGAGCAAGAGCAGAAAGCCTACTAACCCTATACAGTACTCAAGAAAGAGAAAATTAATTCATGATACCCCGGTAAAAGAGACCAAACCTAAATGGCAGGAAGCACTCAGCAAATTTACGAATGACCTGTTCGGAGAAGATTCCAAAGAGTTAAACCGGAATCTGGAGACCGTACCTTTCAAAATCGTCTCTGATTCAGCATTCCTCGAATTGCTTCCTGGCATGCTGCAATGCTATTTCTCGTTGTTGGACTCGAAGTTTGGTCATGAAGCAGGAACATCTGAAAGTCATCTAGATGCCGGCATCACCATGATACAACACGCTGATCAGATGACCAAGGAGTTCGCCCACTCTACAAAGAATATCCACCGAAATGGCTCAAAGCTCGAAAGCATCATCGAATCAGCGAATAGTCTTGCACGCTCTTTCTTCTTTGAGACTGCACAGAAGCCTTCGACTTGGTCAGAGCCGGCCGTGGTCCAACGTCGCGAGTTTTGTCAGAAGGCCTTGGATTTTGCAAAAGATTCTCTGTCGATGATGGGGGATATTGCCAGCAACAGCGAAGAAAAGGGGTTTGGCGCTGGTGGGGCACGCGGCGAGAAGAGAGCGCTAGAGGATGAGGAGGAGAATGAGACTGGCAATGAGAAAGGACCAAAACGCAGACGGATGGTATCACCTCCTCGTCTACGACACCGCCGTCGATGAAAGATTAGTTGAAGAATTATGGATCGGGGCTAGGGGTTTCTTCCTCGTTGACAAAAGTTCGTTGGATGTCCCCTATATTATTAATATTATGAAATGCAATTTGATTTTAAAAAAACCAGAAGAGAGCAAGTGGCGAGATTGAATGAAAAGTTCGTGTGATAACGATAATCACCTGCTTCAGGAGGGTGGTTATTCCAACCTTTTGGCAACGCCCTCAAGGTAGCATCTTCTGATATTGTAGATAATCTCCCAAATCTCTCAGAAATTTAACACCTCAAGTAGATTCCAAAAGCCACCCTTCTCCTCCGGCCAAAACCAATCACAACACCCTCGGTCTACCCAAGACCTCCCCGATCGCCACAAAAGCATCCTCAACCACCTCCCCAATCGCTCCAGCAAACTTCCCATCAACACCCTCATCCTCCCTCTTCCCCGCCCCCATAATCTCCAACTGCTTCCTAGCCCTCAACGTCAAAAGCCCCACACAAAACACAACTACTTCCTTCAATTTCTTCACATCTTCGCTGACTACAACGGGTAGCTCGTCAAGTCTGAGTAGATCATCCTCCGCAGCCTTCAACCCCCCACTAATCCTCTCCACATCCCGCTTATTCCACGTCACTTTAACCCCATCCCAAGTCACGGTCCGGGTGTTTGAGGGATTGTTGGTCAGCCAGCCGACAGTAGAGAACTCGCTAGCCCAGGCGTTGGTAATTGAGGAGAGCAGGGGGCGGGGGGCCATGAGTTTGAGGTCGGCTTGAGAAGGGGGAAAGCTTGGGAAGTGGGAGAGGTAAGGGGGTGTTGTTTCTGTGGAAAAGAGAGGATTAGAAATTGATTTTATTGAAGGTTTTGGAGGGAGGAAGGGAACGAGCTGGGGAGTTTGATGATGAAGAAGGGGAATGGAGTGGTGGGAAAGAGGGGGAAAGGGTACGTTTCATGTCCTGGAGGATGGCGTTGAGGCGAGTGTGGAGGGTGCTGATGGCCGTGGCGTTGGCTGGGGAGGCGTTTGCTGACATTCTGCTGATGGGAGCCAAAGAATACGTAATTAATCTTTTCGATTTAGCTGTTCTTTTTCGGGTCAAGGAATGGTGTCTAAGATTTAGACTGCGAGAACAGGAGCTCAGTATTTGTAGTCAAAGCCGGGTGGAACGAGTTACCGGCTCAATGAATGGAGCGATGATGAGGTTATTCACAGACCGTATATACCAATGAACGAATGGAAATCGTATGATCAGGGTGAATATGTATTGTAAACCTCCTCGAAAAACCATCTTCGAACACCACTGAAAGTCCTCTATAACCGACGCGGACCTCAATGGGCTTCAGCACCTGTCAGCTTCAACAATGGCAGACGAGAATGAGGAATTCGACGTACCTATTTCTCACACCGGCCTCCCAGACGAAGCTTCAAACACAAACTCAGATCCCACCAAGGAGACAGAATCTAGCCCACGCACCACGGACCCCAATGTCTTCCGCGAAAGGCTCAACATTCTAGTCGAAGACATAATCGCCCTCTCACCACCGGACAAATCCCCTCTCGACGACAAAACCTGGACCCACTACCAACACCTCGAATTCGACTACCCAGACGGCGGCAACTTCTCCCGCCTCCTCCTGATGGCCTGGAACGACGCCTTTCCCCAACAAGACGATACCATATTCAACGCATCCAAATTCCGCGTCGTGGAGTGGGATACGGATTATCAGGGTTGGTTTGAGCCGTGGGGACGGTATTGGAGATGGGAGTGTGTTGAATGGTTGAGAGAGCGGTTTGACGGTGTTGCTGCGCTGAAGGAGAGGATGAAAGAGGTGGTTAGTGACGCGGTTGCTAGGCAGGGGTATGAGGGGAGGGATGTGTATGTTCCTAATGAGAGAGTCAAGGTGTTTATGGCGTTGGCGGAGGTGGGTATAGATGCTGTTGGGTATGTTATTTTGGCTTGTAGGCGTTTGGTTACGCTGGAGACTCAAGCTTGGAGAGACACTACTGTGTATCCGGAGAAGGAGTTTGTGTTGCGGGTGTATGATTTGGTGCTTGATGTTGTGTTGGCTTTGGAATGGATGGGTGGGTACGAGGTTGACTTTGAGAAGAAGACAAGTCTTCGTCCGGTGAAGGAAGCTGGTGATAATGAAGGGGATACGGAGAATGATCTGCGCGGTTGGTGAGGGGTCGTTAGCATTGACGTCTTGAATAACTTCTCATCTATTCCAAGAGCGTTACTGTCTTAATCGAGCAACTTTGCGAATGATAAATGCAGCTTTTGGAGTTCTCGCAGTGGACATCAACGCGCCTTGGATTCACCAAAATGCAAGAAAAAGAAGAGTAAAAATTGGAGAATCTAGAAATTGCCCAAATATTGGAAATTCCTCAGAAATCCCAACATTTCGGGATTTGAAACTTGAAATCATAAAGTAGCAGAGGATTAGAAACGAAGTCTCATTCAAAACGGCCATGCTAAGCAGGCAGGTATCTCTAACGCCGCCTCCTAATACCAAATGTGCCAACCATCCAGTCCCCGCTAATTCATTATATCATTTGCTCCTGGGCGTCATAGAAGACGAGATCAGAGCTCGCATCTGTTGCATCTGACAAAATGGCGCTGATACTGCTCTGCCTCTTGATCCTCTGCGAGCTCGGCGTACGCGTACCACTTTCTGGAGGCGTAGGCAACCTAATCTTTGAGTTTTCATTTTCGTCCATTGCAACGACAATCGTGTCTTCTTCGGCAGACCACGTTGGTGGCCGAGTCTCGGTGTCGTCAACTACGATCGTATCCGCGTTGGATATGCGGCGCGAGGAGCGTGTTTTATAGGCGTGATTCGTCGGCCTTGAATAGGTTTGCACTGGTGGAGGGGCGGGAGGAGCTTGAACCACTTTCTTCGGGCTATGATGCAGAGGCATCAGGGCACCGGACGGTGGATGCGAAAGAAGCATGAGTTTCTCAGATGACCAGCCGCGATTTCCCCCAACGTCAGGAAACTGGTTTTGGCCACCATGGAATGACCAGTGGAAGCCAGACATATCCACCTTGTTGGAAGCGATTTCTGTGAGAGGATCTCGAATACGAGGCAGTACTGGCAAGGCCGGAAATCTGCAGCGAATCTCGGCCCACTGCTCCAACATTTTGTTCTTGAGCTCTGCCTCCCGCTTGGCCAGCTGATCTTGGAGCTTCTGTAGATCACTTGGGCATGATTTCCTCTTCTTAGACGTCGTCATTGATCTTCCCTTAGCCGGTGCGGGAAGAGATTTGCGAGCCTTGGCTGCTGGCTTCTTAACTGGCGCAACCTGGACAGGCATTGAAACCCTCGGCGCCGGCTTGTCCCAGTACGGGAATCGTTTGGCGGGTTTCCCTTTGGAATCGGGAAATTTGCCTAGGGTATCCAGAATCTTGAAGGTCACGAACGCTCCGTTCATCTTGTCGTCGCGTATACATTGGGGCCGTGATGGTTTGTTCTTCGCTGCGAACGATCCTGGCTTCGCGTCGTCCGAAGAATCTCTCTCCTCCAATCTAGCTCCCTGTGGCAACCAAATATCTTCTCGTCTCTCCTTCAGATCTAGCACCCAGGCGTCACAGTCCCATTCGACCCAGTAGTCTATCACATCACCCCACGTACTCTCCGGGGGCTTCGTACGATTGATGAAGACCACCTTTCCACCTCTTGTATGAATAGCCTTTGCAAATTCCTTAATCATAACCTTCAGCCCGTGAACCTTCAGACTCGTCCCCATTATTAGCATGACATCCGGGCCAAGGCTAAGATCGTGAGTGATCAAAGGTCCAACCAAATCTGCACTTGGATGCTCCTCCCCATACAAAACAATATCAGGTCTTAGTCGTCCGACTGCAAGACTTCTTCTTCCTCGCCCAGTTCGCTTATTACTGTGATCTTCGCATTCCGGACAGTCCGGGGCTTGGCCAGCTAATGTTGCTGCTTCTCGCTCTGGATCATCCCAACTCGATAGTTTTGCACAGATCCCGCACCGTAATTGACCCAGGCTTCCGTGGAGCAGAACAACTTCGACTCCTCCATTGTGAGGACTGTCTCCTCCAACATCAGCTGGTCGGGGCTCTCGCTGCGTTCTGTAGTGGAATCTTGCTCGGTTTCCTACTCCACGGCTGAGGTCCGTGGAGAGTCCCAAGCGCTCTTCGAGTAGATCGATGTTTTGCGTGTAATTGCGCACCAAGCGTCCGCCATCCCGCAAGACTTTGATGAAGTTATGGGTTTCGGTGGTTGAAGTGACATCGTTCCGAACCTTGTTCCGTAGAGAGGAGATGAACATGTAAAATATCGAAGTGGTAAAAGGATCATTCCATATCATAGAGTCGAAAAGATCGCGACCCTTTAAGTTAGGTAGGGTCCGAGAGGACTGTGAAGATTGAGTAGCCGACGGATCTTCGTCCTCGGACTTGCTCACCGAGCTCGACGCTTGTCGCTGCAACCTAGTTTGGGACTCAACGTGGCGTATTTCAGATGTGCTGGTGGTAATTGAAGTGTTTGTGCTGCACGTAATGGTCGTAGATATTGATTGTTTGTGGGGACTTGTGCTGGATGGCTCGGTAACAGTGATGGAGCTTGTTGATACAAATGAGCTCTCCACTGACGTGAAATCTGATTGCGTGCGGGCTCGACGCGAAGACCGCCGCGATGGGGGCTTAGGCTCGGCCGTTTCCGACGTCTTTTGCCCGTGGATCTCATCAGATTCGTTGCTGGACTGGTGAATTTTGGGAGTAGAGCTAGGGGGTTCTGATGGCTCATTGGTCGCATTTTCATGATCTGGGGAGGGGGTGCTCGGTCGAGACGTAGGGGTGGCAGTAGATCGAGACCTGAGAGGTCTTGCTTCAGGCTCCGGCTGCTTCGCTGCTTGAGACGAGGGAGGTGTCTCGTGGATCACATCCACTACTCTTCCATCCGGTGCCACCACCTCGTAAAAGTAAGAAGGCTTTGCTCGCTTTCGCGGTCGATCATCGATTTCAAACGTGTTCGAGGTTTCCCATGGTGGGTTCTGCAATGCCGCGTCGTACTGAGCCTGGATCAAGGAGTAGAGCCCATCCTCTGAGCGGAAGTCCTGATTTGGGGTTAGATACAGACGGTCTGCAAGACTGCGCTGGACTTACTGGTATCCCGCAATTCGTGCTTATCCCAGCTCCTGTTACAACAACCACTTTTCGCGATTTCCCCAAGGTATCTGCGATGAACTGCAGCTCCTCATCAGAGTTCGGTGAAACATTAATCGTCGGCATAATTGCTATGTGTACAATATACTACTGTCGGGATAGTAGTTTATCGATAATGTAGAATGCTTCCGAATGCAATCCCCACGCGTCCTTCTCTTGGGAGCCTGTTCAATTGAATATTCGAAATTGCCGCAGGCCTCGCAATTTTGACAGGTTGAACGCGTCCAAGGGCTTTTGAAAGACCCCTCAACGCATCATTCAATCGGTTCCAGCTAGAATTCAATCCTATCGAACCCCTCCGTCCCAACTTAAAGCAATCTTCCGCGTCTTCGGAGCTGCGCGCCCACGGCCCAACCTCTCGAATAAGCCGGGTCGACTAACGCTGGGGAGGCTTTCCGACAATCTGCAAGCAAGGTAGATATAAAGGCTTGGTTGACAGTTGTAGAGGACGGTGCGGCGACTCTGTAAATGTTTAGTCCGGAGAAGATTCGTGGTTTCGAAGAAACTCGGTAGACTGCGACGCGGTAGTGATATCTCGAGATAGGGCGCGATTGAGAACTTCGTTCAAACTGTAATTGATTTCTCCTGACATAGAATACCAGATACCCAGCTATAACGCGAAAAAAGGGGCGTGGAAGCGTGCTGGCTGGAGAGCAGAGTTGTTGAACGTTGGAGATGCGGTTGGAAGGTCGCGTTCGGATCAATGCTGTTTACTTGGGCACGCGGCTGCTCGGCGATAGCCTGTGCGAACCCTGTAAGCGCCTACGGCATAGCGCCCGCGGCCCACATCCTAGCGACCGTCTTTCACAACGTCCGACGCTCTCACTGTTTCCACTTTTCAGCATCTGGGGGAGCACCAGCACTACACCGTTCCAGCGAATTTTGTGCAACTCCGAGATGGGTATTTGCATAACCACTCTCAACCATCTTCTAGTAATGTGGGATGGCTTCGAATCTTCGATATGTTGTAGCGCAAGCAGAGCATCTCCGATATCCTCCTTTGAAGTCGAGCTTCATTCTAACCCAGCGGCGATTGTTCTGCAGCCCAGAATATTGTCTGGAGCATAGTTTGAAAGCAGTGCAGAGCAAATAAGTGGCTCACATCTGGGATCTGAAGTTTTGCTTGGATTGTTGGCATAAAGCAGAAAAGATTTCCCATCTATGATCTGAACAAAAACCACTCTCCGATTGACGACGGATGATGTGTTGGTATCACATCCCTTTGTCCCTTCGATTTCATAGCGTTTGTTCCCCTTGTATTCCCATGGAATCAACGACAACACAGCTTGACAAGCAGTTGACAGTTGAAATGATCGTCAAACTCCAAACTGTCATGTCAACTGCTGTCGTCGACTCATCATCGTCACTTATAAGTATACTCTACGATGACTGTACCCTGTTTGAACAATTGAAATTCAGCCACTGGCATATCGCATCCTTCATTTGAGCTTGAGGTTTTTGCTTTGAGCAGCTTTCCTAGAATGCCCCAGAAGCTGCAATTCGTCTGGCCCAAAGATGGTCCCAAGGGTCGCAGTAGTCATCGAGGCTTCTTTGGTAGATTGAACGACGTTGTGACGAACAGGGGACCTGATATCTTCCTGCAGAGAAAGGGCAGCTCGACGCCGATAAAACCAGATTTCTGGGGCAATTGGTATTTATCCTGGGTTTCTGGCGCCTCTTGCAAGCTGACTTCCTTAGGGACTCATACCACGACATAGACGCCCACAATTCAGAAGTCAGCGGACCCTATTTCTCGCGTGGTGTTCAAAGGTACGATCCTCATTCAAGGAGATACAAGACATGGGCAATTACCCAGGATTGGAATGGCATAGACGCCGAGGACGGCATTTATCCTCGATTTACCGCGAAAGAATGGAGAAAGATGGCGACGAGACTGTCTCGGGGACATCGTATCAATCCTGCGAGGATGGGCCAAGAGTGGACTCATGATGGCCCAAAGGTATGTTGCCGGCTTCTCCGCAGGTGTGAAATGACTGATTTTCTGCCAGCGATTTCGACAAGAACATGATGATTTCTGGCAGAATGCTCATCGTATCGGTGAGAACTACCGTCAATGGCTCGACCCATTAGGCCCAATCAACCCACATTTCAGGATGCACCAACAGTGGCCTTCAGATCTCAACGACTGGATGTACGATGAAGGGCTGAATCGGACTTGGAGAAGCAGGTATCGATGAGGTAGGCTTTTTGGGTTGCACTTTCCCTGGATGCATTTCCGTTGGACCTTCGAGTAGCAGATGTTTCAATAGGGTGGTCTTGGACGGCATTTGCCATAATCTATTTTACTAAACTTGAAATTTTCGTTGTTCCGATATGGCATTGCATTCAAATTATAAACCGACCAATTCTTCAGATCTGGTGGAGATTTCTGTCGGAACCTCAGTGCAACGCAATTGGAAGGTTTTGCCAAGTGGCGGATCGCGCCTTCCAACTCACCTTCCGTGTACGACTACAATTGCTTTGTGTCACTAGCGGAAACATCTGCACCTTCTTTCAGCTTCACTTCTCTCCACCCATTCAATCAACACCACCATCAACATATGCAATCATGGCCACTGTCAACGACGCAGCCTCAGCGGAGATGTCTTCTAGCCGCTTTCAACCTCGTCCCCATGGGCTCCGTACCGCCAACCTACCCGATCTGGCTTCACCTGACGCTAAACCTACCGATGCACATGCTATCTCTCTCTCATGGATTACGGCCTTCAACGAAAAATTGAAGACTTTCAACCGGGGCCTAGGTAGTTTCGCAGAGAGTCCAATTTTTTGGGATCATTTCCTTGCTGAATTTTACTGGCGAGATATGCTCTGTTTGACGTGGGATTTCCACACTCTCCACAATCAGCGGGGATTAGCAAACCTATTTGGCAAGTTCAAGAACCGCTGTCGTATTCAATCACTGGGACTCGATGAAACTTCCGCTCTTCGGTCGCCGACCGCAGAATCCAACGAGGAAGGGCAAGTGGTAACTGTGCAGGCCTTTCTCTACATTACGACCGATGTCGGAAGCGGCACAGGCATCGTGAAGCTGAAGCCTATTGATGGAACGTGGAGGGCCTTTACCCTGTTCACTTGCTTGACGGAACTCAGAGGTCATGAAGAGCTGGTGGGTAAGGGGAGACCCCACGGCGGGGACTACTCCATCAAAAGAAACTGGTACGATTGCCGGCTATATGAAGAGGCGTTCGAAGTCGAGAGCCCCGCAGTTCTCATTCTTGGTATGTTTACTCCCTCTCGTCTAGGGGTTGACTAATCGGTCTAGGTGCTGGACAAGCTGGGCTGGCGATCGCCGCGCGACTCAAGATGCTGGGCGTCAAATCGCTAATTGTCGAACGAGAATCACGTGTCGGCGATAATTGGAGAGCACGATATGATCAGCTCTTCTTGCATGGTCCTGTTTGGTTGAACCATATGCCTTACCTCCCATTCCCAGAAAGCTGGCCAATTTTTACACCGAAGGACAAGTTCGCCGACTGGCTCGAATGCTACGCGAAGACGCTAGAACTGAATATCTGGACTCGGACTATCATAAAAAGCTCGTCTTGGAATGATGAGACTGCGACATGGACTATTGAGCTGCTATGGGAAGACCTCTTGGAGCCGGAAACCCTTCCCAATCCCATCGAAGTCAGACAAAGAAAAATACGGGTTCTCCACCCCAAGGTAAGCCAGAACTCCTTGATTGCACAGTTTCTCGCGCTTACGTGAAAAGCATGTAATTCAAGCAACAGGTCATGGTAGCGAGCTCTACATACCAGACAATCTTGATCTCCGCGCCTTCCAAGGAAACCCGATTCTTCATTCGGCGCGGTTCAAGACGTCGCAACCCGCTCACGGTGAGAGCAAGCGTGCGATAGTTGTTGGAGCGTGTAATTCCGCACACGATATCGCTCAAAATTACTATGAGAATGGATACTCGGTCACCATGATCCAGCGTTCTTCAACCTTCGTCATCTCCTCTCAAGCCAATGTCAACTCATTGGCTCCGCTGTACGGTCAAGACAGTCCCGCAACCGAGGACTCTGACATTTTGATGCTCGGGATCCCCAATCCCGTGATCAAACGAATGAACATTGACTCGACAAAGCTGCAGCAAGAGACTGTTGACAAGGAACTATTAGCGGGACTTGATAGAGCTGGATTCAAACATAACAGCGGCCCAGATGGGAGTGGCCTCTGGATTACATACTTGGAAAGGGGAGGTGGCTTCTGCATTGACACGGGTTGCTCCCAACTCATCATCGACGGCAAGATCAAAGTCAAACAAGGCCGAATCGACAAGATCTTGGTAGATGGCCTCAAGCTCACAAATGGTGAGTCTCTTGGAGCCGAGGAAATCGTCTTTGCGACAGGATACAAGGGCAACATGCGTGATGAATGCCGCAATCTCTTCGGCGACGAGGTGGCAGACCGGGTCGAAGATGTTTGGGGCTTTGATCAATCTGGTGAGATCAGAATAGTCTGGAGGAAAAGTGGTCATCCTGGCTTTTGGTTTATGGGTGGAAATCTTATCCTTTGCCGGTTTTATTCAAAGGCTCTCGCTTTGCAGATCAAGGCACTCCTGGAGGGGATTTGTCAGTACGAGGACTTATGAGAACCTCCACCGGATCTGCTATGGGACCCTCATTTATATTCCAATCAGACTTAGATTTGAGAATCTTTAAACCCAACGAGTCTGCTAGAGTGTGGTGGGGATCTCGGGCTTCCGCAATACTGGGGGATTGGGCCGTATGCATGATTTGCCTTGCCTAATTCAGACATGAAAACATGCGGAGCAAATTCATATCAGCGTAGAAATACTTACATTAAAAAACGCGTTCAACTCAGATTTGCATTCGTATTTCGCTTTTCGCATTTCGTTTTCCTCAATCGTATGGATTCGTCCAGCCTCAAATTTCAGCGTGCCATGTTGCTGACTGTGTTGTACCCACATGCACGATGGTGGCTGAGTAACCTGCAGTGACGCCGCGTCATTATTTCTTGTTTTCGTCCTCAAATCGCAACCCGGATTTTCCTCTTATCATCGTGACGAAGACCAAAGTGGCCAGTTGACAAGAGTTCTGATATAGACAGTAAAGATTCGCTTCGAGATATTCACTATGATAATCACAGATCCTAAACGACATGATTCTCGGATTTCCAATGGATGGAGTTCTCCGGGTCCTATTGGCCAATACGCCCTTATACTATCTAGCGCTCAGAGCCCTGTAAGACGGTTCAGTACCCTGAAGGTCTGAGTCTATCGACCGAACTCCGTACGTGGCGTGGCCCCAAACGGTCCAAAGGACAGGGGAGCTCAACAAGTTTTAGTGGATTCGTCCACCAACAGTTCATTACTTCTTATTTTGATCTTCGTACTTCGTACTCCCTCATTGTCAAACATCACACTAGTTTTTCGATACACTTTTGAGAAGGAAGAATTGAAATGGCACCTACAGTCAACCAAGCGGGCCCTGGGCAAAGGAGACCGCATCGAAAGTCTAGAAAGGGCTGTTTGCAATGCAAACAGGAAAAAATCAAGGTGAGCAACCACTTCTATCTTGAAGGAGGACTCGTTTCTTCCGTCGGTTTCATCTCAAATTGCCGAGCATCGATTTATTGAAAATTATTTCCAGTGCGATGAAAACAAACCTTCCTGTGGCCATTGTGTAAGATATCAGTCAAGATGCTCTTTCTTAGACGTAGCGCCAAATGTACCTTCGAATTCCAATATCAAGGCAACACCAATATACACACAGGTCCCCGGAGCGAGCGATACTACTCTATGCAGAACCTCCAATGTACCAGGAGGAAAATCACCAAAAGCAATCTCTATAAGCCTGAAAGTCAGCAATCTCGAGCTAATGCATTTCTACACCACGACAACAAGCTTCACATTATCCAGTCGCCCAGTATTCCAGCAGATCTGGCAAAAGGAAGTCCCTCGTATAGCCTTCGCGCATCCATTCCTTCTCCACGGCATCCTGGCCTTTTCTGCACTGCACCTTGCTCGCTCCCAACCTGAGCGCAAATCCCTACTGTACACCGAGGCCTCAGCTCACCACGAGATCGGACTGAGAATGTTTCGAGACGCCATGAGCAACATCACGCCCCAAAACTGCGAGGCCTGCTTCGCTTTCTCCTCTATCATCTCTGCCTATGCATGGGCGTCCTCCGACCGAACCGGCGACCTGTTTTTCCCGGACTCATCAGTGACAGAGAACTCTTCCCGTGTAGAGTGGGCTAGTCTTGTGCGTGGCGTTTATACGCTGATTCAAGTAGCTGGCAAATCCATGACGACTGGCCGTATGAAATCGATTCTGCAACCTCAGTATCTGGATCCAGAGCTGGTTAGGGCAGCTGATCCGGAGACAACTATGAAGCTGACGGTTTTGAGTCAACTTTGGGACTCCTCCACCGGGAAATTCAGTGTGGAGGATTCGGAGGTGCTGAATGAGACGTTGAACTTGCTGCTACAAGCTCTAGCTCTGGTCACAATGTCTTCTGTCAATCATGAGATTGATGTTATTGTGGTTGTGTACGGGTGGCCTATTAAAGTCCCGGAGGCCTTTTTTGCAATGGTTAAGGAGGAAAGAACGGAAGCGCTGATTTTGCTGGCGCATTATTCGTTGTTGTTGAATAAGGTTGATTATTTGTGGTATGTGGAGGGGATGAGTAGGCGTTTGCTTCAGACTGTTCATGGGAAGATCGGGACTGAGTGGGAGGCTTGGATTACATGGCCGTTGCAGGATCTTGTTTTGACTGAGTTTCGGAATTGAGGGGATATCAGTAACAAATTGGGGTTAATTTATCTACATACCGAGGTATAGAACATATGAAGATGGGCTCTTAAGAGCATGCAGCAGAATAGAGGAATGAGTAGGCACAAATGCAGTTACTTAATTCAAACATGAAGTATTCTCCGAATGACTTATCAATGCTTTGTCATCTACTCACATTGTCCTTCCCGGCAATAGATATCTGCTAATGAGATCATTGCAATTGTTCACCACCAAACGCAAGAGCCATCCTTCCCCGTAGTCCAAAACAAATATCATACTTTGTATATGACAAGCGAAATGCGACCGAACTATTGGAAAGAGACACTGCTCAGCTTTCCCTGGCTCAATCTTGCTTTCAGAGATGCACCCCCCGAAGAGTAAAAAGCGGCAGACCAAAAACACCGTTGCTGCTGAGAGGAAAGGGAAAGTGGACAAGCGAATTGCGCTCCCTTAAGCGGATTTCGCTCTTACTCCGACGCCACAGACACGGGAAAGCTTGACATGGTAGGTAATTAGTACCGTCAGATGCATTTCCATACTGGGACTGGATACGACTAAATACGACCAAAATCCCAGGTGCTTTTTTCGGGCAGTTGGTCATTCTCTACTGGAGTCAACGATGAATTTACGCGTATACTTGCTCGTAGCTGCTTTGCCTCAAACATCCTTACGCGCTGTGACTACTTTCCACCTTTGACTGATATTATATACTAATATAATCCTGCGTACAGGTAATGGTTATCAACGGCGAGTTCAACTTGGGGAATTGTGCAGGCAATTGCAATGGTACCTCTGAGCACCCGGCTAAGGAGATATACATGAATGCCAGTGCTTTCGAGGGCGCGGTTCATCCTGGTTCTGGTCACGGTGTTAACTTCAACTTCAACTCCAACGCCAATGGGGCTTACGCTACTATGATCGATTTCGTGACCAGGAATGGGTTGTAGGAATCATTTGAGAAGTTTGAGGGCGTAAGAATATGGCAATGCTGCGGACAAGATTGACCGTTTTTGTCGAGAAGCATAAAGAGGAAAATTGCCAACAGCGTATATTATTGCCCGAAACAAAACCTTTTGTAACATTTTCTAGTTGGTACAATTCGAGAAAGATAACAAATTTCAGCACATAACCCGTCCATAGATTGTACTACCCTAAAAGTATTGAAACAGAATCGAATAAAAACGCCCGCAACTCCCCAAACACTTTTTGATCAGCAGAATTTGAAGTTATGTTGGCAGAGGTGTTAGGAGATGGGTGCTCGAGGCTTTCCCACCATTAAAAGATGGTGGCACCTTCCTGTAAAGCACAGATTAGAAAATCACTCCTTGTACAAACCAGCCGTTGTTGGGCGACTTACATAGAAGCGTTGAACTCGACGGTGCCAATCCCGTCCGACACTGTAATGGTTCCTCCTAAATTCCAAGGCGGTCCAGGCTGATCGTTCTCACTGTCTGGAATATCCAATATTTGGCATTTGGTGACAATCTCCACCAGTGCGGATAGGCACGTAGAGCGTGACACTGTGAAAGACCCTGCTCCGCTCACGAGGTCCAGGCTGAATGAAGCACTTAACCCTCCGGCCTCGAACTTGTTCGGGCCGAAGCCTGAAATGTCAAGATTAGGTGCATGGCCGTCCTCACCAGGAGTCTCGAGATTGGAGCCAAGCTCAATGCTGTCAACGGCAACTTCTAAGCAGAATTCTTCGATACCAACAACGAAGATCCCCTTAGCGTATGTATTCAACTGGTTACCGGAGGGGTTTTGCGAGTCTGGAGTTGGTGAACAGGCCAGAGAACCGGTGCTCTCCGGGTTAGAAGTGGCAGTAGTCGTCGCTGGATGGGTCTTGGAGACAGGGACGGTTGGCCATGCCCAACTCTTCGTTTTGGTTGAATTTCCCATATGCCATGAGTGTGAATGTTGGCCAGTGGGGAGGCTCGGTACCCTTCCGGTGGCATATATTGATACCTGTGGAGGCTGTGGAAGGGTAGCTTCAACACCAAGCAAGAACGCGAACAAAAGAACAAAAAGTGGGACCCGTGTGGTAAGTGCTTTTGACGTCATTGTAAGTTGTGAGGACTTGAAAAGCTTAGATGATGGGAAGGGAAATGAATAGAACTCTAAGTCAAAATGTAGAGGGCAAAATGCGGGGCTTGGCAAATTATATACCGGCTTCACTCCTGCTTCCCAAAGGCTCGAATTGAAAATCCGAAACTGGGGCCCGATTTTCAAGTCATATGCCCTCCAGCATAGCAATCCCAAAGTTTCTTTTCTGTAATGCAAGTAACAGACCACATGCAGAAGATATCGATTGATACCTGAAATTGACAAAAGTCCAACATCAGGATCAGTTCCAACAGCTTTCGTAGGCTGAGAAGGGGTTCCTGTTGGTACACTGCCAAAAGGATCGTATCTGCTGATGAATTAGATGACGCGTGCATGAGAAAGATTACAGATGACACGTCCCCCTCATTTCACAAGGAGAAATCCCATGTTGGGATGACATCGCAACGCGCATGTCAAAAGATGCCAGATTCGCGAACTGGCCACAGCGTTGGGACCAACACAACGAGACCAGTAGTGTACTTCCGAATGTCCAAACGAACAGCTTGAAGGGTTCGAGGGTTCAACTTTGTTCGTAAACTGATACAGGCGACCTACTAGGACACAGTTGCCCTTTTTGAAAGCCTTCCACTTGGTCGTCTTTATATGAGGGTAGGAAAAACTGGCTTGAGCAGATTTATGTACTTGAAAAATAAAACCCCTGCTACCAAATCATCTGCTTCAGCACTAGCCAGGAATTTATTCCTTTGGCACCGAGGGCAACGTAGAACGAACGTAACCTGGAAGGAAATGTGGCCAGATTCTTCGATATTTCTTGTGAACCTTATGCAACTTTGATGATGGGATCTGCCAACCAGTGGATAATCATGAAACAACTATTAAATATTGACACACGACTCGGATAAAGGAATTAATAGGATGAAAGATAAATTCTAGATTGTGGGATGAAGATGATGCTGTACTGTAAAGTTTTCGGAACCGGAGGCGAACTTGACGAGGAAATCTACACGACTCCTTGCAACGTCAACATCAACAACATTAACACTACATCGACAATATCATGGGAACATCAGATCTTGCGCCATACACTAGAATCAAATGTCCTTAGACTTATTATAGGAACTCTTGTCTCTTGATTGGACCAGTACTTGTCGCTTCCTCCAACGCGTCAATCATAAAATTACCCCGCGACGCGTCGAAGCGCTTTTCTCTTTTAGAGGCAAAACAATCACCACCACTCCTCTTGACTCCGAGCACGAAACAGAGCCGTCGAACTACCCTTCAAACCAATATACGCGTGTCCCTTCCTCCAGCCTCGAGCGCTGTGCCAAATCTACAAAATGGCGCCTGAGAAATCAACCCCGCAGCAATACCCTCTCTACGATACAACTTTCACCCTTCAACGCCTCTCCCCTCTCTATACTGGCAGCGAAGCCCCTCTCGATAATACCACCCTCCAAAAATATGCTCGACAGTTTCGCGATGTTCTTGCCGGAGATGTGTTGCGTGGTGTGCGGGTTGGGTTGGGAGAAGACAATACAATGGCACGAGTAGGGGCTCTCCAGACTGTGACATGGAGACTGCTACCAGAAGAGGATAGATGGACTGTAGAGGAGGAGACACAAATCATGGGTGGCGAAGATACCACAATAGGTTCCGCAGATGCGAGAGGGCTTTTGGTTACGATTACATACGAGAAGGCGGTTTATACGGCTGTTCTGCTGCGAGATCTACAAGGGAATCTGGACGAATCAATGGCTGGAGTTGAATTAGACGGGTCCGGCTTCCAGAAATTCCCTCTGATATTAACGAAAATGCCAATTGGATTACGAGACTCTTTTGCCAATTTTCTCGCTACAACGTTCGATGCTCGAGTCTCGGTCTTCTCATTGACCAGCCCATACCTTATAACGACGTTCGAGCAGTACCTTGATTACATCTATGTCGATGAAGATGGCGAGCCGCTAAATCCTGCAGAGTGTGGTAGAGCTCTCAGGACAATAATTGGTGCTATTACTGTCCATATCGGATTCGATATGCCTGGTGGATCCAATGCTCTCAAGACAGTTGACATTCAGATTGCGGGGGAAGATTTGCCACGGATGATTGCTAGGGGCAAGAAATTGGGAAACTCTTCAGGCACACCATTCATGGACGCCCTTACAAAATATGTCAAGGCCCATTTAGCGTTGGATCTGAGGCATGGAATGGTCAGGGTCCTGAAGATATCCTGTGATGCCTTTGCGCTGGCGGCTGAAGGGAAAGCCAAATTCGGGCTGCCGCATGTCGGGAATGACGGCGAAACTCCTCAAAGGAGAGCTACACGGAGACTGGTCAATAGGCTCACCATGACTGCGCAGGGCGGATCTTTGGTCGCAGACGGCAAGGGATCTTGAGACCAAAGAGGAGGACCACTGAAGCGACATCCTGGCATGTCTCTATGGACGAACGAGAAGCTCTTCGGACTCATATTTACGCCGTTCTCTCGAGCCGTCAATAAGTCACATCCCAGCAAGGAGTGTGGCCATCACTGCACGTCTTGCGGATGAAGAAAGCCAGACTTCCAACGTACCGAGTCGTACCCGTAGCTGGATCACAATCAAGGACCAAAGAACACAATTTGAAGTTGTTATCATAATATAGGCCGAAAAGGAATCAAACAACCGACTCTTCTCAGAAACTGGTATGTCTAACTCCACATATGTAGTAGACTCAAGCTAATTCGAACAAGTGACGGCTTTCCTCTCAACTTTCGAATGCAATGGACACACACATACTTAGTAACCACTCCTTTCATCATGCACATGTTGAACAATTGGGAAGCCATGCTGGCATCGATCTCGGGCATATGGAGGTATCTCTGAGGGGGCTATTTACTTTGGGATTTGACAATAGTTCTGGAGCCTATAGATGTAACTGAGCTGGAATGACTCGAAATGAAGATGTGTTCTTCTCTTCGAATTCCATCGCGACGTTTCAAGCCGCCCACGTTCCAGTCGCAGATAGATAAGTCAAAGCGCTCTACTTCGAGTTTAGCGGAGCCGGAGCGGGGATGGCACGGTTCCCCAGCCGCTTGGACCTCCAGAGTCCACCCCTTCAAAAAATCTTAATTGTCCACCTACTCCATGTCAAGTCCCAACTTATGGACGATCAGAATATGAGCCAATTCAATCCCGGCGGTGCCTCCGGACCCCCCCAGGTGGACTCTTCGACCAAATCAGTATCTAAACCTTCCCAAAATCGCCCTGGGCCTGGCGATTCATTCGCTTGCGACCAATGTCCCAAGGTTTTCAATCGGCGCGAAAACCTGAGCCGGCATCAAAAGACTCGTAGAAAACCCGTTCCATGCAGTAATATGTCCTGACTGACCTATCATAGATGATGCGTCGCCAGCCCACCGTTGTGCGAAATGCAGCAAAGCTTTCACTCGAAGTGACCTCCTCAAACGTCACGAGGCTGGCCACGAGAGATGGGACAAAAAAGATCCTCAGAATAATAGGGCTGAAAATGATTCTGCTAAGAGGAGGAAGGTTGCCTCTGAAGAATCAATTAGCAGCACAAACCCTTCCCCTGTTGCGCCAGGTGGTTCGCGCATTGATTTGAGTGCGCAGATGGGATATTTGCACGACTCCCACAGCAATCCCATGCCCCAGAGTTACCCAAACCAATTTCCCATGCACGCGGACTCTCAATATCACGGAAGTACAAGCCCGGGGAGGGAAACGCATTCAGCTTATCAAACATTTGATATCCCTCAGTCATTTCCCTACCGCTCGCCGGGAAACCCTACTCAATCCCACCACGATCACCTTCATGCCCAGCAAAGCTTTGTGAAAAACCAAGTTGACCATTTCGCCCAGTTCAATGTAGTGGACAACTCGCTGATGGATTTTGATTTCTCAACATTCCTGATCCCGTCGGGCGTAGGACCAGGCGCCAATGAGTGGTTTTCCTACGACTTCTATTCTGCAATGAGAGAGACTGGGAATAATTGGGACGACGCCCAGGGAGACTTACTTGATCCTGATTTGATGACTTCCGGTCAGGAATACCAGACGAGCCCTCAAAATCCTGTTCACACCGTGGACCATGAACCAACACCACACCAATCAACCCCAGAAGTCGACAAAGATCCTTCTCAGCAGCAAGACTCGAGTGAGGAAGAGACGGTAGAGAATCCTGTTATCATTCGTATATCGTCCCCTCCCAACGAAGCTTCCGAAGACGATAAATTACCATTTCATTGGAGTCCCAAAACCCAGCAAATCTTGAATGCGAGTCCCATCGTCATCCCGGATAACCACCCATTGCTCAAGACACACAACCCGAGATTTGATATCTCCGAAGAAACCCTTCTCAAGCTTCGTGCATTCCTTCAGCCCTCCTCTGGAAGAGAATTTCACCAATCACAAAAAGGCACCTTCACCTTACCATCGTTGCCGATCATCAATGTCTTCATCAGGCTCTTCTTCGAGCGTTTCTCGCCTCAAATGCCAGTCCTTCACCATCCCACAGTCGACACCAACACAGATCTGCCACCACCACTTATTGCAATCATGATGGTTATCGGCGCGATTTACAGCAATCTAAAACATTCTAGAAGATTTTCGATTGTGCTTCTGGACGTTGTAAGATGGCATCTCCAAGTTGCGGTCGAATGCGATAACAGCCTCATGCGAGACAATATGATTATCTATGCCGAAGCGCTAATATGCCATACCGGGCTCTGGTGTGGCAACAAACGATGCTTTGAATTGGCAGAAGTGGTTCGAGGTGCACTAGTCACTTACGTTCGTCGTGTTCACTTTCATGGTTCACCAGGCCCACCTGCAGATGGGACTACGAAAGGAATGTTGCAGTCAGATTGGAAACGGTGGGTTTTTGAAGAGTCTCAGAGAAGACTATACTGGGTCATATATATCATTGACTGTCAATTCCCCAGCATCTTGAACCTCCCCGGTACTATCTCAATCGGCGAAGTCAGTAACCTACTCTGCCCAGCTGATGACGAGTTCTGGATTGCATCATCCGCGCGGAATTGGAAGAATCTTTTGGGTCCAGCTTCAATTCCTCCATCTCGATCGTTTTCTGCGGCTGTTGGTCCGTTCATTCTAAGACCATTTCCGGTTGAAGGTGGAGCTGCCGTCCCAGGGCAATCGAGCCGTCCAAGTTTCAATCGACGCGACAGCTTACCGAAACTGGACCTCAATTCATGGAGCGCATTTCTAGTTCTAATGACAATTCAAAATCAGATCTTTGAGTTCTCGCAAGAATTGGTGCTCTCGCGAACTTTCACTGGAGACCATGACGATGTATCCGACACTGAAGGGCAAAAGGGTAGCGGGGACGAGATGCGAGGTGCAGTTGGAATGTTGAGAAAATTACAGAGCATCAAACGTGATCAAATGTCAGGTAATATCCTTCCCAGGACAACTTGCTTTGCCCCATGCTAATGAATCTAGAAAACCTCTACGCTTGGTCTAAGGCCTATCTCAACCCTTCTCGATCCAACCTCCACCCCTCCGCCCGGCACTTCCATGTTTCGTCGCTCATCATCCACCACATCAGCCAAATCCTCCTTGATGTTTCTCTTTCCGATCTTCAAAACGCTATTGGCAAGCAGGGTCCCGACGGTATCGCTCAGGCTATGACCAGTCTCACCAATTGGGCACGGAGGTCTCCTCGCATTGCTGAGGAGGTCGCTTACAACGCCGTCCGGACGATCGTTTCTTTTGCTCCAAACAAGGGCACACACGAAGATGACTTTCGGAACACCGATACAGCACCCTACAGTATCATCACTTTGTTCCTATGCCATCTTGTGCTTTGGGTGTTTTCGATTGTGTGCCCTTATGAACAGAAATATAGCTTTCTGCGCAACGTCGCCGAGAATGAGATCTTGCGATCCAGCGCCTTTTTTGAGGTCCTGCGACGAGCGCTCGCGTTAGACGAAGAAAGCATTGCGGCGCAAAAAAAGGGCCCGCCGTATAAGAATAATGCTCCTAATATTCTGTTCAAGTGCGGGGCGGAAATGTTGACGAGGCTGGGAACTTGGGGTGCTTCTTTGAATTTGGCACTGATGATGCTTCAGAGGGCTGAGATGTAAAGCTGGAGGGAAGGCGCAGTCTACAACGGGCTTGCTTCCTAAAGCCAGTTCCCCGTCTCGCTCTTATTTGTGGGCTGGCACCAGCTTGGAAAGTGCCACCCATATTTTGAAATACCATTTCAATGGCCCTACTGCTTCAGTTGCCAGCCTTTCCGCATCATCCATCATCATCCACTTTACGCTGCATATTCTTAACAACGACTATCTGCATCCAGGATGCCTGCCGGAAACCGGATTCGTGACCAAAGGTTGTGGTTCGAACCTTATTCCCAGATAAATCGCCCTCGGCCAACGCGATTCAAATCAGATCCTTCTCCATCTGCTGCACCGGTCACATCCAAACCAGCCTACATACGAGTTGGTCAATCTCTTCAAATACTGCAACCATTGCTACCGGCGGCCGATGAACATCGCAGATTTGAAGAGTCACAACAATGGGTAGCTGCAACGCTGGCAAAAATACTACCTTGGCCGTGAGAGTCATCGGAACAGTGTGGCAGACATCAAGACTGATATTATCTCTCCATAGTATCATGCCAAACGAAGACTGTATCACCCTGATGATTGGCCCAAACAGCCGACCATTTCAAGTCCCTACCCGAATCGCCTGTCACCATTCTCCTTATTTCGACGTGATGGTCAATGGTCCAGCGCCAAGGTGATCAATTCATATGGGAGGATCAACGAATTATACTGTTCTTCTGCTACTAGAATGGCTATATCATCAAACAACGACTGTGAGGACTCTTAGCGACGACTACATTCAACATCAAAACGCCGTCGATGCCTTCTTCGCTGCCGATTGTGACCAAGTGGCTTTGTGCCAGCTCTGGGTGCTAGCTGGTATATTATCCATCCCGGACTTACAAAACTCAGCCTTGATCCGGCTACACCACTTAATCATCAGGAACGGCTGGGACATCCACTGGATCAATGGGTTTACGAAAATAGCAGCGGACCAAGCAACCTTCGCGCCTATATTCTCGCTCTGGTTTATATAAGTGTCAGAATGGCAGTCAACAGCGCCCCTTTTTTTTAACCGCAGTATAGATTGGTTTCCCCGCGAATATCTGCACGACGTGGGACAATTTTTCGCTCGAAAAAGTCACAATCTAGCTAATAGGGTCGGTGTTCCCCTTCCGCGTGTAGTCATCGAGGGCTTTTTTCTTCCTACAGGGTTCTAAGTCAAATGAATTAGAATGTAGTTAGAAACGATGCCATCACTTATCAGCACCATCCATTCTCACTTCAGAATTCAAATTGTAATGACTTTTATGCCAATCCGCCGGGCCTCCCTATCTTCATCCTGACCCTCGATAATATTCATCATCACTCAATTAGACTTGAACATTTACATGTTGAGAAAATATTTTTATTCTTCTATAAAACCATCTTCCCATTTCCCATCCCAACCTCATCAGAGCCATTCACTCCAATTTAATCATTCTTAGGATAACAATCATTCCATTAATTTTACTAATCCTCCCAATTTCCCATTCCTACCGCACCCTCTATGTATACCCTCAATCAAACAAACCCCGCTTCTGCTGTCCCTGCCCAGTAGAAACCCCAACCACGCTCTCTCCACCTGGAAAGGTAGCCTCATACTCCAACACAAGCTTAACGCCCTGTCCCGGATTCAACTTAACATTCCACGAAACCTCCCCGCCCTTCTTCGCAGTCGCAACCGCACTGCCCCATTTCCCACTGTTGGAAATCTCCTTTCCGTCTGCTCCATAAACACTGGCGCGGACATCCTTCGGGCTTCCAGAATTCGTAGATGATGGTGCCGTAAATGCACTAGTTCCTGCGCGTACGCCTTCACCGCCGGCCTTCAGACCGCGCGGATTGGTGATCTCGATGCGGAGGCGCTCGTCTTCGGATACGGGGACTTGGTCTAGGACTGTGAGTTCGCATAGGGCGTTATGTTTTGTATTTGTGATGACGACTGTGCGTGTGAAGACGTTGCTGTCTTCTTTGCTGAATATTCCGGTTTGCGAGCGTCGGACAGTGGGTTTTGGATAGCTGATGTTGATGGCGGGGTCGACGCCGAGGGGTAGGGAGAAGGATTCGCCGGCTGAGCAGCGGGGGAAGGTTGCTTGGCCTAGGAAGGATCCATCGAGTGTCAACCCCAAGGGACCCTTGAGCAGGGTGATCTTGGAGGTATTGCGCAGACGAGCTTTGAGGAATGCGACTTGGCGCAGCTTGCCGATGACGATGTGGGAGAAGATCACGTTGCGGAAGTCGATTTTGGCGATCTTATGCTTGATGGTTGAGTTGCTTGGTGAGAGGGTCTTGAGGCCAGGGACATCATAGGTAGTTGTCATGCCTGATTCTTCCCAAGCGCCGGCTTCGAATGCGAGAGAATTGGGCGCTGGTGTGACGTCGCCGTCGTCGAAACAGCCGAAGCCCATGTCTTCGTCCGATTCTTCTTTCTCCGCTTCTTCATTCATGAATCTAGCACTTCCACTCAATACAGCACTTCTCCGCGATGGTTGTGCCAAGTTCGCATTAGTCGAGCTAGAACCAAACAACCCACCGGAAGATGCATTTGTATTCGATGCTCCAAAGCCAAAGGTTTGCGGCATGGGTCTCGAATGGCTGCTTATCACTTGTTGAACTTGCTGGTTGCGTTTTGCCTGCTTCTGGGCAAACATGTTGGCTTGTTCTGCGGCCCAGGTATTCTGTACTGAGTTATCACGACCGAAGAGCTCGACTCGAGGCTTTTGAGCTTGGTCTGTAGTCGTACTCCATTCCTTTTGCTTGGCTGCTATTTCATGGAAGCTCATGAGAGCGCCTTCAGTATTCATATGGCCGTTTTTGATGAGTCGCACGTGCCAGGGCTGCAAGGTGGGGATGGCTTCGCTGAGGCCGGAGAAGCTGGTCTGAGATGTAGAAAGAACAACCTTGGCGTCGCGCCAGGTCTCAGACGTGGTGTTTTTGAGCTCTGCGCCGTATTCCAAGAGACCAGCGCTTTTCGTAGTGCTCAAGGAGAGATCATATCTGGGTGACCAAGAAGCGGAGTAGGTGATGTAGGACAGGGAGAGATTGATTTCTCCAGTCTTCGATGGTGCAGTAGATGGCTCGGCGAATGTGGAAGTGGCAAGATTGACCACTGTGTCGCCATCGCTGACAGAGCTTCGGCGAGATGATCCAGGAGTCAAGCTCGACGGTTCGAGGTTGATTGTGACCCTGTACACCTTCTTGGCCCAGAAAGACTCACGCTCAGCCTTGATCCGTTGCTTTTCCTTGTAGATCTCAGCCTTCTTGCGCATCTTTTTCTCCTTCAGCTTGGCCTTCTCTTTCTCCTTCTTTTCGTTGGCCTTCACCAAATCCTTTGCGATCTTTGCTTTTTCCTTCTCAGCCTTCCGTAAATCCTCGCGGACATTCTCGGATATATGCGTTGCGGCCTGATGATCCCCATAAATCTTCTCGCGCTCCTCGTGGTATGCTTTGAGAAGCTTCTCGAGGTCACCTGGAGGAGGCCTATCGCTGGCGACACTTTTGCCAAAGTTGTCACAGATTGACAGACGGTTTGCAGCAGAATTTATCTTTTCTTGCTCATTGAGAAGGTCGATGTTTAGTCTCTTAATCTTATCTGCGACATTCTTCATGGACTCTTGCTCAACCTCAGATTCATCCTCGTCCTCCTCGTCCTCTTCTTCGGAATCAGAGGGGTAGATATCTTCGTAAACCTCGCGATTGGGGAGAAGATCAACAGTGACATCAGTGATGGTGGCTGATCCGGTTCCTTCAACTTTGATGGAGTGTTCATCGACCGTGGGAGCAAGCCCGTCAATCACGATTTGGTTCGCGCCTGGCCGAAGCGTGATTTCTCTGATATCACGAATGATCTGGGCTCGGGTTGGAAATAGAAGCACGCTTCGAGTGGTCAAGTCCCGAATGCGGAACTCCTGCTTGTAAACGTCCTCGTTCGCCATGGTCCTCGTTTGCTCGCTGCTCACGAGGAGTCGGGTGTAAAATCAGCTGATTCGTGCTAAAAAAAATAATCGAAATTCTCTCGCAGCAAAATTGACTTCTGATTCTGAAGACGGGTACAGATATGTATGCTTGAAGACTCGATGAAAAAAATATGAAGGAGGAAAGAGGGAAGCACCTGTTCTTATATCATGCCGTTCCAGGCAGCGACCGCCCAGAGAACGCGCACCCCGCAGTTTCGTGCACTTGCGTATTCAGCAACCAATGGCCGCTAGGTCGTACCTGACTATAGTCTCAACTCGAGGAAAAGGCCAGGGTAGCAACATGAAGCTTTGACTCACCAGTACGAAGACAGTGGGAAAGGGTTTAAGAGGCTGAGAAGGCAGATTTCCAGGCAGAATTTTTGGGGTTGGCTGCTGAGTCATCCGGTGTCTATTTATCCTGACTCATATGATGCGACGACATCTAGATTTCATCACTTCATGCCGTTGTGATTATTGCATAGGACGATAAAACTTGAAATCGATCAAAGAAACTTTGGTTCGAAAGCTTCCTGATGAGCCCATAGCAGAGGTTTTGGTCCTGTCAGTCGTTCCTGATCCGACGTCCTGTTAATCGTGGGCGGCGCGAGCTTCAATGCCAGTCTCAACTCTCCTGAAGGAGCAGAGCATGAATGCATGAAAGTTTATACCAGTTTCTACGTTGACCTCATGAGTCCAATCGTCCTTCGTCTGTGGCTGGGTGTTTTGTTTCATCGAGCGCAGAATCTGTCCACATATCTGGCTTCTCGAAACCTCACTTCTCCACGTCAACAACCGACGTCAAACCACCAACAAATTCAAAAATAAATCACTGGCTGTGCCATTCCCAAGACCGCGGTTATGGTAATACTCGTTTCAAGAATCTTGGATGCCCACTCTGACCGGAACGCCGTCAATCTCATTGGCTGTTTCCAACGAGTCGGAGATTTTAAGCGCAGCGAAGGCGCGAAGGAAGACCTACCCGGCTGACAGCATTTCGAAACGAATTCTCATTTCGATTTGGCAAACAGACTAACTCCAACTGTTCTTAACATAGATTTTGTTACTGCTGAGTCTACTGCTGCTATTATTATCGTCATTTTGCGATTTGCAACGAAGTTGGAGGGAAGTCCTGATTTGGGAGGCTGTTGTGGCGCATTGAAGCCAACGGGCCTCACATGTGATTGAGGCTCGTCAAATGGCACTGGGAATTCCTCACGGGTCCTTCTATGGTCATTTGCTGCTCGAGACTCTATTAATATCGCAGGTGCGATATGCAACAGAAACGTCTCCTCGCAGAATGTACCCGTCACAACGAGTGTCCTTGGATGACCAACATGAGAGGAGCATTGAGATCTTCATAACTCTGCGGCTCCTGGGTATCCCATGCCAATGTCGTGATGAGCCGCAGAGTCGTTGGATGGACCGTATATTGCGTCCGGCCGCGACAACACCTAGTATTTTCTGCTCTACGAAGAGATGATTTCTGCAGTATGAATCTTGATATCTTGACTTGCTAGACTCTTCCTCGCCCTCGATCAGATTTCGAAACCTCACTTGAGATATATCCATAAATTCTAGCATAAAACCGGTATACGGGAGTGTGCACAAAACACGTTGGTGAACCAACACACTCCAACCACCATCCACCTCGCAACTTCCTACCTCATCTTGAACATCCCACCACAAACTCTTTAAAACTAATATTAGAAGTCCTAGCTACGAAGTGCAACAAACCCAAACCCCCCATCCACAGTCCCTAAGCTCCAAATCCGCGGCACCCAGGGTTAACATGAGCCTCATCTTCCAACCCCAACCCATCCCTCACAACACCTAACACCCATCTCCCACCCAAACTCTGTAAAACTAATATTAGAACACTCAACTACGAAGTGCAACAAAACCCAAACTCCCCGTCCATAAAAGAGTGGTTTGAATCCTATAGTGAGGCTCTTGTTGGATCGGGAGAGTGAGAGCGCCAACACCCATTCCTTCGGGATCAGCCAAGCCTCAGTGCGAAATTTGAACAACGAGAACGAGAAGCAACGTGAGAGGGTCTATTATTATCTTCTGGCGTGCGATGTGCAACAAAATGAAAGTAGAATGAGAAGATGAGTTAGGGCTTGGGATTTGGGGATTTGGGGATGAGGCGATTTGGCGATTTGGTGGCCGGGGGTAATAGTGACTGGGAGGGAAGCGGTTGAGGCTGATGCCCAAGGATCACATTTGTTAGTGCAGGCGTTGCATTGAATAGAAGACGACGAGTCGTACCTAGGCTTGTCTAGTTTGTGGTTTGGGAATACGGATGTGGAGATGTGATTGGGGTTTAAATGCGAGATTAGGGTGGGCCTTGGAGCTTACTTCACTGCTTGCCATATATAGTTCGTGCAAGAGACTTCTTGGCTTTCGCAGTCTTAGTATTTCTATATCAAGGGAAAATGTTTCTGGAGCAATTATCCATCTGCCTGTCGCGGCGGTGTTGGTCTCTTTGAGTTGAACTGTCATGAGATGAGCAATGTCACTTTCGGATCGGTGCGTTCATCTTCTTTCAACGCAAATGGAGGAGTTCTGTTCACAACATCGAAGATGAAAAGGATTATGATGTCTATTGAACATTATATACTGAGGATGAATTGTATTGTGCTGGTCTTGGAATTGAGTAAGTGTCGTCGGTGCGGTATTTCCTGGCGTCCTGTCGCACAAAGATCACGCATTCTTTCTCGCCTTCACGGCCGGCCTCGAAGCAAATTGCAATCAATAAACGAGCTATCCCAGCGCATTATCTCCTGCGAACATAATATAGCAGTTTCGTTAAAATATCTGGTCGATCGAGGACGACTTTGCAGAAGAGGGTCACCAACAGGGCGCGACGCAAAGGAAATTGTGCAGAAAAAGGGAAAGGAAGTTGTGCGATCAGTTTTTCGTGACAGTAATTGCAACGCGCAGGAAACGGTATCAATCTTTGTGAAGCTAGGGAGAAAGATGATGACCAGAAGGTACGTGATGGGAATGAAATGCATTGTAGACTGTCCACGGCTGCCTCGCAACCCAAGCCTATACCCGCATACAAAAGGAAATGCAGATTCTCGCCCTCAAGTACCATCAGCAGAAGCGGATAACTAAGCATATTTTCCCTGCGAATATTTGCAAACGCCCTTGATTCCATCCCTAAGCTAAAACTGAGCCACCTAGGCAAAAACCCATATCACACCCGCAACGCCCTCCAAATCCATGAAGCCACCTTCAGCACTGACCCCTATCGCACACGTCCAGCATCCCATCCATAATCTGAACCGAGCCACGTCCGCGCAAAATACCCATATCGAACATGTCGCTGCCCCTCCACCCGTTCTCCGTCACGTCCACGCCTCACTTCTACTTCTTGGGAGTAGCTTTCTTGCTAGTCGCAGTCTTCTTTCCAACGCGCGCCTCTCTGGCAACGGCAGCTCTAGCCTGAGCAGCAGCCTTCTTGTTCTTCTTGGCCTTGGCGGCTTCGACGCGGCCCTTCTGCATCGCTGTCTTTGCGGTGGTGGAGACGGCCATTGCGACGGGAAGTTTTGTGAGGTTGGCGGTGATAATTGATTCGGCGGATGCGGAAGAGCAGGTTCTTGCCGGATGAGGAGTTTCGAGGATTTTGATGTTTGTTGATGAATTTGTGGATTTTTGGATTGTTGTAAGGAAGAGGGAGGGAAGGCGGGTGTTGATGTTTATTATATTTGCGACGCGACGAAAGGGCGCTAACCGGATTTGAAAGGACGCTAACTATAAATTGGATTTAGATTTCCCTGTTTAATTTGGATGTTCTTGCTTTTCGGAAAAGTCCAGCAAAAGACAATTTTTCCTGCATTATTTCGCATTAGCTGCAGTGCCAAAGTGTTCCATCTCAAGTGAGTGATTAAAGCGCATCATAAATTTTGGATATCACAAGTTAAATTACCACCCCGTGAAGGTTTCGTGTTTCTCTGCTACGCCGAAGGCATCGAAGGTTCCTCTGTTGTACTACTCTTTCTATTTTTGCTCATCAAGATATCTTCAAATGCAAGGTCGGCTGGCACTAAATGCAGGGTCCCGTCTCGGCTGCCGTGGACCCTGAAGGGGCTTGCTCGACGTTCCGAGTGGCCCACCAGGCCCTTGCCTCTTCAATTGTTTGCGAGCAGACCCCGGGGAGTCGAGCCATCAAGAGAAGAAAAGTTTCTTCCTCCTTTCGCCCAGTGCTCAATTATTCCACTTCATGAGACTCCGTGATCAAATCTTCATCGATATCATGAACTTGCGCCCTGGTGCATCGGTGGAGGCGGGGCAGCCCAGCTGTCAGCCTCATGCTCGACAACGTGGCTGAGGTCAAATGCATCTCGTCGGCCTTCTCCCACGTCGTCATGCTTCTGACTAGATCATCTAAATTGCTATCACGATGGATATCTTTGGTACGATCAAAAATGGCATCGACGTTGCTCAGGACATCTGGCGCTTGCTGGAGGGGATCAAAGAGGCCCCGGAGACGCTGAAGCAACTCCGAGATGAAGTTCACAACATGGAAATCCTCCTCGGCGAATGTCAGCGAGTATTCGACAAGACGAACCTGAATTCTGAATTCTATCCTTTGCTAAGAGCCGCTGAGCAAGCGCTGCGAAAGCTCCAAGAATACGTTGCGCGATATTCGAAAAAGATCACAGCCTCCGGAGCCTTACCTATGCGAGTTGCGCTCCGGATCCATCAGAACGAGGCAAAGCTCCAGGCCTTTTCTCGCGATATCCAGTATCACAAATTGACCTTGAATCTCATCTGCACGTAAGTCCAATTGATGGGGCGCTCAATTTCGTTCAAGTTTTCGATGCGCTCCACACCAACAGAGCCATTCAAGTGCCTTGAGAGGTTTACCTCTGAGAAAAGAAAACGCGTTAATTGCTACTGTAAATACAGAATGCAGACTATCCGATCCCAACAAACACTCAAGCAGATCCTCGAACAAGTCGAAGCGATTTCACGCCAAAACACGGCCCAAAGCGATGATGAGCCACTTCGTGGAGGCTTGACGGTGCTGGAAGGGAAGATCTCATAGGCCAAATATAGTTTCTGTTCTAACTTGGACCTAGAAATATCAGATGAAGACGTTCGTACGAAATGCAACAGTAAGTATGCCCCTTTCAGACTTACTCTCTTTGACTAACTAGCTTTTTTGAGGCTTTCTGGAATCTCTGAGGGTGCCTAATCTCCAGAATGATTTCGACAACATCGAAGACCCGAGTCCGAACACATGCGTCTGGATTTGCGACCATCCCATGTATCGCTGTTGGATCAAAAGCGCGGAATCCTGCACGCTGCATTTGGCGGGAAAGATGGGGTGCGGTAAAAGCGTACTCACAAAGCACGTCTTGAAAAGTATCAGACGAGAACTTACGTCTCCACCATACTTCGATGACCAAGTCGTCGTTTTATTCTACTTTTGTTCTCGTGTCAATCGACCGGCGGAATCGGCAACCATTCTTCTCGGATCCCTCATATATCAACTTCTTGTTAGGCAATCATTCTTGTTTCGATCGATCCTCCAGCAGACTGAGATATTGGACAGCTCGCACCTATCGGGAAATTCTAGCAGTTGGTCTCTTCCATCTCTCTGGAAGATATTTATCATCTTACTAGCTGCGTCTCCGCATTCAACTGTGTACATTTTCATTGACGCACTTGATGAATGTGATCATGAATCTACCGAGAAGCTATTATCATTGTATCGAGAATCGCATGCTTCAGAGGCTTTCCGCAAGATGATAGTCAAGTTGTTCATAAGCAGCCAACAGCGTCCGCATATCCTCGATGGCCTTCACAAAGTTTCGAATGTCAATCATCTCGCAGTAACTCCGGCCGATGTCGCAGGAGATATCCACGTCGTCCTTAACCTGAATTTGGATATCATCAAAGAACAATTTGGCCTCGAGTCTGACGAAATATTTGAATTGCAACATCGGCTTGCTACCAAGGCGGATGGGATGTTTCAGTGGGCTAGCATTGCATTGAACGAGCTCCGCAATGCTGACGACTGCACACTGGACTCACTATTAGACTTGGTTAATAACCTGCCACCAAAACTTGGGGATTTATACAACAGGGCTCTGCAGAGATCATTGAATTCTTTGCCCAAGAAGGATCACGGTCTACTCAAAAAGATCCTTGTGTGGATACTTCTCGCCAGCAGGCCACTCACAGTAGCGGAACTTACTATTGGTCTTGCGATCAGCCCCGATGACACTGTTATTCCCCCGCGACGACGGAGACACCTTGGTCTTGGCCGTTTCATCTCAAAACACTTAACGCCGTTTGTCGAAATAATCTCCAGCCATTCGAATCCAAGAATCCATGATCCAGATCCATTCGTATGTCTAAAGGACCCTCAGGCCACTATCCGCCCCGTCCATCAGTCGGCCAAGGAATTTCTCTTTCGTCAGTGTTTATCAGGTGAAGATCTGAGCACCATGACGTTAAAGTTTGATACGATCGAAGGACATGAATACATTACACGCACATGTCTTGTCTACTTCCGTTCGAAAGAATTGCAGCTTGACTGGTTAGGGCCCAAGATTCCTGATAAATATGGACTGCTTGTAACGATCTCCGGTTCTACACAGGAGCTGGATTCTAGGCTCAAAGAAAACGAACTGCTTGCATACGCTGCTCAAAATTGGGCCTATCATTTGCGGCACTGCGAAAGTCAGTCTCATACAGAGTTATTCAATCTGGCTGTCGATTTCCTAGTGAACAATCAAAATACGAGCGATGCCTGTTTGCAGATAAGACAATTCACCTTAAATCCCGAGAGGCCATGGTATTGGCCGCCTGCGTCCGCGCTTGCTGCAGCTGTACGAACACGTTCGAGCTTACTTGTGGAATTACTTCTGAGTCGCAAGAGGATTGATATAGATACCGACAATACCTCCTCGACCGGCACTACCGCGCTCATGGAAGTTTGCTCAGCAGCGCCGCCCTCGGATTCCCCTACGCAGTCGGCAAGAATAGTTGAGATTCTATTAGAAGCCGGCGCTGATGCATTGGCCATTGACAATTTTGGAAGAAATGCACTACATTACGCTGCTGCTAACGGTATGCTGAGACCTCTGGAATTGCTGTTGACACAAGGCGTCGGAATGGATATTCGCGACCGCGACGGCGCGACGGCTCTCTTTCTCTCAATCTTATTCGACGAATCTGAAACTACTCGTATCCTTTTGTCATATGGAGCTGACTCCAATATCAAAGATAACACCGGAACTTCCCCTCTTCATTTGGCCGTAATTAATGGACATATTCCAAACTTCGAGCTTTTATTGTCGGCAGGAGCCAATATCAATACCCAGGATGAGCATGGCAACACGCCCTTGTGTTCAGCCATACGGAAGGGGGATGTCGATATTGCTATGCTACTCTTGGACAAAAATGCAAATGTCTCTTTGGTCAAACCGGGAGGACTAGCTCCGATCCACTGGGCGGCGACGATGGGGCAATTGGAAATCTTGCGAAGGATTCTCGAACTGGGGGCATCCGTCAATTCCATCGATGCACAGCTTCGAAAGCCATTGCACTTAGCTGCTTTCAATGGATACCACAGATGTTGCGAGCTCCTGCTCCAAAAGGACACCGCTGTAGATTCTGTCGACGAGTTCCACAAAACCCCTCTGATGTTAGCAGCGTTGGGTAGCCACACTAATACCATTCGATGCCTTCTCGAGCATAGCGCCAACCCAAGTTGCCTGGATCACAACGGTACCTCACTTATCCACATCGCTGCCAAAACCAACAACTTAGAAATCCTCCACGCAATGTATGATTTCAATGGTGGAGAGCTATCAATCCAAGATAAGATAGGGTGGACATCCCTGCATTATGCTGCAAGAGATGGGTCTTTGAAAGCTGTTCACTTTCTTTCAAGTCATGGGATGGACGTGAACCAAGTCGACAAGAAAGGAAGGTCTGCACTTCACCTCGCCGCCGCGCATTCCAATATGGAGGTTGTATCCGCGCTTCTGGATCACGGGGCGAAATATGGTCTGGATGATAACGGCTGGACTCCGCTTGATATCTCTAGACAATACGGTTTCACGGCGACGAGGTTAGAAGACGTCGCGTCTGAAACTGCAATTGGCGGAAGTAAAAAGTCACCGACTCGATGGAATTCTGATGACAAAGGAACATCATTAAAGCTGGACGATGACTGTCTCACAGTCCAGGTTACATTGACAGGTCGGTCTCAACTGATAGGATTCCTGATTGCCTTTGTAGTTATCTAATAGTTTAATTTAGGGATGTTTTGTGAAGCGTCTATAAGAACAGACTTTTGTATACCTGACTCGCCCGGGGAGTATTATTTCGAGATAGATGTACTAAACTATGATACTAGGGGGTATAAACATATCTTTTTCCATATCTTGGTACTGTTTCTGACGCAAACCAGCTGTGTAGCTGTAGGCTTTTCAGACTACTCCACCTGTATATATAGACGAGACCTCGTGACTCTGCCAGGCTGGGACTGTATGAGTTGGGGCTACCACAGTGACGACGGGAGGAAATTCAACCGCGATTCTTTTGAGGATGGTCAGGGCCAGGAATATGCAGACACATTCACGACAGGGGACACAATTGGATGTGGTGTGGATTTCAAGAGTCACACTGCTTATTTTACGAAAAACGGGATATTCTTAGGTTGGATGCGGTATGCGATAATAGGGAAATTACTAACATGTACTAGGAATCGCCTTCACTAACGTTCGAGGTCAGTTGTATCCAATGGTAGGGCTTGATTATCCTGGGTCTAGGATCAGGGCCAGGTTTGGACTGCCTCCACCGGATAAAACTTCCAGTAGTAGCATTGACACGATGCTTGAGGGATTGGATCTGAAAGCGTGACTGCAATTAATACCCCCAGCACATGGCGCAGTGGTCCCTTTGCCTGAGCCTAAATCCATGCGCAAGAAGACGTTTGGAAACTGGTTTGCTGCGACGATGTTGTAGACGTCGGTTGTTCCGGCTACGAGCTTGAGCGTTAGGGTCTCGTAGGGACCGACGAAGGATTAGCAGTTGACGATGCCGGAGTGGGAGCCGTCTATAGGAATGTTCAGCGGTAGAATTTTGTTGAATTGGGAGAAAGAGTCGTCCGATTTTATTTCTAAATATGTAACAGGGTATCCAATGCATCCGTATGTACAGGAACACGAGATTCCAGTTCGAAATATACAATGATCAGAGGAATTCGGGCAAAATGTGTACGAGAACCAAAATGGTCACCAAGATCAAAGACTGTAGCTCTCGAGCTCCTTCTCGGTCCAATCCCACAACTTGGCAGCAAGTTCAGAATCCTTGGCCATATTCGAGCACTGCTCTGGGACACCCACAGGAGTATAATACGCACCACCCTTGACCTCCTTCGATCCATCACCCTTTTTCGCAGTAGCAGCCCACAGCTGATTCTTTGCCCCATCCTGCACGCTCGTATAAAACTTCTTAACCAGATTCCCCACCCCCAAAACCCCAGTAAACACCGTCCGGTACAACTCCGTATTCACAACCCCTGGATGCACTGCCACAGCGGTAATCCCCTTCTCCCCATACCTCTTCTGCAACTCCCTCGCAAACAATATATTCGCCAGCTTGCTCTGCCCATACCGCGTCATGCTGCTCGAGCAGCCCCCTCCCTCGCTCTTCAGCCCATCAAACATTATCCCCGACGCCCCCGCATGTCCAAGACTACTCAAACTCACAACCCTCACATCCGCCCCCGGCTCCTGCGCCGTCTTCACCATCGTAGGCAATAACAATTTCGTAAGCAAAGCATGCCCGACATGGTTCGTGCCAAACTGGATCTCATACCCCTCCTTCGTCGTCCCCGGCGGCACGGCCATAATCCCCGCATTCAGCATCAAGATATCCAGTCTCTGTTCTCTAGCGACGAATTCTCGAGCCGCGGACTGTATGGAGGCGAGCGAGGTGAGGTCGCATTGTATGAAGGAGATTGGGGCGCCGGGCACGGCTTTTTGGATCGAGGTTATGGCGGCATCGGCTTTGGCTGCGTTGCGGCAGGAGAGGTAGATGCGTTTTGGGTTGTGCTGTGCGAGTTGCAGGGCGGATTCTTTGCCTAGGCCTACATTGCCTGGGGAGAGCGGTGTTAGGATGGGGTTTCAATGGTTGTTGGGGGGAAGGGGAGAGGTACCGCCTGTGATGAAGATTACTTTTCCTGAGAGGTCGGGGATGTCTTTTGAGGGCGTGAAAGATACGCTGCTGAGGGTTAGGAGACCGTAGAGCATCGTGAATACTTGATTGATGAAGATAAAGTATAAAGGAGGTCAATTGATGCTCAGGGCGGTCGTCGAATGTGATATCTCGGCATACTGTTAGAGAGTGGCATAGTGTTTTAGACTGCCTCGGCGATGGCGTCTGGCGTCGTTTTGGCGTTTAGCGAGACATGTGGCGTAATATTCGATATCTATCTTCAACTACACTCTTGCAGAGAGAGGTGTGCGATCGTTATTATTTGAGGTTGTTGATGAAGAATCTCCGGAGAATTTGATGTTGTTTGTAGTTGGTGTTACACACGTACAAGGTGCTGTCAGCAATCGGTAATACGGGGTTCTCACCTGGAAGCCCAGCGGCGCAGCGCAAGAACCAGTGATTTCTCTTCATCTCTTCCCTAAATACCTTCAAACATGGCACGATGAGCTACTTCCATCCCTCTGGAGAGCTTTGATAGTTGTTTCTGTCTTGATTCTCACGAAAAGTTGTCGAGCTCCAAGCGGGGTATAATCAAGTCAATTTATATCTTCTGTGTCTCTCCCTTCACCGTCTCTACCAGCCTTACACATGCATTTCTGTCTCTATCATACACAAAGGCATGAATCTGTAACCCTCGATCTTGAATCGCGGCTTTCACATTCGGCTGCCTCTTCAGCCAGTCTGTTTCCGCGAGGGTGTAGACCTCTTCCAGTCTATGCTCTCGGCTCGTATCGTCGAACTTCTCATTCAACTCGCCGAGAAACTTATCGTTCATCTGATGGAGTTTGGTAATATCCCTGCATATTATTAAACTTCTGAAAGACTGCTAAAAGGATGAGTCTGCGTACTTGGACCAACCATACAAGGCTTTGGGATCTTCCTCCTTGGTCAAGCCGCAACCATAATGTCCGCAAACGATGATATGGTTAACCTTCATCGCAGTCAGTAAATCTCCCATTTCTGATCGGATATCAAAAACATCAATCACCTTCAAAAGATCGACACTCCAAGCGACAGCACTTTCACTGCTCAAGTCTCCATTACTCAGGACATTTCCCAGGTTTCTGTGGACAAACATTTCCTCAGGTAGCACATCCAACGTCAAGGTCTCCAGGACCGAACTATCAGAGCATCCCACCCACATGATTTGCGGTTTTAGAATTCCATTCGAAGCGATGAACGAACGTGGGACTGGCAGAATATCGTATTGTTTGTGGATGACGGCGTCGAAATCGAAAGGCATTTTTGATGAAGAAACCGAAATACATCAACCTTTGATTTTTTTTGTAGTTGTTCTCGATCCCAAGATTTGTTGCAAGCGCAAGATTCCATATTTATTCAAAGGCTTAAGTCATAGTTATCACCAGCCAGCTGATCCAGACCCGCGGCAGCGGAGGCGACACTTCGCCGTATTCAAACCTAGTGGCTTGGAAAACGGGTGACTTTTTTCAAAATCACGCCACGATCCGCAAATTTTTTGTCATAAGCGGACGACTGCCACAAGGAAATTAATTAATCCAGCGGAGGCGTAGGGATGACCCTCCGCATCGCCCCGAAGCCGCGATGGACCCCACTGTTGTGCCTGCATAAGAAGGGGTGGGGTGCAGGTGCGGCTGGAATCAGTGGACAGAAAATATGAGGAGTCAGCATCACCATCCATATCATTCATTAAAGGAGTGGCATGCTGGGCAGAGGGAGAGAAGGAAGACTGCAAGATGGATTCCATACTCGTTGCGTTGGGAGGGTGGAGCGTTTGTCAAGATTGTGCCCCAGGTATGTCCTTGTAACACACGTGAGACCTGCTTGTGAAGCTTTCACTGACTGGGTGAGCGAATAGATCGCTCTTTCCGGAGGTGTAGCAGCTGTGATATGTTGCGCTGCGTATTTTATGGGTGATCAACTTTCAATGCATTCTCCCATACTGTTCCCAATATTCGGGTAAATGTTCTTTTTCGTGGGGGGAAGTACGTGGCTAACCTCTCAAGTTTCGTCGTCGGTCTCGCAATAACATTTCGGATGCAATCGTCTTATAACCGCTGGTGGGACGGCCGAATACAATGGGACAAACTTTCCGCGGTGTCTCGATCCTTTTCGCGCACAATATGGCTTCATGTACCGCTCCCCACCGAGTCATCAACAGGAGACGCCAATGATATTCCGAACAAAGTCGATGTGATTAGAACGGTACACACACTTGCAGTTGCCCTCAAACATCATCTTCGAGACGAAAGAGAGTGGAGCGAATGCACCGACCTGAAGCAGCTGCTGGCACACTTGCCAAACGTAAGCCATATTCATCACTGGCAAATATCAATACTTACAGCCCTCGTCACAGTATAACTACACAGCAACAAACCACCCAGTGACACTCACCCTCCATCTCTCCTCGGCCGTCGAGTCCTATCGCATTATCAAGCCCGCAATCATCGACACCCAAGTCCTCACTCATCTTCTAACCCACGTCGACGACTTCACACGTATCATCTCCGCCTGCGAGCGCCTCCTTCGCACCCCTATTCCACTCGGCTATAATATCGCCATCTCGCGCATCGTATGGATTTTCGTATTCGCGCTACCAAGCCAGCTGTGGCGTGAACTCAGATGGTGGAGTATAGCTGTAACAATGGTGACTGCGTACGCTTTGTTTGCGCTGGCTGAGGTGGGGTTGGAAATTGAGAATGTAAGTTGTTTTTTAGGTTATGGATGCCAGCCAATGAGATGATGCTGATACCTTTGGTAGCCGTGGGGAGAAGGACCGAACGATTTAGACTTAGATCGCTACTGCAACCTTTTGGCGCTGGACTTAGATGATATCATGGCGCATCCGGAGAGTGGTGTTAGAGGCATCAGCGCTTCTTCTAGTAGGACAATGTTGAGTGATAGCGGAGATCTTTATGGGACCTTTTCAGCGTAATTTAGACGGTAGAAAGAAGGTATAGACGTTTGAAAGCGAGACATTAACAAAATAGAGCAAGACAGAGATATAGGAGGCGTAGAAAGATCAATTCAAAATGTTGAAGCTAGGAGCCGGATCCTCCGTCTACAACTCCAATTCAGTCAAGGGCTAACGAAGGATACCAAAAGTTGAACGCCAGAAGCCATCGCATTACCACATATATCCTAGGAAACGAAACATCGCTGATCACACAAACTTCAAAACGACGGCGCATAAGCCGACTGTAACACATTCCCCAATATATCATCAATACTCTGTCCCTGCCACGGATTACTATCAGACCTTGCGAGTCCAGGAGGACTCTTCCCATCCAACCCAAAATCAAAATAATCCAAATCCCTCCTATCATTCCCCGCCTCCAGCGCATCCCCACCCGCATCATGGTCATCCAGCTCCACAAGCGACGAAACCGGATCCAGGCCCCTTGACATCGGCGTCAAGGATTGCTTCTCATCCATCAACAACAACTTCGGAAAGTCTTCCGTCTCCGCATACCGCCCTTTGCAGAGCGAAATGTCGATCGTAAGTGCGATTCTCAAATACGCTCGAGGCTGAGAGACGAAGACGCCGAGCCAGTCGTCTACTTTGTTGGCTGCTGTGCGTAGTAGCGCTGTCGATGTAGCTTGTTGTAGCTTCTGCACTCCGGATTCGGGGAACATGCCTTCGCGTGCCGCGGCGATTGTCTTGTTGATGACGATGGCGCAGGCTCGGGCGCCGGTGTACCGCGATTGGCATGTCTCCATGGCTTCGTTGTAGAAGCGTAGTTGGCGGCGCTTGGACTCGTTTTTGAAGGTTGTCGAGGCGGTTCCTTGAAGGTCGATCGAGTTGAGGATTATGGGGAGGGCCATGTATGCCACCCTACTCAGGTCAGTTTTTGAGGGTGAAGAAGGGCGCAAAGTTGAAACTTACATGCTGACGGGCAGGTAGCGAGCGACGTCAATTTCGACGAATTGGCCTATTATTCTTGAAATTTGGGCGATGGCGGAGTGTAGTTCACTTCCCAAATCTTTTGTTTTCGGGGATGTCTCTGCGGTGTTGCTGGCTTGTAGTGCCAAAGCCTCATATTGGCACATCGCGGCCAGAGCAGAACTTGATTGTTTTGGTCAGTAAAACCCACGCTGATCGAGATGCGGGGATACGTACTGGTAGTATATCTGCGTCAACCCGTGAAAGAGGCTCACAGAATCATGTGAGGATCCAAAGAGCGCAGAGGTTTCCTCAAGGTTCGAGTTCCAGTTGTGCAAGCCATCTCTGCAATCCTGCATCAACGTTGGCATTTCCATCAATGTGCTGTAGTCCAGCGTCTTGATAGGGTATATCAGTGACAAAACATCAGTCAAGACAACTGCAAGGTTCATTTGTGCAAGTAAGATCATGGCCAGCGCACGTTTCGTTTCGTAGTCGTAGACCGTTGAGTAGTTGAACTCTCCTGCTAGGTCTTCCTCTGTCAAAGGCTCCTGGCTGAAGTCGAAATTATCACGGGTGATTTGAATAGGTCGCCGAACTCCAAGAGGCAAGATTCGGTCACGCAATATGCAGCACCTTTAGAGATGTTAGCGAGTCTGCGGTACAAAACTGACAGAGTTACGTACCACCACAATCGCTTGCGGGCATTCCTTTCCTGTTGGGTATGATTCGATTTCTGATCGTACAGATGAACGTTCTCAACCATCGCTAGCTGAATAGCTGTCCTTAGCCAAGAAGTATTTGCTAGCTTCAAGATGTTAGTATTGTTGTCTCCCGCAGTCGGGGGCAACTTACACCCTCACGATCAGAGCTAAAGTACGTCAACAGTAGAGCACCCTGGGAGTTTGAAATATTGTCTGATAGCGCATTAAAGTCGAAAAGTAATTTCGCCCGGCGATAAAAGCAGGTTCGGGCTTCCATCGCGTCGTGGAAACCCATGAGTTTGATTGTTTCAAGGGAAACAAACTACAAATTGATCAGCAAGTACCAGGCATCCAAAACTGGGAACATACACTGCATGTTGCAAATAACATAGCTCTGAATAAAAACAAAGAAAGCTTTTTGGGTTTCCTATACAGCTGCTGATCACCTAAATATAGCTCCCAGAGCTCCCGCTCATCCAAGATGGGTAGCGCGGGGTGAACGTGGAGAAAGTACTCCCGGACAAATTCATCCAGTATGGGTCTTGATGGGACATGGAAACATCCCTTGTGTTCGAGAAATTTGAAGTCTTCGGGAGCGATATGGGATAGTGTGTCGGCTTCCAAGAAATGGTAGTACGAAAATATCATGTCGAAGTGAGAAGTAACGACAGCTGGTTGGTCTGGTTTAGTTGACGCCGCAAATGGCCATGGTGTTGGAAGTAAATTTCTATTGACATCCTCGCTTTGGCTTACGGGTACTGATATGATGGCACCAGGGAAGTTCTTGGCGGGATTTTGGGCTGGCATTTGAGGTGCTTCCGGATCGACTTCTCGTCCGGTTTGTGCCTGGCTTTGCTGCTTTCGACGTCTACGACCGAATTAGCGGACCAAACTTCACTGTCTATTTGTTCTGCCAGGGGTACGTACCCGTCATTTGAACGAATGATACAAGGCTGGCCATCTAGGCGGCAGTTCGTACACACTTGTCCCCGAGTCAAGACATCGCAGCGAACCTTCCTGGGTTGTATCAGATACTACTTCGATGTGTAACAAATTGGGTCTGATCTACCTCTTATGACACTCTACGCAGGCTTTGCGCGCTCGCCGTCTAATGATCTTCCCTGTGGAAGCCTTATCTTTGGCATTTGGGGCAGGGTTTGGAGGGTCGCTTGATTGGGACTCTTGTCTCTGACTCCGCTGCTCGTCGTGCTCAGAGGAATCAGGGATATCCTCATCAATAGCTAGGTAGTCGTTCAAATCCATTGTGGTAGTGATGAAGCTATTGAGTTGTAGGAGGTAGCGACCAGATATGAACTTCATGTCTGTTGACGTGCTTCTTCGTGGCGTTATCGTCTTGCGTTAGGGGATCAGCGACTAAGAAGAAACTAGAAAGGTCAAACTCTAGCCCCCCTGGGAAACCGATCCACAAAACGAAAAACGCGGGGTTGATTTTTGCGGGGTGTGGAGAAGCGGAATCAAGCTCGAATTTCCGAATTACACTAAAAAGTTACCGATAGTCCACGGTTGTCGGATAACCCTCAAAAGCTTGGTAAATGGAGGCGAGTTATTGGTTATCCCGACCAATTCTCTATATTTCCTCCGTGACCAAGGCGCCGGTTTCGTTCTGGACTTGTGAGGATCGCTCTGAAATTTAGAAATCGGCAAGTCTAAATGCCAAAGAGCTTTGGTTTTGGCTACCTTGTGAGCCGTGAACAACAGACATGCTTAGTACTAGAGCGCAGGAAAAAATATAGTGCGGACATGGGAGATTTCGAACCGCCACACGGGAGTTTTCTCCACCTTGGAACTTCGGTACAATACCTAGTCTTCTTGCGCGCTATCAAAGTATTAAGTAGCCTTATTGCTCCTGTGATCAGGAAGATGCGACTGAGCTCCAGAAACTCTAAACTTTGAAACTTTTCCTTGCGATCGTCGTCTGATATCATACGTGCATATTTCAAGCATGGAGGAACGATCAAACGAAAAGCGGCTCTCGCAGACTGGAAGTCCCGATCAAGATCACTCAGAATTCAAGACCGAACAATACGATGATTCTAACAACAAATTCGAATCGAATGTCCGTCAGCTCATTGCGACTGCCTCTCTTTCCGCGCTATGGGTTGGTAAGATGCTTCTCACTGAGTACCTTAAGCCATCAGCTAACCAAGGATAGGTTCACAAATACCACTCTACTTTACAGGAGGAATACTATCATACCTGGCCGTAGATCTAGGCGGGGATGCAATCAAGCAATCCAGCTGGCTGCCAGTCTGTAATACTTTGGCAGTCGCGGCAGTCGCTCCCTTTTCTGGCTATTTGACGGACATATTCGGCAGACGCAATATCACACTTGGTGGATCGATCTTTATTATGGTGGGATTGATTCTTGTTGCAACTGCACATCAATTTGCTCAAGCTATTGCTGGGTTGACCTTGGCAGGCGCTGGAGCTGGGGTGAACGAGTTGACCGCATTGGCTGGGTACTTGCCCCTCACATCTTGTCTAATTTCTACGAGTAGCTAATGTTTCCCAGAGTTGCAGAACTTGTTCCTGTTAAATATCGGGGATTTTATCTCGCAATAATTATCTCGTTCCTCCTTCCCTTCACTCCCTATGTCCTCTACAGTCAACTTCTGTCTACAAGAACCCAGGAGGAATGGAGATGGTGCTATTGGATCTCCCTGTAAGGTTTTAAATTTTGTTGCCATGACTATTTTGACTGACAACTTGAATAGTATCTACAATGGGGTGGCTTTCATTGGAATGGTGTTCACTTACTTCCCGAAACGTCTCACAGCTGTTGACAGGGGCAGCAAAATGGCAACACTGAAGCAGATCGACTATATTGGCGCCTTTCTGTCAATCACGGGGATCACGTTGTTGTAAGTTTTCCAGTCTTCCCATTGAGTTCATCCCAAGCTGACACCAAAATCAGCCTTGTCGCGCTTCAGTCAGGAGGGTATACTCACTCATGGAAAAGTGCATATGTTCTCTGTACACTGCTGATCGGTAAATACATACCTCTTGTCTTACTGCACTCACTAACAATTCTCGAGGCATTTTTCTTATCCTTGCTTTCGTCTTATGGGAATGGAAAGGCGCCAAAATTCCTATGGTACCGAAGGAGCTCTTCCGAGGGCAGAAAACTATAGGAGGCACATTCATCCTCGTTTTTGTCGCCGGCATGAACTTCTATAGCTTGATCAATTGTATGTATTGCTCTTTGATTTCAGTTGCTGGTTCCCTCAAACTAATTATTTCAGTCTTTCCCTTAACATTCGCGGACGTATACACCCCGGACCCAATACAGGTCAGTCTGAAAGGCCCTGGATACGGTATTAGCGTGACACTTGGAGCGACAGTGTTCAATGCGCTCCTGTCTCTCTTCAAGAACTACAACCGTGAATTGATGATCATTGCCTGTGTTATCATGAGTAAGTTTCAAAAGTCACTTGAAGACTCAGTTGGACTAATAATTTTTAGCAGCCTTCGGAGGAGCACTTGCGGTCATTACGCCTGACAATCCCAAAACTGCTGTTGCGCTAGGAACAATTGCTGGATTTGGAGTTGGTGGTGTTTTAGTCCCACCGGCTACACTTGCTATTACAGTCTGTCCGGATGAGCTCATTGCAACAACAGTAGCTCTCAACCTTTCCATTCGCGTCATTGGAGGTTCCATTGGCTACTCGATTTATTTCAACATCTTCTCAGGAAAACTCACGGGGGCCTTGCCAAATTACGTTGCTGCAGCAGTACTAAAATCGGGGCTCCCTGCGGCAGATGCTATGGAATTCGTGAAGACATTCCTCACTACGCCCAAGAGCATTGCAACGGTTCCGGGTGCCAATGAGGCTGTCGTTGCTGCAGCTACAAGAGCTAGTCAAGATGCATATGCATATGCATTGACCTTTGTGTGGTATACATCCATAGCTTTTGGGGTCGTGTCGATCATTGCTGCTACTTTCTTGGGCAACAATAGGAAGTATTTGACGAATCGTGTCGCTGCGAAGATTGGGCACTAGAGGAAGAATGCTTCAATGGGAGCTGAATGTGAAGACTAAGCTGAATCAATAATTAACATTAGTCTTAATTAGTCTTCTGAGCCGTTTTTCAGCAGCACACAACCATCGGAGGATTCTCCGTTTATAGTCCTGGCATCATAATCTGATTACGATTGGTCGAATATGGGAATACTATCTTTCTGTGCAATGTAACTTCCCCGCATTCAATAGTTCATCCGAACACTGACTAAAGTAGCTGCCATATTTTAAGCTCATGTCAACGGAACTCTCAAAAGGGAAGTAATCTTCAATTAATCTCGATCTCTTTCGCGCAACTGCACATACTATTGGGCAATTGCTAAATAAGCTTTCCCCCTCAACCCACCACCCCGCTAATTAAACCACATAGTTCGATGATGGAAAATGACAAGGTCAGCAGCTCATTGCATCATCGCACTTACGACCTTCTTTCAAGAATCAGTAATACAATGTACAGTACCTATTTCACCTTCTCGACGACAGTGACCCGTGTGGCAAGTTATGAGCTGCGCTCGAAGACGAATCCGCCGGCCAAGAATTTCTGCAGAAAAGATAATCGTTAGGTTTTAGATCCGGAAAGCTTTAGTAAGCCCTGGGCATCACAATACAGTCACATGAAAATGCGCTGGCGCAATGGCAGCCATGGCTCCTCTCGTCTCAATTTCCTCGAATGAAAGCCGATAGATTTTGCTATACAGTAACTCAAAAAGAACCCCAAAAATCAATAGAACGCAAAAATGAGCATATTAAGACGTAGCATCTGGGAAAACATGTCCTCGGGTTGGACAGCTACAGTGCCATCAAAAGTTGAACTGTCGACTTCACGTGACCGCCGTTCTTTGCCCTCTTATTCATTTAGAACGTAGTTTCTACATGAGCCACGCGCTGAGTAATTTACTTTACTTAGAGACTGGAGGGTTATTTGAGATAATTATGTAATGACGGGACCAAACTTGATAAAGGGACGTGCATCGGGGTGTAAATCTTGGAAGCTCTAGTGTCAGCAGTGACAATTTTACTTGGATTATTATATCTTAGATGAAAGCGGAGGAAACTTAGTCTTTAGATAATATAGCACATAAATAGTAAAACAAAGCGTGCACCTTATTAATACTCACAGTTTGCGCGGTCGATTCATGATATACCTGGGTAGCAGTCTGACGGCTAGCCTCGCTTAAGCCCCTGAATTTGGCCCGAGAAAAGGGTCCGAATATTCAATGTGTCGGAGCCATTTTAGGCGGACATTGTAACCCTTGAGAGAATCCAAAAGCCGGAGGAAGGAGTCAAAAGACAAGCCATGTCGGATCAAGGGCACTTGCCTAGTTTGGGTACCAACACCAACATAATTCCGTAGTTGGGTTGAAATTAGCCAGCCAACCGCATTGACCGATTCCCATTCTCTACGCTGACCATGTTGGGTCTCTGGAACCTGGTAGAAGATTGCCAAGTGAGACTGGCATGTAAATGGGAATAGAGACGTGGCTATGAAATACCAATATCACATACTTTAATTCGCCGTATTGAAATTTGACTCCGGATGGTGTTGATAGTGTGAATCTATGTTCGTAGATGCATGCAAAGGCTTCCGAAGATTCCCAATGCTGTTTGCTGTTAGTGTCTTAGCCTCAAGGCTCTTTTTATCCTTAAACCAATGAGAAGCTTCAAGTCCCTGACCTCAGCTCGCCGTCACCAACACACCCTTACACCGACTTGTTAGTGTCGGGCAGTTGTCAACTTCCAAGAACAATTACTCCAATGACCCTCCGTTGCTAGCAGTTTGTTGCATGAAAAGGCGGGGCTGTGGGGTGCTAATTCATCGACTTCAGCAGTACGAGCTCGCCAATCACGCCCGATAGAGTTTTGTCTCTCTTCCTCCATCAACATAAATTTGTATCGCATCAATTTATTATCTCTCGTTGCAATATTTCAAACATGGCAACGAACCCGCCTAAGCCGATCCGTGTCTGGGTTACTCGTAAGTGCCCCTCGAAGAAACGTAATTTTAAGGGCTGACTGATACTCTCACAGCTCTTGGCCCAAATCCATGGAAGGTAAATGCCGTTCACGATTTGATGTGATCAAACTAAACATTTATTTCGCTCTAGGTCATATTCCTACTTGAGGAGCTCGGTCTCAATTTCGAAATCAAATCATTCAGTCACGCAAATGTGAAAGACAAGCCGTTCACCGACATCAACCCAAATGGCCGTGTACCGGCCATCGAGGACCCCAACACCGGTGTGACTCTTTGGGAGTCGGGTGCCATATGCCAATACCTTATTGAGCAATACGATCCGGACCACCGTCTTTCGTACACCACGCTAAAGGAACGACATCTGTGCAACCAGTTCTTGCACTTCCAGATGAGCGGACAAGGTCCGTATTACGGACAAGCAACCTGGTTCGCGTACCTACACCCAGAAAAGATCCCATCAGCCATCGATCGTTATAAAAGCGAGACTAAGCGCGTCTTGGGCGTTCTTAAGTCTGTTTTGACTGACAAAGCTGCGAAAGGAGAAGGGGAGTGGTTGGTGGGGAATAAGATGACTTTTGCGGACATGGCTTTCGTGCCTTGGAATTTCCGCCTCGGTGAGGTTTTGAACAAGTCTTGGGACGAGGTGTGGGAGGGTAAACCACATGTCCGCGCTTGGCATGAGCGTATGGTTGCACTACCTTCGTGGAAACGCTCCATGGAAACACGTGCTCGCCTTATGAATGAGCAGTGATTGCAGTGGAATGGAGTTCAGAAAAGCATCGAGACTTTCACTGAGTATGAGTCTCAGATTGCCGATTTTAAAAAGTAGGAGGAAAGGTGTCATTCGCGTCAAGGACCTTTCAATACTCTAGTAGCCAATTCCAAGTCTTCTGTTTGTGGTTTGCCTATCCATCAAATGCTCGTGGTGACTCGGCCTGCGGTCTGGGCTCAGGAGAGCTCTGGGGAAAACAAAGAGTCTGAATTGTGGAATTAATGAGCAGCCCTGCGGAGTTCATGGTTCGGGCCCAGAGTATGAAAGCCGATAGACTATCCGGCTGTGTATTGTACATTAAAGGTACAGTATTAATACATTATTAAGATTCAGGAGGATCCTGAACCTAGAGCATCCTTTTTCAAAAGATTGACCCCACCTTCCTATCGCCATGGCGGAAGGTCCATCAAAGCAGAAATTCTTCCCTGGATAGCTCTCAGACCAGCCGCGCAGAATCCATGCTGGACTCATTGAGAAAAGGCTCGTCAACGGTGGCAGGTCCTCGTCGGGCTGGAATAGAAGTGACATCTTTTCAGCGTTCAGTGTCTTGAAACACGCTTAGCACTTATGGAGTTGATTGCTTCGGGCGGGATGCAATGACTTATAGCCATTCCCACATCCCATCTGAGGACCAAATAATCCACAGATTGACTCAAACCTAAAATCGCTCACCTTAAAGGCTTCTGAAATATAATCATCTCCACACTATCATGACTCCCACTCGTACACGTCTCAGCCGTCTCACTAGTGACCGCCGTGCCAATTCTCCTCTCACTATAACTGACCCCCTCCGACGGCATTATCTCATGCTTCATCATCATGTCCCACTCAATATCCGGACACGACGGCTTCCGCCTTGGCCCTCGTTCTGTTACAGAAGAGAATGCATTTTCTGTGCTGGCAGAGGTGTTGGGGAAGGCATAAACAACCAGGGGACGCAATGCGGGGATGCAGGCGCAAATTACTGCAGAGAAGAGCTCTATTTCGGACCAGAGCACGACTCTAAACTTATCCCCTAGACTATGTTGGTTTTGCGAGCTTCTAAAAACTAGGGGTTTGGACTTACAGGTAGGATCAGACAAATCGCTAAAACCTTTCAAGAAATTTAGACGCACGATACTTGTGACCAGGGAACTGTCACGCCATCAGCAGCGCACTTCAGTAAGACGAGAGGCACTTACAAACTTCCAACGGCAAACATTAAGCACACTCCCACCTTCCGACTCCATCCCAGTTTCAAGCTCGAAATACACGGCAACGGCAAGACCAATATCACAATATCCTCCACAATGGCAAACGCGGCCCCTGTATATATCAGCGCCATCTTATCCACACATTTAGCCGGCGCTGTCGGATTCCAATTTGAGCTGATAGGCAAACATTGGAATGCTGTTATGAAGATGTAGATGCAGCCGTGCAGAGTGAGCCAGGCGATCATAAGGTAGCAGGACGTACGGAACCAGGGTTGGACGAAAACGCGTAGGTAGAAGCACAGGACGGAGATCTTGGCGAGGACTTGGATTGTTATGTAGAATAGTTGAAGGGTGTAGAAAAGCTGGGTGGCGCGTTAGAGTCAAGTGACGCCAGAGAGGGGGCATGAAGGAGACAGACCTTGAGGATTGCGGGGGCCTCTAGGAGGTTGATGTTCCAGATGTGTTTACCAAATCCTTTTTCTGCCACTACTATCATCAGTGAAGATCTTCACGAGGATATTAAAGCACTTACAAAGCAGGATAATAGGTAATCCACCTATTACCAGAAGCTGGAACCCTACGTTAGCACTTCTTGAACGGGACGCCGGAACCGACCTACCAAACAAATGAAAATCATCCCATCATCCCACCCCAAGTTCTTAATGACATATCCCCTCGCAAAAAGGCGCAACCCAATAAACAATACTGTAATCGCAAACTTAGCCGCAGCCGCAGTCGTCAAGTCCTGACTCCGCGACGGAACAGGGTACCCCGCGCATAACTGTTGGTTCGCCAGGGATACAACTATACCACATCATATCATATCAGCATTTACTCCTCCCCGTAATCAATCAAACCCCAAACCAGAACAACTTACTATACTGTTCAGTTGAGTTACAACTCCTAAACAAACACCCAGAAACATCCCTCAACGCATCAACATTCGTACAAATACACTCCCCCACTTGCTCCAAACTGCTGATGTTACAATTCAGCTCCGTAATCTGCGGCAATAGACACGATTGCTACCCATATCTCATTAGCCATTGCCAAATCCCTTACTTCCATCTTGGTACACTAATCCACAGAAAAAGAAAAGAAAACACTCACCCCACACCCAGGCAACCTCTCAAAAAGCTCCAAGACAGAAGCCTCCTGCGCAACCACTCTCCCTACCATCGCCATTACCATCACCATCAAAATCCCCAGAATCTTCATTTTGAATTTCACTTTTCCACCCATACTCCCAAGCTCCGCATAAAAAGTTCCGGTACAAAGAGCTCAGAAATCCCAGAAACAAAGATAAGGGAAAACGCGTCGTTGAAATCCGAGATACAATATAACACCACCCTTCCAAATACAGGCACTAGGAACCATTTCCCCTTCCCCTGCATTAGCTCCCCGCTGGCGCGGTAATAGTGTGCAAAACTAGCGATACTTAGGGCCGCAATTGTCCGTACCGCACCCCTCAAAAATCGGCATTTCCCTTCTCAATTTCCACCATCTTAGTTCCTTTGAAGAAGGAACAAAAAAACAAAATACATTACTCCCTTACTACCTGAAATCATCTCGTTCATTAGAAAAATATTGAAGGATTTCCAGCCCTTCTCAATATAACCAAAAATGAGGAAATTAATTCATTCGCCACCACAAAATACAGAAGGATCTAGGTAACTCTCAAACCTCAGGCGCCAGCGACCGCGGAACAGGCCGTGGCGGGTGATCGCCTGCGCTATGTACACGCTAATGTAGTTTTGAGCACTGGCCTAGCCTCCTGCCGGGAGTTGGCGTGACTGCCGTTCCGCTCTCGGCTGGAAAGTCCCCTTTTCTTTGAACGGCCGCGGCCGCGAACCTGAATTTTCGGATGGTCATGTTGAGACGAAAGAACTGGTGGGGTAGGACCAGCAGTGACCAAGACGTCCTCATGTATATTGGAGCTAGCTGCTGGGCTATCATGTTGGCTCGTGATGTACTTCACTGCGGGGGTTTGATTTCTGCTCTGCTCTGGGGATCTCATGTGATCTGTTTGTATTTCTCGAAAGTTCTCGAAATCGAGGACATCTCTTCGAATTACAAATTATGGAATCATACCCGGATAAAGGAGAAGAAAGTAAAGAAGTATAATGATGGGTTCCACTAACAATCCTAATGTGTGTAAGTGCTACCTCATGCAAGCCGCCACCCCAAGTCAAAACCATACCCCCACACCTCAACGATCAACTGAGTACCCACCAATCCACATCCTCCGTTTCCTCACTAATCATCTCCACTCTCTCCGACTTATACGTAAAAAACGCATAAACACAAAGCAGCCTCCACACTTTTTCCTCCAGACGACGCGATATTATACGTTCACGAATATCAAATTCACGAATATCAAGTTTAATCCTGGAGAAAGCCACACCCTGCTTAAAAAGTCTCAGGCGGTCCTTAATAATCTTCTGCATGCCATTATCCTTATCCCACATCATCTTTGCGTGCTTATATTGAATTTTGATTTCGACGCTGTGAATAGTTTTGAAAAGACCCAGAGTTTCCAATGGGGGAAATATCGCCAACTATGAAGGTCAGATAATTCATCCTCACTGGGTAAAACGATGCAGCACACAACCTTACTTCGAGAGGCGTGTACGATTGCCTATCGCCGATGACGACGAGCACGCTAGCTTCTAGAACAAGGGTCTTCAGGTTGGAACAGGAGTGTGCGATGAGCTCGAGATGAGAGACAATTGAAGCTTTCAAGTTCTGCTTAAGATCTCTACTTTGCGGTAACACCCGCCCTAAATCGAGCCTCCGTAAGGTTGCTCCATGTCTTGCAATGGCTTTTGATGTCATTGTTACATCATGGGTGCCTCCAAAATCGATTTCGACAAGAGTGCTGAATTTTTCGATGAAGGCCACCAAATCTTGATAGAGTGGTGGTGGCGGCGCACTCCCCAAAATACTACAAAACACCCTCAAGGTTCTAAGATTCGGGAACGTGCTTGCTGGTACTGTTCTGAAATACCTTACGAGATCAATACTTTCTAGGACTAATGTTGTCAGTTTTGGGAGGTGCCAAGGCGTCGTGAGATTGAACTGGTAACTTCCGGCTCCGAAGGAGAGATACGATAATGAAGTAGGGCCAGCTGAGAAGTTGATGCGTGTCCCACCAGCAAGACGAAGATGCCGTAGTTTTCCTGCAGAGGCCCAAAATTCAACGCGATCACCCTCAAGTATTGGTATGGAAAGATTGAGAGCCTTCAAATTGCCAGCTGGGATGAATACGGACGAGAGCTTTCTGCGGGGCAGTTGGCCGTTCTCAGCCCTAATATGAAGCCCAATACGTGCGAGCTTTGTATTTGTACGGAGTGCCGTCGCGACTTGGGCGGGAAGTGAGGTGAGTGAACGAAAATTTACTGGGGTAAAATACGACCATCTAATCGTCCCAGTCAGCAAGATGACTCTGTCACCGACCAGAGATGTTTTATCCTTACCTAAGATCGTTGAGAGCCTTGTACTCGGCGAGTTCCTCGATAAGGAGGTCCCAGTCAAGTTCTTGGTTAACACTGACCGTCCAAGCATACTCGCGAAAATACCCTGCTACCGTACGTATGGTTTCATCTTGGGGATTGAGCAATTTAGGCCTCATCTGCACGTATCGATGAAGGTGTTCTATACAAAGCCCGCCGAATCTTTTCGACGCCAAACGGAGACATCGGGCTTCTTCCAGGTCCTTTGATGCGCATTACTTGAAAGCTACCTTAGTGACAAGACGTGGCAGACTCACCGTCTGTTCGATTATCAACAACCACAGCTCATCGACAAGGCTGTCCGCACTACCAGGGGTGACTGGCGTATTGGGTTGAGCGCTGGGAATATCGTCGTTCGAAGCAGGAACACCGTTCGTGGCCGCGGGAATCTCCTCGTTCGAAGCAGGGAGATCGCTCGTCTCGGCTGGAATAACTGGCTGGTCTATCCCCAATCGGCCCATTGCTCCAGCTAATGTAGAAGCTTGCGGGACTTGGCTGTCGGCTTCCGCATCATTCGCGGCAGTCGCGTTGACGTTCGCAGACTGCATAGGTGATTCTGGGGCGCTAGATATGTTCGTGGTGGCAGTATCCATAGTTGATGCGTTGCGTTATGAATATTCAAGTGTTTATGATTTGAGAGTCGTTGAAATGAAGGAGGAAACAGGCGTCGATATCGAGATGACATGCCAACAAATGAGGGCAGGAACGTTGTTCGAGTTTGGCAAGCACGACTCTACGCGAGTACGTCAAAGCATTCGCACTTGAACGACTTGCGAAGGTTAACGTGTGAGAATTGAGGTGATGGGCCCTTTGAGGGAGTAAGATAAATAACATTTAGTATCCAGTCCAGGAGAGTAGATTCTGAAATCTCTAGCTGAAGGGAATTTTTGCATATCTACATAGGCAACCCAATACAACCCAATACCAACGTCAGAGGTTTAACAAAGTCGAAAATCTTTAGAATCTCAACTCCTCCACCTAAGAGAATCAAGTAATACTTTCCTGATATTCCTCTGTGCCATCTATGGCAAAATCCCAACCGGCGCATGCGCAGAAGTACTCCGTCGATGGTAGAGATAGATCTATTTGAAAAGACTTTGCGAATGTGATAAAAATGTTGGAGAAATTAACCCCGCGTTTTTGAAGGCAAAGACTGTCCTTGACTTTGGCGTGAAAGCCTTTATCCCACAGTGACCTGCCAGCCTGAGTTCTAAAAGTGATATCCAGGGCACGAAGGCTTGTGAAACCAGCAAGGATTTCCACTGGAAAGGACATATTGTCCTGTTATCATATAATCAGACGTGGTTCCAATTACCATACGGATTGGGAAAATGGCCTTACCTCGCCAGACTTAGTATCTGTGAAAACTCCAACGGCTACATCCAAGAATTTCAACTTAACACATGCTTCTTGGAATTGTTCGTAATGTGATATTGTCGTTTGAGATACCGGTATAGATAACGGGGGGTAGTCGTTTATGCGAAGGTATTTCAGAGTGCATGCGTGCTTTGTGATCGCCTTGAATACGTTCCCGAGATGACAGCGGACTGAGATGCTCAGCTCCTCAAGAGGATCGAGGTTTCCGATCACTGTGCCCAATTGCTCCGCGAATTCTGGCGTGTCCTCCCCACGGTGAGAATTGTGACTTATTGAAAGAATCCTCAGAACCGGGAACGTGCTCGCTGGTTGAATGGCTCCAAATTGTATGAAATGAAGGCCAGGGACATGCAAAGATTCCAGTTGCGAAAAGTTCCAAATGCTTGCTGTACTTTTCACATTGCATCCGAGGGTTAGCTCCCTAAGTGGAGGAAGCTTGTTACCTTCAGGAACATTGATCGTGTTATTTGCCCAGATATCAAGTCGCTGCAGTCGCTTTGCGGAAAGAAGAAAATCTGCGAGATCATCTTCAGGAAGCCTTTCGTCTACGTAGAGAGAGATTATGTTGCTGGGGGGGATGGATGGAAGCGAAATAGTTCTCCCCCGTTGGAAACCCGCCCAATCACGCTGTGCCTTATGAAGTATTGCGATATGTAGTTTTATGTGTGCCAAGTTGGTACTGAGAGCAAGCTGGAATTGGCGAGGAAAGGACCATGGTTCATCTGGAAAGAGTGCCCAGCTGTTGCAGCCTGTTAGCATAATCACAAGGTAGGAATACGCGGCAAGCCAAAAAGGGGGCACTGATTATCGCGCATTTTGGATGTTCCACCTAGCCTGAGGAACTCAGTGTCCCCTTTTTGGCTTGCCGCAATGGGCTTCTGCTTACTCCAAATACTGAAATGCTCTGCATTCCGCGAGCATGTCGACGGCTTTGTCCCAGTCCAGCTCTTCGGAAATAACAACATATCTAGTGTGTCTTCGAAAATGATCTGCGACTCGCGCAGTGACTGGGTCTGGAGGATCGAGGATATTTCTTGATAGTGTAAACTCCCGGTATAATATAGGAGTGTACAACGAATCAAATTTGCGAGAAACCAGGCGAACGGATTTTCTCCCTCTGCCCTAGATGAATGTCAACTAGATACCGAGAATTGGATGAGAATCCCTTACAAGGCTCTCGAGTACCATGGTCCAGAGCTCATTGCTGAGGCGGTCTTCGTATCTGGGAGCAGCTGCTGGGATGACTGTCTTAGCTGTGCTATCTTTGGCTGGGAACATATTCAGGCTCGAGGGCTTCGCATGCGAGGTATCCTGGTGATTTATTCCGCAGCTCGTGTCTGCAGGAGAGTGTGCCGCGACATCCATTCTCGGGGGTTAATTTAGTGCAGAAGTTTATGATTGATTTTGTTCAAGAAACGGACCTGGATATGGAGAGTATAAAGGATCTTGTAGGGTCTCGAGGAAGGATTGAATGCAGAGCAAAAAAGGCAGCTAAATACGGAAAGACCGACCCCATTCACTTGCAGCAAGTCAACGAAGGGGCATTCCAATACCCAGTGAATCTGCGTGCCTGCCGCCAAGACGAAGTGAATTCCAAAACTGGGAAGTATAACCTGGAAGAAAAATTGCAGTTCGAAGCACGATTCAAAGACCACTAAGAAATGCAACAAACCCCACTCAGGGCACGAGAAACTATGTTTGGAACGCTGACCTTCACGAACACATCTTAACAGATGAAGGTGCAAAGCAAAACCGATGTTTGAATTAAGACATGCAACCCAACATACCCAATAATACCATACAATTTTTATCTCCTCGTATCCAAATGCACCCATTACAATTTTCCCATTCTTTTACAGAACCACATGCAATTTTCCATTCCAGATACCATTACCATGATCCAACAAACCAAGCAGCAGTATCCAAACAAAAGCACCGATTTTACAGAGCGATAATCGCAGCGAACAGTCCCACGACTCCCCCAACAGACATTCCGACCCTCAAGTTCTCCCCCGCAGCCTTACTAGAACTAGCACTAGCCGCAGCCCCCGTAGAAGTAGCAGCACCACCACTAGCACCAGTTCCAGTAGCAGTCTTCACAGCACCACTTGAAGCACCCCCATTTGTACCCGTTGCTCCACTTCCGCTTCCACCTGTGCTTCCTCCGCTTCCGCCTGTGGCGGTAGCAGCAGCCGTAGCGGATGTCAAGGTAGCAGAAGCAATGCACCCCTTCTGACACAACTCAAACGCAGCATTATCATCACTGGTACCGTTGCCTTTGGGACAGGCGCCGATGCATTCGATGGTGCGGTTTTGGGCGCTGTCGCCGTCGGGGACGACGATGCAGGATGCGCGGCAGGAGGGGTCTTGTGGGTTGCCTTTTGTGTTTGCGTTAGCCAAGTCTTCACCTTTTTTTTTTTTTGGAAAAGGGGTAGAAAATTAGAAAGGGGAGAAATAGGAGGGGACTAACAGGCAGAAAGACAAGAAGCCTGAGAGCTCTGCGCGGGAGTCAGGGCTACGGAACTTGATACTGGAGCCGTGGTTGCGTTTTGAGCTGCTGCGAAGGCGGCGAGGACGCTCGTGATGAGGAGGGTGGAGAATTGCATTTTGATGATTTGTTTTGGTTTTCGTTGAGCAAGTTACTGTAACGAATGTATGATATGAGAGAGAAAAAAATTTGGAATATTGTGTAGGAAAAGAGAAAGAAGTGAAAAGAGGGATGAGGAAGAGACAAGGACAACACCTAAAGTAAGATTGCCCAACTCGGCAAGGGGCCTGTGCAGGGCGCCCCCTCCAATGAGGGGCCTGCAAGTCGCGTATGTTTGAGACACCAATTTACGAAAAACACTGCGGCTGCACCAACTTGATGTCTGTCCTGTTGGCTGTCGTGAAACAAACTAAAAGGGTTGGCAGGAAGAGGCGTGTTGATCTCCCTTCATTGGCCTCGTATTCCGAGACCTGCTTTGCGCTTGTCCGCACTTGCAGATTCTGGGGTTGCTTCTAGGTTTATTTTTGGGGTCCGAAACTTTTTTTCGGGGATGAACAGCTACCCCGCGTGGAGACGTGCAGGATGTTACTCCAGAAAGTTTCGTATTGATGATGCTCGTGATGAATGTTTCGTATTCGAAAACTGTTGGGGGCGGAGGTTTTCTATTGGATGGACGTGCTGACTGTAGTGGGGAAAGAATTCGGGGAATACGAAACCCCGCATAGAGCTTTGCTGGGCCCGTCCAAAAACAGCTTCGGGATACTTTTTGGTTAACGAGTTCTTTTGTCGGGGTTTAGAAAACGTACCTGATTCGTATAAAATAAGGAAAGCAAAATTTTGCGTTTTAATAATTTTTAGAGCTCAATTGATTTTCAAAGAAAACAAGGGGAGATAAGAGAAGGAAAACGGAGAGACTGGAATAGAAATGGTACTTCTGTCCTACCATTGAGAAGCACAAATTGCTGATTTGATCAAAGGCGCCACTTGAGCAATTCGTCCTCCTTGGTACGTTAACCAAAGCTCTTGAATTGAAATCTCGCTGACAAGAGCACAGGGGACAGCATCACCCAACTGGCAAACGATCAATCTCGGGGCTTTGCACTTGCTTCCGAGTTACAAAACGGTACTTCCCCCTCTGGTAATGAGAGTAAAGAATGCTGATCCAAATCCGCAGCCTATGTGAGGAGGCTAGATATCATAAACCGTGGCTTTAGGTCCTTCCCCTAAATCTTGACCACAGTACGAGACTGATGAACGTGCAGTGGATACAGCACCGACCACATCCTCACCGTTCTAGATGACATCTTTCCCACGCCCGAGCAAGCCAGAATCCGATTCTTGGTGCGTAATTCTTATCGCCGAAGAAATGGAAAGCTGATATGGACAGACAATCTGGTTTGGAGCCAACGATGCCAACAAATCGAAAGATTTCATCGACCAATACGTCCCTCTCGACCGCTTCAAGCGGAATCTCAAAGATATCATGAATCACCCTAAAATCGTGGCCCACAAGCCCAATATAATTCTGATGACTCCGCCACCCGTAGAGGAAAATCTGATAACGGAGCTGATGAAGGAGATGGAGGCGCAGCTTGGTCGTAAGATATCGCTGCCGGAAAAGAGAGCAGAAGAGGCAAGATTGTACGCGGAAGCTGTGAAGGAGGTTACGGCAGAGGAGGAAGTAGCGGTTGTGGATGTTTGGAGGGTTTGCATGGAAAAGGTTGGTTGGAAGGATGGCGATGCTTTACCTGGGACGATCGAGAAGGGTCGCAGTGAAGAGCTGGCCGGTTTGCTGCATGACGGTAAGTGATTCCTGTGAAACGGTGCTGAGCAAAACGTTAATGGGGAAACCTAGGCTTGCATCTTGGCCCAGATGGATATAAATTTGTGTTTGAGGAATTGCTGCGGGTTATCAAGGCGAAGTGGCCCGAGTATCCGCCGTATAGAATGCCTTATGCTGTCAAGGTGCCGTGGGAATTGGCGTTTGGGGATCAGATGGGGGATGTGAAGGAGTAGTGAGAGTTCGAACATGGGTTTCTAGGGGGTTGATATCCCGCGAGTCTGGAATGAATTCAAATAGGAGGAATTCGAAAGCATCACGTGATAGCATAGCTTCAGATGCCTGCTTAGGAGCACTTTTGCGATGCCGGGCGTCTTGCCGCACGGAACACAGTATTAAGAAAGGTTTTAAGAAAATCCATATTTATGAATCTGAAGCCAGGTGAGTTGATGAGAACGGGAGAAGGTGCTCCGGGACGCGACACGTGACTGTGGCAAGGGCCACGAATTAATTATCGGAAGTTGGCATCTCCAGGTTTCGAATGCCGCCGGTACCTGTTGGATCCCCTCAGCCACAACCAAGGACCTGAATGCTGCGATTGAAAACATCCAACTCAAATCGAAACAATTCTCTTATCAGCGATTCAGAGAAGGCCGCATGTGATCTTCGCTGTACGATGACATGACTGTGGCTTGAGACGCGTTGTTAAGCCTCGATGGTGGGGGGCCAGCAATGCAAGCTTCTTCCAAGGCCATCAAGCTCTTCCAAGAACTCGTCATGTCCAACGGTTCTTGACTCAAGGGCTTGGGGGAGAGCTTCTTGGAATCAAGACTGCGGGACAAGCGTGCGCCAAGGTTTGAATTCCTTGTTGTGAGACGACGTGCATGTTTATGAATCATGAAGAATGAAGAATGAAGAATGAAAAGAAGATGGCGGTGAAATTGCGAGCAACAAAAGCTTCAGTAGTGAGATGATGTGGAATTGATTTCACTGCGGCGAGGAACTGACGAAGAGATTTGAGTATCTCGCACTGCTGGACTGAATAGGACAAGATGTGTCAGATCTGACTGCCATTGGAAACCCCCTATCAAATCTAGTTATAACGCTTAATGACGCCGCAGACATAATGCGTCGTCGTCGTCTCCGTATTAGGGGTTTGTTAAGTGGCTGATTTGGTATACGCCCGTTACCACGGCTGCAATTCGCCAGCTCGCCCATAAAAATGGAAAGATTATCTGTAATTTGGCGAAGGGCAGTTGAGCGCTTGAGTGGCGGTGCTTGTGCCAGCGATGTGATGTTCAGGGACAGCGGTGCAAACAGGTGCCAAGGACCGCCCGTGTCATATTAGACAGACAGAGGCCCCGAGATTGTGGTGTCGAAACAGGGCCCTCATCTTACCAGACGGCGGCTGCTTTCTCTTTCTTCAAAATACATTTAAACCTGTGTCGCGACATTCACCGAGACGAGATATCAGTCACAATCTTGTCCGACTGAGGCGCAGAACCCTTCATATAATCGACCGCTAACCAGGCACAAGGCTCACTGCGCGTCTTCGAACGATTCGCGCGTGCTTCAGCCCCCAACAAGGCGAAAACGAGAGCAATTGCGACGACCACGAGGCTGTACCCAGGCGGATACGCTCTGTCGTCGCACACCGGAGACCTACATCGGGCATCACAAAGTTACACAAATTGAGGGCAGCAGCAGCAGTTTCGTCGGTTGTTCTGCTGCAATTGATAAAAGATCTCCAAATCCCACGTCGTCCTCGCCCTCGCCCACCGAAAGGAGACTTTTAATTTCTTACCCTCCCCTCTTACCTGCAGCAGCCAGAAGCTCGGCGCTCATTCCCCTTCATCCACAACAAATCGGTGTCTGCCTCGCCTCGCTAAGGCTGCAAGCAAGGGACTATTTCCCTCAAAAGCTGCCAACACCATCACCCGATCACCTTCGCGACTACATTCATAGACCATCGCCGTCATGACTAAATTCTCAATGCGTCAGTAATTTCTTTTCTGCTCTGCGCATGGCTGCCACAGCATATTCTTATCTCTTTTTCTCTTCCTCTGCCACCACCTAATTACCGTCCTCCCTACTTACCATGTGGCGCGCAGATTCTATAAAGCGCGAGGCTCGCAGAGAAGCCTGGTACGGCGACTCCTCCAACCCCTTCCGGAAGGTCGGCGTGCGATCAAACACATGGAATACTCCTGCTCGCAAACAAGAAGATCTCGAATCTGGGAAGGACGATAGATTAGGCCATGTCAAGTCAGAACCGTTCGGAAGCTCGTCGGGGATGAATGGCGGCGATAGCAATAGTCTCCGAAGACCGTCAAAGGAGGTGGAAATGACAACAGCCCACGGGCCGGGTCGGTCCAGCGATCCAGATAGCACCACAACAGCGGAAACACTGGTGGAGAAGCAATCGAATCGCCCAGCAAGCCAAGAAGCGAAGGCCCGCCAACGATTTGTGCGCAAGTTCTTTGGCAAAAATAAATCAAAAGACAATGGAGAGGAGGAATCGATCGACGATACGCCTAAAAAGCGGCCATGGTACAAGGGCAAGGTTCTCAAGCATAAGCCGTTTACTGTCAGGAACCAGCTTCAGGCAACACTTTTCAATTCCTGGGTCAATATTTTGCTGCTGGCTGCTCCCGCGGGTATCGCGGTCAACTATGCAAAGCTGAATGGAGTCGCCATCTTCGTGGTCAATTTCATTGCCATTATCCCTCTAGCTGGTATGCTCAGTTTTGCAACTGAAGAAATTGCCCTTCACGTTGGAGAGAGTTTGGGTGGTTTGTTAAATGCCTCATTCGGGTGAGCTTCCCGCATTCCCGCCATAAATACCCAACCAGCTGACCAAATCCCAGTAATGCCGTTGAAATTATTGTTGCTATCATTGCTTTGACCCAAGACAAGATCATTATTGTCCAGACATCCCTTATCGGTAGTATCCTCTCTAATCTGCTTCTCGTCTTGGGAATGTGCTTCTTCTTCGGTGGTCTCCGACGCCAAGAGCAATTCTTCAACCAGACTATTGCGCAAACGGCTGCCAGTTTATTAGCCCTCGCAGTTGGCAGTATTATCATTCCCACCTGTTTTGACAAGTTTGCGGAGAACACCGAGAACAATGCTCCCGACGTCGCTGCTCTTTCACGCGGGACATCCGTCATTCTCCTCGTCGTCTATGCCGGCTACCTGTACTTTCAACTGAAAACCCACTCTGAAGATTTCAACAAGGAGAGTCAGAAAGTTGCCAAGAGACCAAAGAAGCACGCTTTGCCTGAAGGCGCGCTGGCTAAAGGTCTTGCCAAAGCCGGAGGTATTGGCGCTGCTCAGGGTCGAGCCCCAGTCGCAGACAGACCACCAAATGATGAATTGATCAACACCACTGCCTATGAAGAGGCGGACGAGGAACCCGATGAGCCAACACTTCATATCGCCGTCGCCTGGGGTACCTTAGCTGGTGCCACCGCGATCATTGGACTTTGCGCCGAATTCATGGTTGATGGAATTGGCGCCGTTACCGAAGGCGGCGCCATTTCCGAGGAGTTCGTTGGTCTTATCTTACTCCCCATCGTGGGAAATGCTGCCGAGCACGCTACTGCTGTCACTGTTGCCGTGAAAGACAAAATGGATTTGGCTATCGGTGTTGCGGTTGGTTCTAGCATGCAAATCGCGCTTTTGGTTATCCCGTTGCTTATTGTTATTGGGTGGATTGCGGGCAAGGAGCTCATGACTTTGAGTTTCGACGGTTTCCAGGTCGCGGTTCTCTTTGTTGCTGTTCTTCTCGTTAACTACCTCATTGGAGATGGGAAATCCCATTGGCTTGAAGGCATGCTTCTGTGCTGTCTCTATTTGTGAGTGTTTCTTCTCTTCCCTCTAAAATCGTCTGCTAATCAGTCTTAGAATCATCGCTGTCTGTGCGTGGTACTACCCCCAATCAGGCGCCGCATGATCACTCAGCCGAACACCCCCAAAACCGAAAACCGAGCCAAGTACGGAGTACAAATGGCCAACTCACACCAAGAAAAGGCTCACAACGAAGTCGATGTCGGCAAAATAACACCAAGCCGGAAGAGCGAACACATTTCAGCTGCCGTGCAGCCTCACTATGAAATATAACAAATATATCTTCTCCACCACGGATCCGGATCCCAACTTTTCAAGAAATACACGAAACATCCAACCGTCAAAAATCTCATATATCCTCAAACCTCGTCCCCCCCCACCGACGAGGAAGTCTAGCTCCTTTGTACCATACCATACCACCAAATCCTCCGATTTCCTTCCTTATATTGTATCTAGTCCTTGTAATCTCTTCTCAGAACAGCGAAGAATACGAGCCAGCTCATAGCAACGGCTGGGGGTTGGCGTTAGGTGGCTTTTTTTTTTTGCGAAATTTTTTG
>Ga0247778_1000319_pt1 | contig 74913 bp, 78 predicted proteins | sample UWRJL049202B5_FD_179939 | JGI IMG/M metagenome (GOLD analysis project Ga0247778, IMG submission 179939) | Plant litter microbial communities from Arlington Agricultural Research Station in Wisconsin, United States - UWRJ-L049-202B-5 | ecosystem: Environmental > Terrestrial > Plant litter >... | reverse complement strand
AACACCCCACCTGACCACAACCCCCTAACACCGTGCCTCCCCCACCAGCGCGCGCCATCCCATAACAACTATCCTCTTCCCTATCATCCGTTCCGCTTACGGAAAAATTACATGCCGCGTCATTACGAACCAGTGCTATTTGCCCGCGGATCGGGTAGCAGGATGCATCTTCCACGGCTCCTAGATGTAAGGAGGAGAGACCCGTGCAGTTTATGATTATATCTACACTCGCACCAGAGGGGAAAAGGGATGTAGCGGATGTTATGGACGAGAAGTTGGCGCGGTGGAAGGAGATGCCGTTTTCGAGGCAGCGGGAGAGGAGGTAGGGGAGGTAGAGGGCTGTGTTTATGCAGACTGAGGTGAATTGGTTGGCGTGTGCTATTCCTGGGGGCAGCTCTTGGGTTGGTATTGGTTTATACTGTTTTCTTGTTAGTATTTTGATGGTTGTTGTTGGGGGGAAGGAGTTACGTCGGGTAACATGTCTTTCCACCATGGATCGATTGGGAATTTTGGGGGAGTAGATGATTGGTCTTTGGTTCGGGTGTAGATTTTGCATGCTATTCTTCCGGCATTAGCCCCCATTTACTTCAATCATATTCTTCAAGAAGGGAGTGAAATAGAAAGAGAAGATGAAGAGGGAAAAGGTACTTCTAAAACAAATTCCCGCTCCCGGATGGTTAGCAGCGAGATCTTGGAGGTAAGGCCAAGTAGCCTTTTCATATTGCGCTATTTTGGAACCGGGCTCTGAGTACCTGTCCTTTAATTAGTATCTATTATATTGTAAAATAGCCGCCGCTGAGAGTTTTGAGTGAAAGTTACGTACGGGAGGTAATCAGCTCCAGCCCAAGGAGAAGCATATTCGATATCATAGTCTCCGGGCATATGTTTCGCTGCTACTATTATTCTGTAGCGTTTATTCTTTGATAATAGAAGGGCGGTAGTGAGGCCTGAGACTCCTGCCCTATTACTCAATTATTAATGAAAATTTCATGGTGAAAAGTTGGCAGGAGGAAGCAGCTTACCCAACGACAACGATATTCTTCTTCTGCATCTTAGTCGGATATTCCTCTGATACAAAGATAATCTTCTAGAAAAAAAGTGATTAAGAATAAATACCTCTTTTATGTTCCATTGCTAATTCGCCTCCGGTACCGGTTCGCGGGGCAGGAAGTCCGCAACGAATTGCGGGATAGATATTTGACATGATTTTGTCGATCTCACACCCTATTAGGAAGCTGCCCCACCCCCGCCTTCATGTCTGACTACGCACTATAGGCAGCGACTTCAAAATTAAAACTTGTTAAAGACGAACTTCTCTAGAGTAAGAAAGAATGATGAGCCTCTTAGAAAACTAAATCGAAATCAGAGTTTGCTTGCTGGCCCGATCAGAGATTTCTATCTGCATACTTATGCCTAGAGTCCGGTTTCAAAGAAGAACGAATGGGGAGCAGAAACCGGAATGCTGTTTTTAAATCAGCTAAGTGTTGTGCTTTCCTGTAATCCTCTAATTATCTCTAGTTCCCGCAAATAAAGCAAATGGGTATACATCCCTCTCCCTAGCTCCGTTCAAATCTCATATTAGCAAATATGTCCATCCATACAACCTTCACATCATAACCCATAGCAAGCCCAAGCAAAAACATTTCCACTCAAACATCATCACCATCTTCAATCCCCGCCTTCTCCCAAATCTCATCCCTCGTCATCCCCGCACACAGCACATCCTCCAAATTCAAATACGCCACCTTCCGTGCCTTCTTCCTCGCACCCCAATACCTAAACTCTCTCTCCACTTTCTCACTCTCTTCCTTCGTCACCTTCTTGACGCCTTCCTCCTTAAACCCCTTGATCTTCTCCTTCTTCTCCGCATTCGAAGCTTGAAGATTAGAGACGAGGATATGCAGGTCTGCGGTAGTGGGAGCGGAGAGGATGGTGATGAGTCTCGAGGTGAGGGATTTGAGGGTGGATTTTAGGGGAGGGAGTGTGGTTTCGCGGAGGGTGGAGATGGTTATGTCCATGGTGGTGAGCTCTTCGGGCGATGCGCTGTCGGCGGGATCCTGATTTTTGTATTAGCTTGAGGTTGAGATTTCATGGGAAGAGTGACGAACCTGCAAGCACCAGAAAACCCACTGTCCGCCTTTCTTCTCACCAGGTTTTTTCTCGCCGTTACTTGCTTTACCCATGATTGTGCCGCTTTGCTCCATTTCTTTGAGCAGCTTGTCGGCGACTGTCTTCGTGACCTGCCCACACTCATCAGCACATGACCTTCCCAACTCCATATCTTGACAGGAAATGAGGAGAAAAGAGAAACTTACCTTCCCATGCAAATTAGCACTAACCTCCGTGGCACTATACGGTCTATTCTGCTCCCTCAAATACCTCAAAATCAACGTCTCCGCCTCCTCCCCCGTAACAGCCTTAACCTTCTCCTTCCCATCCTTCTCTTTCTTCACACTCTCCTTCTTCACACCCTCTTTCTTCTCCTTCACAATCTTCTCCCCATCCTTCTCCTTCTTCTCTGCCTTAATCGCCTTTTCAATCTTCTCAGCTTTCGCCTTGACCACTTTCGGCTTGTCGGATTTCGGCTTTTCGATTTTAGAGGCTTTGGGCTTGAGTGGTGAGAGTGAGGCGATGCTTGATGTGTCGTCGGTGGTCGCGGGGGTCGAGGCTTTGGGTTTGGGGGCGCGGGGGGCCATGATGCGTGATTGGGGGAGTGAGGACGCGTGGGACGAGGAGGTTTGAGGCGAGGACGTAGATTATGGAGATAACGTGATAAGAAACGAGGAGAATGTTAATTGACACCAGGTAGGAGATTGGTGGTGTTGAAGAGTTGAGGAAGAAGAGACGCGTCGAGTGTAGAAGATAATAATAGCCGAGACTCACTGTCAACGTCGTTCCTTCCACTTTGACACAAAGTAGCGAAAAGCAAAAACATTCAGACAGAAAGGAGACAAAATTACAAGGGTATCATTTCTACTCAAAATGTACCTAAGTATGCCCATTACGATGAATGCATCTACGCATTCCTCAAATCGCTTCCACCATGCAATAAAATCATGCTTCTAAGTTTATAAGATCCAACGCCAAGCCCATGCTCGCTCAAACTCAAATGCCTTTTTAATTCATGCCCAAATACTGCCCCCAAACACTGGTTCTATATTTCCCTGCTTACATGACAACCTGTGTACTCGTTAGCAGATGCTCGACTCCTATAATGGTGATACTTACGCAATCATTCTCTGACTTCCCGGCCGGGATGCCCATTTCCTCAAATGTAGCCGGTCCAGTCTTCTTAGAACCGTGCGATGCCGCTGAGGCTGTCGACGGCGCCGCAGAGGGTGCCGCAGATGCAGGCGGCGAATCTGGTCGGCCTTGCGACGACATTGTCTGCTGTGGTGGCCGCTGTGAGGCTCGGCTTGCACTTGCGGGTGGAGGACTTTGCATGGGGTGCCCTGGGCTGTGCATTGAGTCGTAGCCTCCGTGTTGACTTGCGTGCTGGGCCGAAATTGGAGGTGGGCTTGTCACCGACGGTGTTATTGAGCTTCCTCGTGGGGGTCGGCCTGCGTGGTTGGCAGCTGGGTCTCGTCGCGGCGGCACTCCATCAACAGGTGTACCGGATTGTCTGCCATAACCTTGGGGCTGTGCTGGTTGAGCTTTGTTCACATTCATAGGTGGTTTTTGCATCCTGCCCGCTTCCGTGCTGACGCTGAGAGGCTGCCCTGCATCAATCTGAGGAAGCTTAGGTGGTCGACCTGGAGAAGAGTCAGGATAACCTCCAAGATTTTGTGGCTCCCACCCAGCAGATTGAACGCGGTTTCCGGCAGGAGGGTGCTGTCCTCGGCCTGCTGGAACGTGCATGTTGCCCATGCTTGTCGAAGGCCGCATTGGATCTTGGGGTGGTCTACCTCCGTAGTTCCCTTGATCGAAACCAGTGCTGGCGTGGCTCACTGGTCTAATGCCGAACGCGGATGTCGGTCTGTCTGCCTGGGGCCCGGGCCGTACTTGGGATTGTGGTCGCAAACCTTGCCCATTGAAGGGGCCACTAGGCGGGTGTGCAACATCGTCCTCGGGATATGGTGCAGTAGATACAGGTCTTCTTGGAAGGCCCGCTTGTCCATTTCCAGTATATGAGTTTCTAGGATCAGGCATGTCAACCACATCGTCCGCAATAACTGGCATAGGATTACTCTGGCGCTGTCGGAATCGATCCGGTCGCACTCCACGCTGAGATCCGTGTGTTGACTTGATTCGTGAGATCGCAACTTTTTGATGATCGTTCTTTGTCAACGTGTTGTTGCTCTTGATGCTGTTGATTCTTCCCAGCGCATCCTTGTTGCCATGATCAGACGCCTTTTGGTACCAAGCTTCCGATTCACGCAAGTCTACAGGCACGTACATGCCGATCTCGTAGAAGTATCCCATGGCAAATTCAGCAGTGGCCATCTTAGTCGCAGCTGCTCGTTTAGCATATGTGAAGGCTAGCTCTTCATTTTTCTCAAAAACTCCTTCGTAGCCACAAAGGAACCATTTACTGATCGCCATATCCGCCTCAGCCTCCCCTTGACGAGCTGCAAGAGCATTATAGTGCAAAGAAAGAGCTGGCCCGAATTCACAGCCCAGCTGACAGAGCTCGTATGCTTGAGCCATTTTAAGCTGTGCCTTTGCAAAACCCAGATACGCCGCCTTCTCGATGTACTCTTTCGCTTTATTTTGATCGAAAGGAAGAAACTGTTCGGGAACGTTGATGTTTGGTAGCTCTCGGGCCAGAAGCATACCGTAAACGTAAGCTCCTTGAGGGGCATTCTCATCTGCGGTGTCTGCGGAGAAACATATGTGATCCACTCCTCGCTGGTAGTCTTGGGTCATGCCATGCTGACCCAACACGATCATCATTCCTAGCCTGTAATTGGACGCTGAATCTCCCAATGCCACTCCCTTCTGATAATGTGGGATAGCTTTCGCAGCTTCTTGTGAATTCTCGTATTGCATTCCTATGCGGTACTCGGCTCGTGCGTAACCTTTCTCAGCAGCTCTCTTGTAGCAAAGAAATGCCTCTTTTTTGTCCAGCCGGTATTTGAACTTCCCAAATTCGAGCCACATCCCCTTCATGAACTCCGCCTTTGGATGGTGTTGCTCCGCGAGAAATGTTACGATGTTGAGTGCGTCTACTCGTAATGAATGCTCGACTTTGGGGGTTATTGACCTGGGAGCTTGTCCTTCCGTCTGCAGTTTCGCCTCGTATTGTTGAGCAGTCTCCACCCACACAAGAGCGTCTTGGGCCCATGCCAACTGCTCCTCGGGGTCTGTTGATTTGAGAACAGTTGGTCTCGCGAGCTCCAGAATTGTCTCTTTCTCTTCATCTGAGTATGGTACGTTTGGACCGGCATTCCGAGGCTTAGGAAACGGAGAGAACGTGGGCGATTCCGGATCTTCTCGTTGGTACCCGCCCTGTCTGCCCATGTTCTGGTATGCGGCTGCATTCGTATGCTGGTAGCTCGCTGTGTATCCCCTCGGACCGCTGGATTGCTGCGAGCCATAGTTCTGGCGATTTGGCGCTGGGTATTGATCGCGAGGCCTCGTTGGCTGGACAGGAGAGTAGACGGAGGATATGGTAGAGACGGAGCTCATTCGTTGCACGGCGGGGTTCGCGGGGTTTCGTGCTTCGAGCTCGAGATGTGCCAGTCCTTCTTGCATGTTTGATTCCACGTCGTTCATCACCCTATCGAGACCCCGAATTAGTCTCCAAGCTGCACTCCCACCACCTAGGGGATTTGCCTACCGTTGAGGAGCGGGCGACACGATCTCTGGAGCATAGTAGTCATCAGAACCGCCAGGAACGAAGGTGGCCCCAAGCGTCGGAGGCCGCTGCTGATTATATCCAGACATATCGTATCCGTATTCTATGGGTGACTGGACCTGCGAGTTCGCATAGGGTTCTGAGGCGCACGTCAGATTTAATGCCCGGGAATGAAACGCTGCCGTTCGCGCGCTGGAGGGGTATAAGAGCTTGGAAATCCAACTCCTGAGCCTCCTCTGCGCATGAAATGTGCGTAATGAAGAGGAGCCCTAAGCCGAAGGATCCCAAGCTAGACGCGACTCTTGGTGTAGATGGGATTTTGTTTGGCAAAGGAAGTGAGGCGGAAAGCTGGCAGTGCTATTTTTACAAGCTGGTGAATACAGTACTCACGTTCACGGCTCTGATATGGATTGCTCGGCCCCTCGCGTCTGGCTGCTGCTTGGCTGTAGTTCTGCCCGTTTCGCCCGTCAGGATACCCTGTAGCCGCGTAGCCATTATTGTAGTACGACATGGTGATAATAAACCGGCATTAGCAAAGTGAATGGTGAAGGTATTCGAAAATGCAGAAATCAACGTTTTGATAACGAAAAGGAAGGAAAGAAAGCTCTGGTGCACTGGTGCAGTTTTCTAGATACAGATCGAAGGCGGAGGCTGGAGAACAAAGGCGTTCTATTAGTACACTGCGATGTCTCGGACGACGGAACTCTGGGCAATCAACGCGGACCTTGGCTAGCCATTTGCCATGAACCCATGATGGCTTATTGTTTTTGAAAATTTGCGAGTTTTATTGTTCCTCATCTCGTCCATCCCCAATCTGACCAAACCAAATCCATGTTCGCCGCGTCATTCTGTTGGCGCCCCTTTTTCTAGGATCAACCATCAACCCCGGCATTCGGCATTGTGACCTCGTACAAAGTACGTGTGCAGTATATCACGTTTGGCAACTGAAGACCAGACTAGATATGCCCACGGTTTTCATTTGTTTTACATTTTGAAATTCTCCTTTGTTCATGAGTGCCGTAAGCAATACTGTTGAAGAGGCCAAGACCACACCTCCTGAAGATGACTTTCTGAAACTCTCCTTTGACCTGGGATAATGAGATTGAAGCGAACAGGCGCAGCAAGCCTCTCGAGCTGCAAACGAATACCAAGCTTTTTGATCGCCGCGGGAGTGGAGCTTTAGTCCCATATCGTTCCATTCTAGGAAACATTGATGTAGGATTTCAAGCCGATGGAAATTTGACAGCTGCACCAGGGTTACCACCACGGCAAAAGAACGACGGCGAACTTCTTGCAAAATAGACGCGCGCAAGCCGACTTCTGCGAGTGTTCGGCGTGGCCAGAGCTGATGTTGACGACAAGAAAAGGTCGATGGGCTGTACGAGGCTGATACGTAGCCGTGAGGCTGCCTTTTGCTCAATTTTGCTCAATTTTGCTCAATTTTGACGTTGTTTTGACCTCGCGTGGAGGCTGTGCTGAACACACGCGTTTATTCCGCCAACATCTGCAGCGGCACGATTTCTCCAACGACTGCACCAATATCTGCTACCTGTCTGAATCTTACGTGCGAGGAGAAAGAACCGCAGGTGCTATTTCAGGATGGCCAATATGGACAAGGCGGAGGAACTCAACTTTGACCATGTGACTACCAACACGATTGACTTTCATCACCCTTACACGCCTTATGATATCCAAGAGACTTTTATGAGCACTGTATACCAAGTTCTGGAGGATGGAAAGGTTGGGATACTTGAATCACCAACAGGAACGGTGAGCCAAAATCCTATTCACGTGACCGCACTAAAAAGTAAATCTTAGTTACTTATCTCTTTCATATCCTCGAGTAAGCTCATTGCTTAATTTAGCCTTGTGCTTATATTTCTTTTCATAGGGCAAATCTTTAAGTCTAATATGCGGATCCTTGACGTGGTTACGCGACCACAAACGGAGGACTTTCGAGTCGGGTCTTGACTGGGGTCCAAATGGTAAGTCTTTCCCAACCCATTTCCACCATATTCGCAGCTAAACTTCATTAGATTCGGATGAGCCAGAATGGATCATTGAGCAAGCCAAGGCGAGGAAACGCCGCGAAATGCTTCGGAAGCGGGAGGACATGGAAGTCAGGCTAGCGAAGATCCGAGCCAAAGAGAAGGCACAACGAGACAGATATCTGAAAGGTGATCACAACGTCAAGAAGAGGAAAACCAATGTCGATCCTGCCGAAAGAGATGACGACGAAGAGCAATTTGTTCTGGATGATTACGACAGCGATGAGGAACAACGAGGAGCCAAAGACGAAGGCAGTTTGTACTCGGCCAAAACCCTCGAGCTAATGGAAAAGCTCGGAATGGGCGCCTCGGTTCTAAAAGAGGATGAGGAGGAAGTCGAAGAAGAAACCAAAGTCAGTAGTTCTATTCCTTCATTGGCAGAAAGTTTGACATTTAACAGATCTTTTTCTGTTCTCGTACCCACTCCCAACTCACCCAGTTCATCAACGAGCTTCGCCGTGTGAACTTTCCGCCTGCTATCCCGGACGATATGATCACCAAAGAGCCACAAGTCGAAGATATTAAGCACCTCACTCTCGGTTCAAGGAATAATCTCTGCATCAATCCCAAGGTTAACAAGCTTGGGTCAGTCACAGCAATCAACGAGCGATGTTCCGAGCTTCAACAGTCCAGTACGGCCAAAGAGCATAAATGTATGTTCTTACCTAGCAAGGAGAACCAAGCCCTAGTTAATACCTTCCGCGATCATTCTCTCGCCACACTCCGAGATATTGAAGATATGGGAGCTCTTGGGAAAGAGATCGGAATTTGTCCGTACTACGCTTCAAGAGCGGCAATTAAACCGGCAGAGATAGTCACTCTGCCGTATCCATTGCTCCTTCAAAAGAGTGCCAGAGATGCCTTGGGTATCAATTTGAAGGGTCATATAGTCATCATTGACGAGGCGCACAATTTAATGGATGCCATTTCAGGGATTCATGGAGTTGAAGTCAGTTTGAAGCAGTTACGAGCAGCGAGAGCGCAACTAGGGGTGTATCTACAGAAATTTCGAAATCGATTGAAAGGCAAGAATCGCGTTTACGTTGCCCAAGTTGTGCGGGTTATTGATTCTTTGACTGGATATTTGGAAGGAAGACTCGCTCTTCCGGTAGGCCCTCTTACCTCCGAGGGGTGTGGAGCTAACCAATACATACAGCAAGCAGATGGCATCGCCTTGGAGAAAGAACTACTTGCCGGCAAAGGAGTTGATCAAATCAACCTCTTCAAACTAATAAATTACCTACAAGAAAGCAAGCTTGCCAGGAAGGTTGAAGGTTACGCCACTCATGCTGCAGAAGTCTCGAATCAAACCAGCAAAACACAACCAGCAGCTCAACCCAAATCGAAACCGGAATCCTCGACCCCAGTCCTCCACTACGTCTCTTCGCTACTCTCGGCTCTAACCCACCCATCCAAAGAAGGCCAACTCTTCTTTGCCAAATCTCCAGGTACACCTGACGGCATCACCCTCAAATTTCTCTTGCTCGACCCTTCCACCCACTTCCAAGAAATCGTCTCCCAAGCCCGAGCCGTGATACTCGCCGGCGGCACCATGTCTCCCTTTAGCGACTATACATCACATCTCTTCCCTTATCTCTCCCCCACCGACATCACGACACTCTCCTGCGGGCACGTCATCCCAAAACAAAACCTCATAGCATGGAACCTATCGCGCGGCCCCCTGAATCAAGACCTCGAATTTACATTCAAGAACCGCTCCAACACCTCCATGGTAGCCGAACTCGGTCGAGCGCTGCTGAATCTCTGCGCTATTGTCCCAGATGGCGTAGTCGTCTTCTTCCCAAGCTACAACTACCTGTCTTCCATCATCGCTCAATGGTCCGTTCCAGCGAAACCCGGAGAAAAAAGCCTTTATGAAAGACTCGAAGCCAAAAAGCCCATATTCACAGAGAAGAAGGACGTCTCTGTTGACGCCGTCCTCACCTCATACGCCCAAAGCATCGACCTGAAAAAAGGAGGTCTCCTCCTTAGCGTCGTAGGCGGAAAAATGTCCGAAGGGATAAATTTCTCCGACGCTCTAGGCCGCTGCGTCGTTATTGTCGGCCTCCCATTCCCCAACATCATGAGCGCGGAGTGGAAAGCCAAGATCGCGTATATCGAAGCTGCTACTATAGAGCGCCTTGAAAAAGGAGGGGAGAGGTTGGGGAAGGAGGAGATGAGTAGGAAGGCGAAGGAACAAGGGAGGGAGTTTTATGAGAATGCTTGTATGAGAGCTGTTAATCAAAGCGTGGGGAGGGCGATTAGACATAGGGGTGATTATGCGGCTATTGTGATGATTGATAAGAGATTTGAGGGGGAGAGGGTCAGGGGGAAGTTGCCGGGCTGGATTAGAGAGGGGTTGGTAGAGGATGCTGGGGAGAAGAAGTTTGGGGTGTTGATGGGGAGGTTGGGGGCTTTTTTTGTGGAGAAGAAAAGGGTTGAAGGAGCCGTTTGAGGGGTTGGAGAATTGAAAGCACGGTCGGAATACCAACTACCGGTGACTGCTGCTGCAGCCTGCAGGTGTTTGACTGCCTTCAAACACGCACATGCGGCTGTAACTGAGCCGGCTGGCTGCGTCCAATGGGGGCAGCTTCGCCTGTCTTGCCGAAGGCACAGTAGAATCGGAAGTGTCCCATGTGGCTGCCCCACGACACCATTACAACAGCCTCAACTTGAATCCTTCGACTACAAGGTTAACTCTTCCTTGTACACGTCAAATTTTGTGTATTTCTTCTGCGGTAGTCTCTTTCCTTAATTTATATTTTTACGATTGCTGAAGTTAGCTGCACAATGTCTGAAATAATTTCAGCGAACGTCACATACTCCCCTGAAACAATTTCAAATACCGTCACTTCATTTCTTCCCTTCACCACAAACTTTCCATTTTCCGGCTGCACGCCACTGTTAACGATGCAATTACTGACACAACTTGCATTAAATTACTACAAACTTCCAGGAGACAAAGAATGTTTCCCGGAAACTGGAATTCCATTCCGTCCACCAACATCCTCACTAGGTCTCGCCACGGTTTTCAATACTGGTCCCGTAAATTGCATATCTCCGTATGTCACTGGATCAACGAGTGTCCTAAAAGACAGCACTACATTAATAGCATGTTGTCCCTCGTAAGTCCCCTCGTTTCTGATCTACGTCTCGTACTGATCTACGAGAGTAGCGATTACATATTCGCGCTTTTCGCTCCCGCCACGCTACTAACAACCACACTCATACCTTCCACTTTCGCCGGCCATTGTACATCACCCTTAAGCTCAGGAGCTGTAATTGTATACAGCCAATACAAAAGCACTTTTGCCTCTACTACGCAAACGGACACTAGTGCGCTCCCGGCTTCGTTCGTTAGTACTACTATCACGAAACCTACTGTCATTGTTGCTGTTGCTTTTAGCGGGACGAATATAGCTGCTGTGCAAACTACATCTTCCTCATCGACTTCGTCTCAAATATCTTCAGTGGGAACAATCCCATCAGAAACAGCAGCCCCTGCTTCTTCCGCGACAGGCAACACCACGCATCGATTATCGCAAAATAGCCTCGTTGGGATTACTATAGGAGCAGCATTTGGCCTTTTCTCGCTGTTGATGCTTGTCAGTTGGCTGAGTATTCGACGTCGGAGAGCACCGGAAGGAAAATTGGATTCGCGGAATGGTGAGAGGCAGGAACTGCCCGGTCGGGAAGGGAGAATCGAGATGGATGGGAGTGGGAAACGGTTTGAGCTGGTCTCGAGTCGGCATGTTGCGCATGAGATGGCGGTGCAGGAGAAAATGGTGGAATTGGCTGGGTGAAGGTGGTGTGGAAGAGTAATTCGTGAACAGGTAACACTCAAATCACATATCTTCCAACTGGTTTCTCTTCAGAAAAAATGCTTCATTTCTACATCAGCACTGCAATCCTCTATCATCCAACCCAAATTTCAGGCATTAGTTCATGAAGCGATCGTGAAGTTGCACTCGGTTTCTTGAACTTTCCATCCTTAGTAAGGGCATAACCATCATTAATTAGCTGTACACCAAGACCAAAATACGCCACAGATTCTAGGCTTAAAGTCAGCTGAGTTCATCGCAAGCAGCAGTGGCACAAACCAGCATTATCCTTCGAGTCAGCTTGCTCGCTCAATTTCAAGCAGTTCTTCCACATGTAACTATTGGTAGGTCCGGCTATATCCTCCGTGTGTCCAGCTGCGAACGTATGGGTGATCTATTCTCACATCGCTACATCAGCATTCTATAATCTTTACCCATTGATGTGAAGAAATCATACCTCGTGCAGAATCGTATGAGCCAGCAACGCCACACCATCAATCTGGGCCAAGCCCTCAATAAAATCCGTTCCCTTATCAATCGCATTCCCAACCTTCATCTTGAAACCGCTCCACCCCGTATACTTCGCAGCTCCATTAAACTGCAAATACCAAGGACAGAGCTGGATAGTAGAATACGATGCGTCCGGGCCGATGGTCCAGCCTTTGGTGCCTCCGCTTTGGTCACAGGCTGCTATACTATTACCTCTCATGGAGAAATTGTTGTCGCTATCTGTGGTACGCTGCTGGCCGTCGACTTTCTTGGTTGTGAGCCGGCTTAGGTCGCAGTAGATGCGTATTTGGTCTTTGGTGTTGCTTTTCTGGTGGACGTTTTGGATTCCAACTTCTAAGTGAGCTGGGGGACTGGGTTAATAACAATAGCCCATAGGAGAAAACTCGATCTGACCTTTTGCCTGATCCCACTTTCCTCCTGCTCCTCCCCCGTTGGCTCCGAAGAGCCAGCCTGCTAAGTCTTCAACGTTGGCTACTTTGTGTTCGTTGTTTTTAATTACGTCGTCCATCGCGAGGTATGCATTGCCTGCCATGGAAAATGCTTCATCTATGGCTGCTTGGACTTTGGTCACATCGATTGGAGGGTTTTTGCAAGATACTGGATCAAGCCAATATGCTTCGGAGGCGGTGATGAGACTACAAACAGTCCATAGCGACAGATTTCGAATAGTGAACATGGCTTGCGAATGAAGTTTAAAATAATGATTGAATTTCGATCAAATTAAGAAGACATATATCCAGTTTTTGGACATTCGGAGCTTTGTATCTATTCCATTTTTGCAAAGATAACCTTATAATAATTCTATGAGACTTTAAGTCTTGTTTTCCTACATCCTAGCGCGGCCTCACCTGTCCGTCATCTAATTTAGAATTGGTATTCTCGGGTATGAATCCTTCTGTCATCCCGCTACGGGTTTGTAGTTTGATTCGATTACTTATCCAACACTAGGTGGTTATTCAGCTGCTGCGCCCCCGGAAGTTGAGGCTGAGCCCCTGTCAAGCTTCCAGTGTTCCGCATCCGGCCAATCCCGACTTTTTCTGACCTGATATTTTAAATTTACCGCTCGCTGAGATAAGTTGCCTCAATCCTATTTATGCTTAATTGATTAGTATAAAAACTTAATCTTACTTGTTGTCGTTGAATCGCTGTGAGGTTCTCTTGGCAAGCTGCTTACTGTAGCCAATCCTACGGGTCCGTTGGCTTTCTGATTCCGAATATTATGTGAGGCTCAAAAAGTGGACGAAAAAGGAAATTCAGGGACAATGTATTAAAATAAATACCCAATGATATCTCCGACATCGTTCCCGCGCTTTGAGAGCTTGCATCAGCAACCAAAATATGCGCCTAGAGAATGCATGAGCCTCCACCTGTCAGCTGACAACTAGCTTGACCTGTAAGAGTTCTGCCCACAACTTGCCAAGAAGGATTGCGGCCTGCATTCGTTTTCAAGCCGTCTTTTAGTCTCCGCGTATGACAGAGAACGGAAAAAATACTTGGTCGCGGCCGCAGGATCGATCACGAAAAGTCTAAAATTAGGGATTACTGTTCTCGATATCCCTTCCTACTCATTAGGCTCCTTGAATGATCAAAATCGATTCATTGTTTTGTCTGCCATAACAGCTCTTACCCCAATGCTTAAAACGATCTCGCCACGACTGTTGGTATTCAGTTCATAAATCCGCTCCTGTCAATAGAGTCAACAATCTGTTATTCCATTTCTTTAAAACTAATTATTCTTATTGTTCGAATAATTCTTGTCAAAATGAGGACTCGTGTAGCCCTGTGTGCGGCCAATATACTTTCCGCAGCCTTGTTGGCATCTGGTTCTCCCTCACGCCAACCGCAGCCTACAGCAAGTCCCTTGCCGGAGCCAGAATTCAACGAGAAGCGCCAACAAAGCCCCTTTTCAGTATGTTCTCCCAACATTCGTTTTAGACCCGTAATAAATTTGCTAACATAAACATCAAGGTTCCAAATGTCGTCCCTAAGGTCCAAGACACTCAATTCTACAGCTTCGACGGGCAATCAACAAAATTCGTTGGAAGCGTAAGTCTGAGATCAAAAATATGCTTCAAATTATCTAATCATGAAACAGACATCAGCATATCTCTCTATTCCAACGGTCACGGCAACCTCAGGCTCTCAAACGATAACTACAACGGGGACTGCTAAAGTTGGTCTCTTCACGGGAACCCCTCAAGGAAGCACAGACACAGAGTACAGTCTTGTACTTGCGCCTGAATTGGTCGACCAAATCAAACAAATCATGACTCAGACTTCAACTAAGCGTGACCTCGATGAACGTGGAATTCCCGGATTGACTTTACTTGGAGCACTTTCCGATCTTCTCGGCCCAGAAATTGCCTTCGCCCTCGCCGAAATTGTTCCACTGGGGCTAATTCAAGCCTCGGCAGGAGGTCTTGCTGTCGTAGCTGGGACAGCGATAGCTATGGGCCCAATTGTAATTGCCGGCGCAGCGTTCCTCGGTGCCGTTGTGAGTCAATTCAAACTCATCGTTGATTTGCACAATAACGGCGGGTTTCCGACGGCCATCAAAGTTCCAATCGACGCCTTTCGTGATAAGAAGACGTGTCCGAGCACTAACGCAAAGTGTTCATCATGTTCTGGTGCTAATCTAATTTGTACTTCGGGAGGGAGTGCAAAATGCCCCTGTGATCCCGACTCACAATGTACAACAAAGGGCGAAGACTTGCCGGATTGTAATGATGGCGTTTGCCAAGGCAGTTCAAACCATATTTGCACCGCCGTGAGTAAAATATACAGGACATTCTTCGAATTAGGCTAACCATCTCCACCAAGGGCGCCAATAAAGATTGTCAATGCACGATACTTCTCGACTTTGACGCAGATCCAGTTCTACCTAATGTCCAATGGCTCACACAACAGCAACAGATGCTGGATGCCCTTGTATCTAAGGGCAATCGTCCACATCCGGCTGATAATCCAACATGCTCAACGACGGGTGCCAATTCTCTTGTGAGCTCGCTGAAGACGACAGCAAACACTCGAAGCCCTAAGGAGCTGCTATATATCATGAGAGACAGTAAGTCAAGACAAGCCTGAAGGATTGAGGCCATTAATCTGATCTTGTTAGCTTTATGCAGCAATAAATGCGAAAATCCTCCTGATATTCCATCAGGTAGCGTTATTGCAACTCCAGATGGTGATGGTTGTGAGATTGCAATTTCACTTCCCAATAATGTGGAAGCTTGGGCGTATAGAGGAACTTCCTCAGCTGGCCTTCAGTGGCAGGACTGTTATGACTCACTTCAAACGGGAATTGAAAAGTGCACTGATGGCAATCCAAATCAAACGGGTTGGGGTAAGTCATGACCTACTCCTTTGACAGATCTACGAATGCTGATTTGAATTTTGCAGTTAACGGCCCCGATGATTTTGAGTTCTTTCAAATTGGTTACCGACCCAAGAATGGCAATGGGAAGAAACACAAAGACTTTCCGGCCGGCAGTGAACTGTCCTGTCCTAACGGGCCATGCTTAAATCCCACACCAACAAATTCAGTCCAATGTTACCCAACACATGGCACTAATCCCCAAGATCAGATTATCAAGGTGGCCAACATCAACGTAGGGTCGAAATGCAGCGGTACGACTTCAACCTGGCAACAAGTTGGTGGGGGAGGAGGAGATCAAACCACGCCGGCGAACAACAATCATTACGACTCCACATTCACGCTGGCGAGTGATGCACCGGCAGACTGTAAGAATTTATATACTTCTGGGTCATCGCCAGCGGTGCAAAGCGCATGTTCATTGCCTATTCAAGCTATCATTGACGCTTGTCCATTCAATGGTGGGCAAGTGAGTAATGCGTGTGGCTTGTGGACGCTGCAAAGTTGTCCTTTGGGAGGGACTTGTAAGATTGGAAATCCGGGGAGTCATCAGTGAGGTCAGAGGGTTGGCTGAGAGTTGATAATCCTAAAGGTGGCTCTGTACACTAGCAAGCAACCCAAAGGACTAGGGGTGGTATTTCCTTTACCGTGGCGAGTGAATCAAAAACTTTTATAAATGAAGAATGAAGGCGTATGGCCGCATATCCTCCACCGGATGAAATCGAATTGCTCGCTAATCGGGATCCAAATTGCTTGGAAATCACTCAACTCCACCAGCTCCTTCCTAAGCAAGGGTGTTTGCCGAAGACCAATGCGGACAGCGCAAACGGCTCGTGCCACAAGTCTGCCTCGACCCGAATAAATTACATTGCGAATCATCCGTTCATTGTACGCAATCAAGCTTCGAAGAAGTCTGGAGCCAAAGCACATCTGCTCTTTGTCGATTTTTGAAAGCGAGATCTCCGTCTCAATCTTCAAAGCGGGGTCAACATGGATCTTTCACAGGAGAATTCGTTAGTTCAGGTCGAGGTTGACGAGCAAGGTGTTGCCCTGGTGAAGCTAAATCGCCCGGAGAAAAGAAATGCTCTGTCCCAAAAGACCATCGACACTCTGATATCGGCAATTGCCTCGGTGGAACGGGATGACAAGGTCAAGGTAGTGATTCTGACGGGCAGTAAGAGTGGGGGCCCATTCTCTGGTACGTGCCCTCGATATTTGCCTACTGTGATATCATGGAGACAAACGTGTTTCAAAACAACTTTAAAGAATTCTGTTTGAAGCATTTTCACTAGCTACTCAAATCAATTACTGTTACTTGCTAACTCTTTTTCGTGTTTTCTAGCTGGAGCTGATCTGGGCGAATTGATTCACATCTCAACTGCAGAGGCTCACAAGACCGAGTACTTGAAAGACTTGAACGATGCGGTGACTTCGATGCGGAAGCCTATTATCGCAGCTGTCGCAGGCTTTGCGCTTGGTGGCGGCTTTGAACTCGCAATGATGTGCGATACCATCTATGCTGCGGAAGATGCGAAATTCGGTCTGCCTGAATTGACCGTTGGAACGATTCCTGGGGCTGGTGGAACGCAGCGTTTGACAAGAGTTGTTGGAAAGCAAAAGGCCATGGACATGATTCTTACTTCTTCTACCATTAGCGGAAAAGAACTTCATGGTTTTGGTCTAGTGGCACAAGTATTTCCACTCGATGAGCTTCTCACTTCAACACTCGCTACGGCTCGCAAGATTGCCTCTCGTTCAACGCCAATTGTGAAACTTGCAAAACAGGCAATTTTGAATGGTATGCGTCCAACCTCATTCCACTCAGCGGATTCGACAGAATCAAAGTAAATTGCTAACGATATACAGCCGAAGAGACACACCTCGATGCGGGTCTGAAGTTAGAGCGTAGTCTATACTATAGCACACTCGCCTTGGAAGACCGAACCGAGGGAATGGCTGCTTTTGCGGAGAAGCGACAGCCTGCGTTCCAAAATAAGTAGGAAGAATGTAGATTCTAGCGGAGTACTGATAGTAGTCCTGAAACCAGAAATTTAATGTCTCAGATATATCTTTCTCTAATCTGCATCAGAACAAGTCCGGTCTGAAGCCATCCCCGTCCGTTCAACTCAGCCAATATATTTCCTGTTGACAAACTCCCGTAATCAATCGCGTCTATGATTCAAGGGATCTACTGCATCCGGCAAGAGTCCACTAATTGAGTAGGAATACTCTTTCGTGAAATCGGCGCGTTCTTCGTGTATCGAATAATGCCCGGCGGCCCGTATCTGCTGCCGTCAGTGACTTCTTCACAACATATGCAAGCTTTGCTAAAACCATTCAGAGAAACCACTGACCTAAACTTTTTGTTCTCTAGGTCGTAATAATACAGAATGGTCGCCATCAAATTTTTATCGAACTCTTCCAAAGTGGTGGTCCCTTGGACCCAAGTCGTTACCCACGAGCTAGTCCTCCGCTGCAAGGTCAGTCTCCAATTGAGGAAAAATCGAAAGTCTTCTAAATCGTGATCCAGGAACCCATCCATGTAAATTGGTGCAATTGAAAGTACTTGATTTGAAAGTCTGAAGAAGAGCCTCATTGTGGCATCATCTGGCCGTGGCAGGGGCGGCAAGGGGCGTCCTGGTAAAGCGGTCGCCGGCCATCCTCGCGGATCCCTGGTTATGATTCCTGCTCCCTCTGTACTGTATCTACCACAATATTAGGTTTAGTTCACTAATGAATGAGGGCTCTTACGAGAACAAGGTTTCGTCCTTTTCACATTTAGTGAGGAAGTTTCGTCACTCAATGTGGTCTATCTCTATGCCACCAACTTCGAGAATATAAAAATACAGGGTGTTTTCCGGCATTGGGAAATCCATTGTGTCCAAGGCCAATTCAAGTCTGTTCTGCACTAAATGGTTTCGAATCTCGTCGTACCTTAATCCGTCGGGAGCTGGAATATCGTATTCATAGTCCACCTTCTGTGACAAGCCCCGTTCGGCGATTAACTTGGCGCTGTAAGCAACCGGATTCGCTATAAGTGTTTGCATTTCTCTAAAGTGCAATTCATAAGCAGTTTTAATCCTCTCTGCTAGCCTCCACCGTCGACTCTCGAGGTCAGCCTCAATCCTTTCAGCCGGGGACGTTATAGCTTTTTGTGGAATTTCTGTTTGGCTCAAGTGAGAAAAAGCAGGGTACTCAAGAATTTGTCTTTCATCTGACTTCCACGTCTTTCGACTCATCATGTAGTTTGGTCCCATCTGGATTCTTAAGCTTCCGTATCTGGATCTTGGTCAGTCACTTCCCCATCACCTGCTGGGGATTATCAAGCAACTTTTTGGTAAAAGCATCCCAGAAAGCATCTCGATGAACGTCGATAAAGAATTCAGACGAGATTGGATACGTATCTTGGTTGTTCCATCCATCAGGCACGTCGGTCAAGTCCACCCCTACTTTCCCCACGGTTGATCCGCCAGTTTCGGTAGAGGAATCGAATATCGTCGGCCATGCAGATCTGTTCAATTTAATCCGTGGTCGTTTCATTGATAGTAGATTTTAACTCACTTAAAAGCACCTCCTGCTGGAACAGAATCCTCAATGAGGTCCTAAGTAGTTCTAGTCAACTTACGAAGTTAGGCGCGGCTGAAGCTGGAGCACTGAGAGGATCACCCTACCGAAGTCATCTCATACATACGTCCGCCGAAGATCTTTATAGAGTCAGTCATGATGCAGTACCGACCATCCTCGACCTACTGAGTTTTCTAAAGAAAAACCTCTGTTCTCAATCAGCTACAAGCGGGAAAATGTACAGGGGTACGAACAATTCGTGGACTGGTTCTTCCTCAAAGGGCTCCACACCTTTAAAGACCGACTTTTGAAGCCTTTGTGGAGGCTCGCATTGCCAAAGATGGTGCTTAATGACTCAATTATTAGTAGGTACGCCAAGATTAGTTGATGGTTTGGGGAAATGGCATCTCACCGCTGTTTCGTGGGCTAGAACCACCGCTAGGCGAAACGTATCAGTTGCCCACTCAGCGGTGGTTGGTTTGGGGTCTGTTCTAAGTAAAGGTTCTACAATTTCTATCGATACTAAATCGAATCATGTTAGTGTTGTATGATTCTGGTGTTTTGTCTGGTGTGGACGAATATACAAGATCGTTTCAAGATGGAAGAAGAACAAAAGTGAGAGAGTAATTAGTGTTTCCTCACAATTTAAATTCCCACCGCCCGTCATTCCATATGCGAATCTAAAATTCAGATCCACTTTACCCTGGTTCCCGTATCCAAAAGGTAACCCGCTCTGAGGGTTGACTGATCCGTGATTCAAAGTTATGGTCAGATTTTGGGCTGCAGCTAGTAGTTTCATCTCCATTCGGGACTTTGACTCCGCCGTGTTTTAGACATAAGGAGGACGTGACCCTATTCTCCGAAACGACTTTCCTTTCATGCCACGTGGAAGCGCAGAGTCATCGACGATCTCATCAGTTCCAAAGAACAGAGTATCGTACCTGCACATAAAAGATCACCATCAGTAAATTTACACATCAAAGTCTTCTTTGCTATTTTACCCTGTCACCGATTGAACAGTCAGTATAACTCTAAAATTTTGAGCCTCTCTTTTATTCGAGAAAACACTTCAGATAAGTGACAGATACTTCTTACCTACATGATAGTGTGTGTGCGTGTGTGAGTATCAAAGACGCTATGCGCAAAGCTGGGAATATTGCGTGCCAGACTAATGGATTACTCGCCTTAGGGTCAAATAATCAGCCTTTTTCCATCCTGTAAACTTTTGGCACATACTTCCCAATAACCTGTTCCTGGTTCAGACATAGGTATTTTTGGAATGTGTAGAAACCATGAATTTTCATTGGCCCACCGGTCTTTGGCGTACATCGGATGAATGGGAACACCCTCAATTGATAGATCCTCATCCAAAGCCACTAGTGGCGCCAAAGCCTCCATTTTCTGGAGATCTCTTGCGGTGAATCCTTTATTATTAGTTTACTATGTAGGGAGCCTTTTGTCAAGGTATCCTACCTTTCAACCGACCCCGCTGGTACCTCTCCAAAACATAAAAGTCATAAAGTCTCTCCATGTTGTGAGATAGGGTTTGGCGGGCTCCAATGGAGTTATACCGCTTTTCAGAGGTTCAAAACCAATGAGAGCATTATGTTGCCCAGTCCTTGGTGCTGTGTATTTTTTTGCAAGCTCAGTCGTGCCTGGATGTTTGCGCTTGATACCTTGCGAGGGGTTCGAACCGGGAGGGTTTGGCGTCGGATTCATCATTATCAGAGAATGAGATTGTAAACGGTAAGTAAAGAAGCCGCAATCCAACATCATCTGTCAAAAAGCTTGCCTCTCAGTGACGTAAATTTGCCGAGGGGAGCGCTGAAATCTGCTTTCATTCCAAGCCGGGAATGTTGACACGCGAGTTTGGCGGAATGACAAGTCAAATCTGGGATCACTTCGGCGGCACGCACCAGTGAAATTGCAATATCATGAGCCAGGTATATGATATGAAATAAGTAAAACCACTTCGCCCTCCACGAGGGCAAAAAACAATCAAACAAACCAAACTTCCAACATCTCTCCACCACTGTGCATTGCTCCTTGGCCGCATTTCATCTCAGCCTGCGGTGACTTCCAGATATCACACGCACTGAATGACAATCACCAAGACGTTTGCATCCAGTCAGAAGATGGAAAACAAGCCAATGTTCGGTATCGGGGTGTGAGAAAGGCCGCTCAGGCTCTGATACCGATTTCACATTGAAGAAGACGTAGGCCTAAGTTGAAACCCCATCATCTCAGGTTGAACTTTTTGCTCATCTTGAGCACGAATCTTTTTGGAAATTTTCTTCCTACTTTTCTTTACGCGTGTTTAGACGAGAAATATGTAGGAACCCGTCGGGGGCCAAGTAGAAAGGAGGTCAATCACGTGTACCCCGTGGAAACTTCTTTACTACTACTTGAGGTCAGTAGTGATGGATGCCTTTCATCGAGTGGAGGTGAATTTAGACAATTCTAATGTTAAAACATCAAGTAAAAGCCTTTGCTTTCTCTTCTTTTTTCATGCACCACAAAATACATTTTTTCTCGTTGCCCCATTCACGTTACCTTGTCAAGCTGCTACCAAAGTTCTGGATAAAATAGCAAAAGAGAAACCATGAAGTACTCCTACCCATCTCTTCAAATTTTAAGAGCTCCTACTGAGCCCCAAGAGAAAAATGTCTCTCTCGCAGACAATCAATGTGATAATCAAGATAAAGGAGATTGAGATCATTAAAGAATATCCGAAAATTCGTTGGATAAAAATGGAGGGAGGCTTGGAGTTGCATCTCTCGCCAGCAAAACCTGCTGTTCTAGCTTCTTATGCACAGGAGATGGGGAAACTTGCACTTGATATTTGTTTGTGCCGAAATTTCTACATTTGATTTGTCGATTTTTTGGACCCATGTTGCCCACAGAGATAAGTCGAAAGTGGAGCTTGGGTCTGAATATCCTAAATATAGCATCACGGTGATACTCTTGTCTCGGTCGCAATATATGTTGAAGCAGGTGCGAACATTTATTTACAGTTGCTTGATACGCAGTTGAGATATACGGCACCAGGCCACCACAGTGAATTATGAAATTATTTGAGGATGAAGGCCATCGTTGTGAGCGCACTCAACCAATGACTGGGAAAATACCATCCCAAACCTCTGCAGTCGTTGTTTACCTTGGCAGTAAACAGGGCTGCAAGCCGTGGCGACATTCTCCACGAATTGACGAATAACAAGAACCCCAATTACCCAATTACGCTGACGAGCCGGTACTCGAGGCGGCAACTCTCATTCGTGGCAAACCCTAAATCTCACGATGGGCCGACCCGCAGCCTATTTTAGGGCGGGCGGGCGACCCTGTCATCGCGATAAGATAACTTTAAGCTTTGCAAATGATCCGCGGCGGGGATGCATGCTGTGGCAAAATGAGGGGTGAGGATCGTTGCAAAAAGCGTGCGATGTGAGAGGTCGATGCGCGCAGATTGGACACAAGGATCGTGGCGAAAGCTTAATATTGGTTCGAGGGTTCGGACGAGTCGTCGCGTTTTGCTAGACGCATATGCGGGGAGAGCTTGGGTTGGGATTTGGTAGTGAGGGGAAATATGAAACGGGGAGGGGAAGAGAGACTATCATTTACGGGAAAACAGCTTTAGACGCTGAGAAAATCATCATTTTTCATTCTGGGGATGATATGAACACTTTTGGGTATGAACACCAGCGACCTTCCGCTCCTTATCAACACCATTACTCCTCCCCAAAACGGGGAACATCAATTCGTAAATCGTTGCCTGAACGTAGTATTATGCAACCAAACCAAACCCAACTAATGCAGACCCTACATTCGAAAATATGAAGTGGAACATGAATCGTGAAATCGTCAGCGTCTGCGACGCTCCTTTCCAGACTGTGTCCGGCGTCGCTTCGCTGGCGGCGGCGGCGGTGGTGTCTGCTGGCGGTCGGCGGGGTATGGAGGTTGCTCGAAACGGTACGCAATTACTTCATGGCGGTGGGCCGTCGTGGCCCACTGCGAGAGCATACTTGGGCCGCTGGTGGCCTGGAAATTGGCGAACAACGATGGTCTGTCCTGCTGAATAGAACCGTGAAGGTCACCGTTCTCATTCACGTCGGCCGTATTAACGGATACTTCGCGGAAGGTGGTGACCGGCATCTCGTCGTCGTAATTGATAGAAGTGTATTTCTGGATCTGGGCTGCCCGCTCATTGTGGCTGCCGTTATAAGTTGAGCCATGATTGGCAATCATGGAAGCGTCCTCCTCGTCAATGAAAGGAGTATCATCGTCGAGAAGGATGAAGTCATCGTAATTGTTCCCCGACTGGACGGGTTGGTCGTAGTCGAGGAATAATCCACTGTCGTGAAAGTTATCCCCGCTACCTGTGGGGGAAGCTGCCTGGAAATGGCCTGGGTCAGAGAATTTGTTGTAGGCAGATTTGCCCTTAAATCCTTGAAGATTCGAGTCATCTGCTTTCATGGCGGCATCGTGAGCACGCCGGCCGGCGACCTGTTGCTGGGAGGTCATGATGGAGGTTGCTGGCTAGGCAGCGACGTTAGAATGTGAAGCTTGGGTGAGGGGGGACGAGAAGGGGTTGTGACATACTTTTTATATGATCCGATGCGGTGGACAAAGTATTGTTGAATAGAGACAATTGTCGAGGACGAGGAGCTCTGAGGATGCTGTTGTTGAGAACAGAAGAATTGTGGGGGATTGTTACCGCGTAAGGGCGTCGGAGGGGAAGCTTTGACTCGGTCGCGAAGGGTGCAGTGCTAGGAGAGCAGACGAGAGACCTACCGTGCTGGTTCGCAGACTGCGAGAACCCCCCACGAAGCGAAAGTGAGAGAGCGAAAGAGAGAGCACCTACAACAGCCCCCCCGTGACCGCTAGAACCAGAGGAAATGGGGGTTAGGGCAATCCATTTCTGCAATAACACAATGCATATAATGGACATAATGCGGCACCTGGGGCAGCGTGGTGGCCGTCGACTTCGACTTTCTCCGACTTCCAACGTCAATCCGTCCCTTTGTTCAGATTGTTCATGGGGCTTGGCACCATTGCTGAGCGTGCGTGTCTCGACTGCTTCGGTGAGATCGAGTGGGAGAGCGGGGAAACACCAATCAGGGGTCGTGGATGCTGATTTTGCGGGTCCAATCCTTCAGAAAACAGCTTCCGGGCCGTGATTGGGTGCGTCTGCATGAACAAGGAGCGCGCAATTGTGTGCCGTTAGGCAGAGAGTCGCAGGAAAAGAGGGAAAACGGAGGATAAGTTGCGGCCCTCGCAACTCGTCGAGCGAGGAGGGCGCTCAAGCTGTCAATTCTCGCACTGGAAGGGCTGTTCACTTATACCTTTTGCCATCCTCCTCGCTCAAACAGTGGAGTTAATGCAACACCAAGAACTAAGCAAGGGTTCATGTTGCTCTAACAAGGGCAAAAACCACTGAGAAATGGGTGGTACCAGCCACGACGAACACTGATTCGCCTACGAGTCGTAGTACCCGGCTTGTACGCTGATCCGCCTGACAACATGACAAGGTCCATGAAATGGCGCAGTGCTGGGGTGAGACAGGCGCTGTAGGCAGAAGCACAGGATCGCGATATCGGGCCCGGACTACTTTCCCAGCGGCACGCTCAGCAACTGGGAGAGCCACTTGAAACTCTTCCCCGAAGCCACTGCGAGGCACACCCCAGCCTCAATCCGTCGATTTGCATTCTCCCAGCCGAAGATGCCGTTGTTTTGTTTTCGCCCCCAATCAAGCCAGACGCTCCCTCGATGAGCTGCAAAGCCTCACCGAGTTTGAGGGCGTCGATGAGCATATAAAGACAGCAGGATGCCAGCGTACGACAAACAGACAGGGCAATGATCCATTGATGCACTGACACGGTGAGGAATCATATTCGCGGGAGCAATGCAAGGCATACGGTATGCGACCACGTTGGGTGAGATATGAGGCACGGAAGGTGGTGTTTGCGTTCCCTCCTTGCGTCAATATCCGCGTTCGCCTATCCAATCACTTGAATTTGGAGCACGGCTGAAGGGTGAATTGGTGGTGCATCCTCAGATGCATCATGCAGAAAAAATCCGTTGGATAAGAAATAAGAAACTCAAGATGAGAAAAACGGTCTCCCGAGTTAGGTGGATCACGTGTAGCACGTACTCCTTCTTTCCCGAGTACGAGAGTGAGCGGGAGTAAGATCATCGGAGACACAAGTTCACCAGAAACATGAGCAGATAGATAGATGGTCCGTGGTTCTCACTTATTCCATTACATATCTCTCTATGTTTGCTTCCAAGCACTCTGCTTGAAGACTCACTCCAGCATTTCTATTTGTGGAAGAATTCGAAGAACACCCTCCACTGTGTTCGTGAAGCTTCGAGTATCGGGAATATCCATGCCGCACCTGCATTATGAACGATGACAGGTCCATCTTTCTGGGGAAGGATATGAAGATGTTTGAATGAATGAGATAAAATTCGAGCCGTCGAGCTCGAGCTAGTGTCGAGACCGTTTCATGTTCCGTCATGGTGCAGAATACCCACATTACTCCGCCTTTGATACTGTTTATCAGAAGTTTTTCCGGGCCAGGTATGCTTAGGATGAGTGGAAATTCGATACATTTTTTGTTAATCTCCTACTCCATTTAAGATTATAGGTTCCCAGTTTCCTAAGTCCCTCATTGTGTGTTTCGAGACAGATCTCCTTTTAGACTAAGTCGACTTTTCTCAGACCCGTCATTCGGTCTTCGATTTTCCTCTCATCGCTCCTTACAAGTTGTTCTAGCAAGTGGTCTGCCTCAAGGTCGAGATGCATGTGTTTGCACCGAATTTTCTCAAATTGCAAACGCGGTGGCAACATGCACAGAGATTACGCTTCAAGATATTGCAGCACCGAGCAATAAGAGCATCGATCTCTCAGAATTGAAAACCAACTCCTTAGTCACCTTCGTCGGTACAATGACTTTTGCGTTCACCAATTCGAGCTCTTTCAATCCGATTATCCTCGGAGGGAAGAATGTGACTATCACATCTGCACCCGGAGCAATCATTGATGGAAATGGACCAGCATACTGAGATGGGCTTGGTTCGAATGGCGGGGTTCCAAAGTGTGTTTCTGAATATCTAATTCAGAACCAATGTTCTAACGCAAGACAGACCAAATCACTTCATCGTAGTCAGTAAAATGACTCGCGGCTCAGTGATCGAAAATCTGAAAATTAAAAACTGGCCCGTCCATCTCTTCAGCATCACAGGATGCTCTGACCTCACCCTCAGGGATATGATTCTCGACAACAGCGCCGGCGATGCTCCCAATAACCGTAGCAATGGTCTGGCAGCTGGCCACAACTCAGATGGTTTCGACGTCAGTTCTTGCAACAACACACTCATCACCAACACCACGGTAATCAACCAAGACGATTGCGTCGCGGTGACAAGCGGCAACAACGTTACAGTTTCCGATATGTACTGCTCAGGTGGCTATGGTCTAAGCATCGGTTCAGTTGGTGGGAAGACCAATAACGTCGTGACTAATATTCTCGTCCGTTCCCCAATGCCCCTCCATTGACCTGAGCCCCCAACTAACGATCTATCTCAAAGTTCACAAACAGCACAGTAACAAACTCAACCAATGGACCCCGCATCAAGAGCAACTACGACACCACCGGCACCATCTCCAACATCCTCCTGAGCAATATCTCCACCTACGGCATCGATGTTCAGCAAGATTATCTGAACGGGGGTCCAACAGGCGATCCTTCGAACGGAGTCATGAATTCCAATATAGCGTTCAAGAATGTGACTGGGACGGCAACGCCGGAGGCGCATAATTATTATGTGTTGTGTGGAAGTGGGAGTTGTAGCAATATTGTGTTTGAGGATGTGAATATTGTTGGAGGCGGGAACAGCAGTTGAAATTATCCGGAAAGCGGGTGTCCTGCTTAAACGTAGGCATGCAGAGCTCTTGTGGGATGATGCCAGTGTATCAATCGACGGAAATACCATGCTGTTGCGTCACATGTCTTTTCCAGTTGTCCTTCCGTCCAAAACCGGTGGTGTGATACTCGCAGCCGTCAACGGGACACAGGTGCAGATTCTGAGGTCCAGTGAGGCCGCGATGGACATTCGTCATGTGCCGTGCCAGATCATTGGGCTTTCCGAATCCAAATTGTTGGTACTCGCAGCCTTGCACGGTGCACTTGTGTGGTTTTGTGTGCTGGAGCCTTGTGTGGCGGCTGTTCCCTCGTCAGTAACATTAGTGGCATTTGAGTACAAGGGTTTGCAGTACGTAAGTTCGTATCTCTTTAAAAAAGACTTCCCACATTTCGCGCAAGGGAAGATCTCAGAACTCGGTTCCATGAGAGCTTTGATGGTTTTAGCTTGCAACCTTACTCTTGAGACGCCCCCGGAGCTACTCGGTACTGCTGGTATTGCTTCAGGTAGAGGCTGTGATCTGATCTGCGGTTCCGGCGGGCTTGGTGGCGCCGGGTTGTTGGATGGGAGTATTGCTGGTGGACGCTGTGAAATCGACTTCTCTATCTCAATATCCCAAAGGCTTGCAGCACCAGCATTCTCTGCTTCGGGGGAACAAAAGCGTAGCATATGCGACTTCGGGAACGCTTCGCTAATATCATAATCGCCATCATAATCATCAAATGTGATACTGCGGATGCTACTGAATGAAGGTGTCGATTGCAGTTCCGTTTGAAGCTCTGAGTTCAGCTCAGCTTTGAATCTCGGTGGGGTTTCTACACCTGCTAATCCGAATCTGCTTTGTGGTCTCTCGTCTTGCCCAGACGCATTCTCTTCGCTATGTCCGGGGAGGCGTTTTCTTCTGACGAGGAAGAAGATCAGACCAATGATGAGACCAATAGACAGCGTTGATGCCCCAATGCTGATAGCAGCTATCTGCGGCACACTCAATGGAGAAGATGGTGCCATTTTGTTCAGTGGGAGCGTTGAACGAGTGCAACTCAAAGGTGGTGATAAGTCTCACAGTTGTAGCTTATTGTAACTCTAGAAGCTTTTCATAGGTAAGAATAGGCGGCTTGAGTCGAGACAAATTGGAGGAGAATGGGGCATTGGTGTTGGTAGACGAGGTAGCCCGGCTGCATCACAAACAGCGTTTCAACTCGAGCAATGAGTTTGGGAAAACAGCGGAAGCAAGGAGGAAGAGGTGCTATTTCAAAAGATGCTATCTCCACTGCGTTTGTCTCTGCAAAGAGGAATATACTTCGTCGCCGGGGTAATAAAGCCGCCAAGCCTTCTAGATACTTCTTCAATTACAAGGAAAACTGTCCAATAAGACTCTCGTATTCCGCGAATCATTACTTATACAAGTTAGGGCTTTGAAAGGCTTGGCGGGTTTATTACCCTGGTGACGAAGTATATATCGATTGATGTAACACGAGCGAGAGGCGCCCATCACCTGGAGGGTTGTGTCTCAGCCTCAGAGGCCACCCAACCTAAATAGATCACTTGCCATTGGTCCCTGGCCCCAAGGAAAGCACAATACGCCCGATAGCCCAGATTTAGAAAAAATTCTCGATTTTCCACCCCTGCTTGCCATTCTACTAAGAACTTGCCTTTGGAAAAAAGAATGTACTGAAGTTTCTATCCCAGAATGACATCAACTTCTTCGGGAGACGCCTTGTCCCAAGCAGGCATCCACACCGTTCCCAATGCTTTCCTTCTCGCGATACCTCCCGTCACTTCAACCCACAACACAAAATAAAAGTCAAATACAGCCTCATTCTTCATCTCCTCGCGTTCCACACAGTCCTTGAACGGATGCTCTAATTGCACTCCACGACCACCCTGAGTATTAGCTGCTCTCACGCGCTGCTCTAGAGTCATGCCGCTTTTGCTATGGACAGGCACAGAACCTTGTGCGATCCGAATCAGCTCGATGTGCTCGGTTGGCAATTCTTCGCCAAGGAGAATATTGACTCGAATTGACCCCACCCATGAACCATCGCGATTTACGAGTGGGACGTCAATGGCACAGTAAGTGTTGCCATCAGAGTGCGCGGCTTGCCGTGTCGGTGCACCTTCTGCAGGAGCTCCCAGGTGGAAGAAAGTTCGCTGAGTCCTAATGTAGAGGTACTGAATGTGTTCCAACTCTCTTCGAACGTCTCGTCCACGTTGAAATGGGGGCATTGGATAGCGGAAACGTATGTCGGGGTTGATGTGGTTATTGCTGTGATAGCCATGGTAAGTGTAGTACGTTTCCGAGCCAGCCGCCTCGCCGCCTTCATGCTTCTCCCAGCCGTGTGGAGGTGGTGCATTTTTAAGCAGGAAGTGATTCCGAACGACAAAGCATGAGTCGTCGACTTTTTCCGATTTATCTGTATCCTTGTACCATTCCACCAGGGGAGAAATAGTGACTTCATACTCAGCGGCTGGAAGCGCGGTGTCGGTGTTGCATGTCCACATTGATAGATTTAACGATCCAGACCATCCTACCCATGACCAACTGGGAAGGTGACTGGTTTTTGCTTGCTGAGTACGCGGTCGAAGGCCTCTACGCGGCTGCCACAGCAAACAGATGGTAAAATAAAATTCTGGAAGACCGCCGCAGAAGCCAGCTGGGAAGCCTTGGGCCATATACAACATGACACCTCCAAATGCGTCGATTATGTCGGAGTCATATCGCAAATGACGACGATTGTACTGACCGACCATACTTGCGTACTCGGTCAGAGATGGCCAGTCAAGCGCATAAAGTTTACCACTTTCTCCTGCTTTTTTCAACTCTAGTTCACGACCTTGCAAAGTTTCGACAGGAGAGCTCCATGATTCTGTCCATCGGGCTGAAAAGCAGATCCAGCTTACAAATTTGTCAAAGTATAGAAGCCTTCTAGAGAATATATGCTCTTGGAATGTCCAGGCTCTTTCAGACCAGACAGTTTGGGACAAAGGACTCGTCCCAGTACTCCACATCGTGCCTTGCATCATCTTCCTACTCGGAAATGGCACCAAGTGTATTTCCCTTTCTTCAACAGATTGACTGACTCTAGTCAAGCCATGGTCAGCATGGCTCCCATCGGCTGCCACAATCGTGAATTCTGCTTTTGCGTATATTGTTCCCATGGCGTTCAAGTGCTTCGCCTTCGTCTCATAATCATCTTGCACGATACAAACGCGATCCACCCAAAGGAGTTTCCTGCCGAGTTTAGCACACAGCACCACTGAGTCCCGTATCGTCCTTGGTACTACATTTGCGCTGCCGATAGACAGACTGCCGGGCTCCATAAGCTCGGAAATATTGGCTTTTGTTGCTTGTAGAGTCTCTACTGCGCCCCACACATAGCTAAGTGCGACATAGTCGACGTCTCCATCTGGCTTGACTATGCACTCTCGCTGTACATCTATGAAACTGGGTCGTACTTCGCCGTTGCTGAGCCATGTGTTGAAAAGTTGGCATTTCTGGTCATGGCAGCTTCCACACTGCTGTAACCACTTCAATATGCTGGCCGTATCCACCTTTGCTGGATCAAATAATTGAGGCTTCCCCAAAGGCCACCCAGTTGACTCCTTAATCACTTCATCGTCAGGAGAAAATAGCCAAATGATTGCGAGTTCTGTCAAATGCCTTCTCCTTGCACCGGCATCTCCCCTCGGTGTTGTTGATTCCCCGAAAGCAATCCATAAGCTAGGCGCTTGATCCATTAAATGGGCGCTCAACTCGTAATTCGACTGAAAGCGTAGCTTAAGATCGTCATTCAGGAGGGCGACATGCTCGTCGGCTAAGGCTACAATGGCCTTGCATGATTCACACGATGCACTTCTAGATTGCAGATCCGACTTGGAGCCAATAAATGCATCCCAACTTTTGAAGTTTTCTCTGTTCGAGCTTTGGTGGAGAGTGAGGGCGAGGTCGAGGATTTTACAGATATCGCAGAAATTCCCGCGATTCTGTGTGGAGTCGGTGAGGGCAGAGATGATTGAAGTTAGGTCTTGTAGACTATCCATTTTTGAGTCTTTCAGTGCTTGAGTTTGAGTGAAGTTATCGTGGATTTTGCTAGCACACTCAACTTCTTGGATGGAGAAGCTGAGTTGGTGATTTTGTGGAACCAGCCAAGAGAAGCGGCTGGATTCTCCCCACCGCCACCGTAACTCTTTTCGGTTGTCAATTAAAACACACCCTTGCGTTTGAGGGTGAACTTGTATCTAGGTTCCCGTTAATTCTATAACAGGTTTGGGAGTGTATAGATGTGACGGAAAATGATATCGGATTGAGTTATTAAAGGTAATCATTGAGGAGAATCTATGCTCCATGCGCTGTACAGTACCAAGCCGGCTCTACTTCGGCCATGTAGGCACCCATCACTGGCAACCTGCCATTGGCTGCTGACCCAAACGCCCTCGCCGACGAAGCAACCACAAGTTTTGAGTCTAGCAATCAGGGGTTCACACCAAAACTACTATACGTATGCCCAGGACACCTGTACCTAGAATTACACCCAATCCTATGCAACCTATCAGCCAATCAGCCACGTTCAAACTCCAAATTTGAAGAGCTTACATACCTCATCTCCTGCTCACTATCATAGAACCTATCGCATTGCCCACATTCCCATCTGCATTTGTACGGTTGAGGCATTATAAAGTCTCCCATCCAGAAGCCGCTCTCATTGTAGCCGGTCCCAGGAGGTCTCTGGGCATATGCTTCTTCGTAACTAACATCGCAGTACCTCCAGTCGTAAAGGTATTTTGCCTCGACCATCCAGGGCCAAAAAGGCTTTGAGTAAGCAGGCGATGAGTCGTGGCATATTGCGTATGGCTTTGGGGCTGGTTTTCTTTGAAGGATGCGGTTGAGAAATGGGTCAAGAGTTTGGTGGGTGTAGATGTAGAGAGAGATTGCCATGATGAGGAACAGTAGTTTGAGTTGGCGTTTTGTTAAGGTTGTAGAGCGGTTATTCGAAAGACAGGGTGGTGGCATAGTAGCCATGATGCTCGATGTTGAAATTGCCTGGCTTTTGGGAATGACGTTGAAGTTGAGGTTAAAGTGAAGCAAAGTCGAAGAAGAGTTTGAAGATGCAGTACTCGAAAAGATAAGAGAATCGAAGTCGTTCATCGGCAGGGGGTGAGGGGTAACCGGGATCTAAGCCCCCTCCTCCAACATGCATTGATGTTGGCTCTATTGACCAATGGCTTCAGCAGACCTGCACCCCTTTATTATCTTTTCGAGTTCATCAGACATGTCAAAAACCTTGGGGGAGCCAAGGTACGTAGAGGTGTATCGATTCATGGGTAGCACAACGACAGGAGGTCTTCGAGTCATCCGCTTTATCTTTCCAAATCCTGATGTTGTCCCAAACCCTACATTCACTTCAATATTGGTAGAGCCTGTGATGTATGCCATGCCTCATTTTGATGGGAAGTAGTGAACCAGACCGGAGATCATGAGAATTATAACCACAATGATGATTTGACGAGTGCTCAAGATGGTTGGTTTTGGAGAGCGCCGATGAGAAGTGATCGCGATACCAGTTGTTGGCGGCGGTTTCATGGTCGGAGGACTCGGATCGGAGTCTTGAAAATGAATTCTAATAATTATGCTGTCCAGCAACGTTCAAGGTGAGGATAAAATTTCCAAAAGTCTTCGGATTCAAGTATTGAAGTAAAGAAAGTGAAATGTCATTGAGAGGCAACCGCTTCCACGATGGGAAATGTCCCGCCCTCAGCCTTGAAGGCCACGCAATTTATGTTGGTTTCCTTTCATTGGTTGCCAACCAGGACATCACGCATGGGGCGTTCGCGAGGTGTTGGTGTGTTTCATCTAAACCTTGGGAGAAGATCAGGATGATAAGGACATTCAGATTGAAATTGAAAAACACCCTGGGAAGACAGAAACAAATATTAGAAATTAGAAATTTGTGCGATCGCTACTTGGCAGGAAGGCTTTCGAAATAGACTGCTTTTCTTGGATACGTGCTTGTGTTTTCATGGCTAAAATACAATACAAAAAACCTTGGAACTCCGGGCTAAATTCGCGGCAAACCAAAAAATGCAAAAGTGAGAAATGCAGAGACACCTAGAGAACTTCCAAACACCTCAAGCGCAATTTCCCATTCCATAAACATCACACAAGCACTGTTCTTCCGCCGGACAACTATCGATCATTAGCTCACATACCCTGATCGCTCCTAGAAGTAACTTACTGCACAGGCTCCATCCCAAACCACAAATGCCAAGTATACTCAAGCACTCTCCCGCTACTCCTCGAATCCAACCCCGTACCAATCAACCAATTCCTCAACCCCTCCCAAGTATCCTGACTCCTACCTCTGATCGCTTCTCTAGACACGGCAAACTGGGCACAACACGGCGCTGCAATCTTGCTAGGTAATTCCAGCCTCGCACCAGTCTTCTCATCCCTATAAAATTCCCTCAATACACTCGAGATCTGCACGTCTCTAGGTTGGCCCTTCAAATCGGAGATGGGGACCACATCTCCGGAAAGCTCAATCACGTTCTCGCACCCGGGCAAGCAGCGCGGAGATAAGTAGCCATGCTTGAGGACAGAGACTGGATTGAGGTGGGAAAGCTCGTAGGCGGATGAGAATTGCTGGTGCCAGGTTTGGGAATGGTCGTGGTGGAAGAATACGATGTCCGGGAGATTGTCATAGTTGTCTATAATATAGGAGAGATAAACCATTGCTTCATTGCCCTTGTTGACTGGAACTGTCAAGGGAGCAGAAGATGAGTCCGTGACGTAAACGTAGGGGTCCCAGTGTGAGGTTTGGAGAGCGGGGTCTAGCCATGTCAGGTTCGAGGAGGTAGTTGAGGCGACTACGAGGCTCTTGGTGAGGGATGGGTAAGGGTTCACCGGCTTCCTGGAGATAGAGGACCGGGTTGACCAGTGGAATAAGAGGGACACAAAAAGAGCCGCCAGAAGGGGCTTCAGTGCAAAGGAGAGGAGACGGTGGATGCGGCGTGAACTGATCATCTTGATTTCGGATGAAAGAAAACGCGTCATTAATGGGACGAAGAAGATGAGATGAAGAGACGAGCACAGAGGGTTTATATCCTCGAATTGACAGTTGGTAGCTTCAGGTTCTGCGCCAGAAACAAATGCCTATCAAATCGCCATCGAGGGTCTGAAACGCGAAGGAGAAGGGGATGAAACCGTGAAACATGCTTTAGATTTGACGCCGATGTGTAAGCGCGTTCCACTTGGGAATGCCTTCAAAAGGGGAATGTCTCATGATACTGATGAACTTGAGCCAAGGTGATAAGAGAAAGACATTCCTGGGTGAGGATGTAAAAATGGCAAGGGGGGCTGTTGACAATGTTCTTTGCCGAGGACCACCACTTGGGACCCTCGTCTCGAGGCCACAGACGCTGGAGTTAGAATGTTGCGACAATGAGCAAAACAACATCAATACCTCTTTATATATATATATTCTACTGTTGGAAATATAAAATTTGAAGTCGCTGCTTCTATACAAATTTCCAAAAATTATTACAATGTTCAACGAGCAATATCTCATTTGCCGTCACTCCCCTATCGCCTCCACTTTTGCCTGATAGCGGAGGATGAGTACTTCCCCAACCTCCCCCCACAGTCGCCAGATCTTCTTCCAATTCCTTTCACCTTCTGCAATCAATTTCATTCTCCAGATTGTCACAATGGGCATAATACGGACCTTCCTCTCCACAGCCGTCCTCGGCGGCGCAGGAAGCGCAGCTGGCTTCGCGTTCTGGACGCGAAATTGTACGTCTCCCCAGCAGCTCCAAGCAAAGCTCCCAGTTCCGCTCTCGAGCTCCCTCCGCCCAGCTCCTCCCCTCAATTGAAAGATAGGAGGCTAACCCAGCTCAATCACAGCAAAATTCGTCCCCATCTCCCCGGCAGACGCAATCTTCACTTCCCCCGCCTACCTACGCAATAACCCGAACAAGAACCCCGCAACGCAAGATCTTTGCGTGCGACAAGTCCCGTTATCAAAAATCAAGCCCCAGTTGCTTGAGAAAGAGGGAGAGGGAAAGCTAGTTGAGGCATTTTGTGCGGGGGTTTGGAGTGGGCTGGGTAAGTGTCTCGTCTGCCAGGAAGATATTGTAATACGATTTGAGCTTCAAGGACAAGGCTGACAATAATCACATCAGGATACGCATACCAACGCCGCTACCTCGAGAAAAAGTACAAAAACACCACCACAACAGCCCACCAACTCTGGTCCCCGGAACAACTTAAGACCTCCACTTACGATGTGGGCACCCAAATAACAGATCATTTCGAAGTTGTGTCTAAGACGCCTGAAGCGATCGTGGTGCGGTGTGGAGATAGTCCGTTGAAGAGGGATGTGAGGGATAGTGATGGGCTATTCGAGATGGGGGTTGTTGTTAAGAGGGATGAGGGTGTGGCGGAGTTTAGGCTGAAGAGCGTTTTTTATAAAGGGTTGGGGAAGGCGGATGGGAAGCCGATGCCGGAGCATATTGAGTTTTTGCATAGGTTGTACACGAAGTTGTGGATGGAGACTGCGGTGCGGAATGTTACGCTATAAGGAAAGCCAAGAAGGGAGGCAGCAAGGCGGGAGACAGCACGGGTGGAAGGGCATGTCACTTGGTGATGGAGGCGTGAAGTGTAAGCTTTGGGGACGAGTGTCCTATCTGTTTATATACCCATCTAATTCTACGCACTCTAGGTTCATAAATTCGTGATGCTAATTCAAATGAATCGTGATTCATTTCCGGCCAATAGCTTGCCCAGTAATCTCCTCCGCTTGCTTCAGATAACTCCAAGAATTTCAGAACGCCGGAATGACTACCCAAAACATCAAATCAATCATCGCTCTCTTTTGCAAGCTCAGCACTTGAGCAGTTCGATATAAATACAACCCCCCTAATGCCGCTGATGCATCATAGGAAGGGGAGAAGGTAAGTATGGGATGGTATGGCTTTAGAATGTCGAGCTCCTACGTAGACTCCCCTCTCCGGAAGTCGACCCTGGGCGCTGAGGTTCCGGAACGAGGGTCGGTCTGCCTGATCAATCAGCTGAAGTCGTACGCTTGATGTGGAGGGATACTTACGCTCGACTGACCCAGCGGTCAGTCCCGTTCTTCTCTCTCTCAACCTCATCCTCATCCTCCTGACCACTGTCATCTGATTCTGTCTCCTGCACTTCTCTTCCAGTGAGCCTGGCCCAAGCCTTCTTGCCGATGAATCTGAAGACCCATCCAAGAGCAGCGAACACCAGGACGGGTGTACCTAGAGCCACGGCCCAGCTTGGAGTCTCTACGCCGCCCATGACGATCCAGAATTGGACCATGACGCCGCCGATGGCGATGAGGCTTCCGACTTGCAGGATGGACCAGAAGCCCCAGTACAGTTGCATGAGGTCCTCGCCATCGCAGTACTCGATGTTAAACAGGGCAAAGGCTTCCATCACGACGCAGATGATAGCGAGAACGAAGCAGAGTGCTGCGATGCCAAGGTAGTGTTTTCTTTTCTCCCGTATATGCCGGCGGTATCGTCGTGTATTCTTGACTTTTGGTGAGAGCCCCTTCTCGAGATCAACAATATTCACTGCTCTATCAGGTAATGTTAGTATTGTGGCTGACATCTAGGTCGTATCTAAGGGAGACAGGCTTGAGTATGAGAATTGAGTCACTTACTTGTGATGTTGTATGGCACTGATGGTCATAAATGCCAGCACTGCGACGAAGAGAAGCCAGAATAACGCATTCGCCTCCGGTAGTGTGAGATGTTTCATGAACCTCGCATAGTGAGCACATCGCTCAGGGTCCTTCTCAGAGAACTTCCCCGTCATGGCGTCAGGTACGAGGATGAGATGAAAGCGAACGTTTAGAAGATGAAGATCAGTTGAACTTGAGGATACGATTCGTGTTTGCAAAGGGATTTGCAAGTACTTGACCTAAAACTATCGAGGGTCCTATCCTATGATATAAGGGGTTAAAGATGCGGAGAGACGTGGGGGAGACAGATATTAAAGTCTGGGTCCGAAGATTGGGTCCCGCGGGTGAAAGATATCCATAGATCGAGACTAACTCCCGATCCTACACTTGTTCGGATTACTTTGATACCGCGTGCGTGAATCGTTACTACCAAGACGCCGTGTAAGGTTGAGCAATATTTCCACTACCTCACGGAGTCCTCGGCGGTGGTCGCCAAGCATCTTCCAAGAGGGCATTTAAATAATCGCAAGGGAATGGCGCTCAAGTACCGCGACGATCCATTCCCGTTGGAGTTCATCTCGTTTTAAAACACCGAAGAGGCGTAATTTCAGCTCTTCTGACTCGCCGCATTGAGAGTAGAGTTGGAGTCAAGAGTTGGGAGTCGTTGAGGCCAAGATGATTTGCACAGGGCCAAGCAAATAGCCAAGGAGGGCGAAGCCGCATTGCCAAGAGATACGTATCTCGTAGCTTTTTGTCGGCGATGCTCATCGAGAACAACGAGCACATTTTAGGGTGTGGCATTGCTTGAAAGCGTCGTCATCCATAGCACCCTTGAAATGCCCTGAAATTGCCAATCGATGATGTCGTTTTAACCTTTGCGGCTTTGGGATGATCCCCGGGTTGTATGAAGTTTAAATTGACTAACGTTTCCTGCAACGTCCCGGCAGTCACGGTGCAATCAGTTCCAAAGTGATATCTATCCGAACCTTGGTGAGCATCGGGTCCAACAGGTCGAGACCTTCAAGGTTGGCGTTACTGTCACGGCTGTCAGCAGTGTTTGACGCAAATTGAGGAGAACTAGCTATTAGTGCGTTGTCGGGCACTTGTTATCTATCAGTCCAGCACGAGTAGTAGCACAGCCTTCAGCCTTAGAGTAGTAAGGGTCATCATTAGCGCATGTCTTCGTGGGTCAGTGCGTAATTCTTTTTGGGGCCTCCTAGTTGCTCAGCTGTAGTAGTACTTGTGATTTCGAAGTTAAACCATCCAAAGTGACGTTTCCAGAAATTCAAAATGTAAAACGGACTCCATATTCTTGCACTTCGTCCCGATGTACCGCGACCTGACGGTGATCAGGAACTCACGGGATCGAAAACTCACCGCTGAAAGCCACTCGGGTGTGCCTCATACGGAATAGCATGGATCGAAGGTTTCACAGACAATGTATGCTGCAGACTCCCTCTATACGGGCTCCCTGTGATTGGTCGGGAGAACTAGCATAGCGCACACTGCATTTCTCGATCGCGGACAAGAAGTGGAACCCTGGGAATTTTGAAAGCTATCGGCCCAATCGTTTCCTCGGGTATTAATGGGACTCGACGGGACGGTCTTCCAAATGTCCCGATCATGGTGTGAATGCAAGTCCGGAACGACTCCACCTCCCCATAATCTCCGCACTACTACAGGAATATCCTGCTTCACTCACTCACCACGCTGGGTTGCAGTCTTTGCATGCGGTACAGCAATACCAATGCTAAAGTATTCCCCATAGTCCCAACTTTTCTACCTCTTACTTATAGATCCCATGTTGACAAAATGCTTCCTCGCTTGGGGTATGGCCATGGAATGGCGATCATGGCCAGACACAGGGTGGAAGAACACATTCTTCCAAGTATACCCTTGCAAGGACACAACCATCACCCCAGCAATTCAATTCTGTAATTGCCTAGCGTCTATTTCAATTGATAGAAAACGACAATCAGGGTAGTGGACTACCAAACCTCTAGCCCCGAAAGAATCGATTGCGAGCGTTATTTTCGATGCACTTACCCATGAAACAAGAGATCGATTGTTGTTAAAAAGTCCTCGTCTAATTTGGTGCTGTAAGGTAAGATGCTACCCTGTCGCTCCAAGGCACCACTATGGTGGCCCGGAGGTATTGCCCACCGTTTTTGAGTGTCTCGAGAATGCACAGATATCGAGAGACGCACCACCCTGTTTGAGGATATGCTAGCTATGGACTGAAAATGATTGCGGGTAATTTGGGTAAATAGTGTGATCTCAAGGTTTCTTGCAAGTTGAAAGTGTTGATGTTGGGCAATGTGAACATGAAGCTGAGCTGGCAGCTAGCCGAGTCTCGGAACATTAGCCACAGCAGCTGAAAAGAGCATATGTGTAACCAACATAGCAGTCGTAGGTTACGCAGCAGTTCGGTAGCCTGCATCTTGTCGCTTCCGCACGGGGGAAGCCAAGCGATGTCGTGATAACTGACTGATACATTCCTTGAAAATGCAGCTGAAGTGCGTCTTACAGTCCCCAAATAGAATTGGCGCTCAATGTGCGTATTCTTCTGGCTGATTAGATCGTATGCAGTTTTCGCGGCTGTTCGCTCCGGGGGGCATATTCGAAAATCCTCCCCGGCCAAGACGAATTGCTTAAAACCCGGGACGTGGAACAAAGGGCCAAGAAATTGTTCCCAACCTCCAGATTCTCGGTATTGCAAGCAATACATAAATTGTTCGCCCGGAAGAATAGAAGAGGCCATGTGGTCTTGCCCATTCTATCTCAGATATCCAATCGCCAAAGTTCTTCGCGCCCCGGGGGTCTTCTCGGGGTTGTGATTCAAGACATTGGCGTGGATTGACAGAGGGATTATCTGAGATAAAACACTAGGGGTAAATGAGAACAATCTTGGGAGGCCGCTAAGTTCACTTCGAAGCGCGCTAAAATCATTGTCAGAGTAGAAGACCGATGGTACTTCGTTTGCCTTGCGAAGAGCGAGCGAGACGAAATGGAACTGGTATGGTAAAAGCCCGTAGGAGTACCATCATTCTGGGTCGTCATCCAAGGAGAGACAATGCTTGCAGATGCAGACACCCGAGGAGCCGGGTATGCAAAGCGACCAACCAATAATACAACTTTCACCCTGAAAGATAGAAGCCCGGGGCGTTGCTCGAAGCCCTTGATGGTGAATTCTGGGCCGGAATGCAACCCCGTGGACAGTCGCTTTGAGACGGAATATGGTTTAGACCGGGCCGGATTCCATGACGGATCTGAGCATTGACCACAGATACCACTGGGGCTAGGCGAATATTAGTTCTAGTTGAGAGTGATCAGCACAGGCGTAGACTTATCGGCGGACACTGGAAGGAAGATGCAGATGGTACCTCGCGTGGAGTATCTGGAACGAAGGACCGATGGAGCGTAGTCTGAACCATAATGCATACCCAGAAGGTTGGACACACTTGGGTTTGTTTGTGCTGGTAGAGTCTTGGAACAGTACATTCATTACATTGGGCTCAATATTCGATGTTGTTGTCGTTGTTGATTTGGAGGCTCGGCGGGAATGATCTTTATCCGGGATTTATCCGCGCCTGGAACTCTCTCCCTTGCCTGGCTTGGCTTGGCTTGGCTTCTTCTCTGATTTTTCACTTTCACTTCTCCAGCCCCTTTCATCCCGTTACACCCCACGTCAACGCCTGCTAGTGCGGGGACATCCTTGAATACGATATTTTCGCCAGATCGTTTTTCGTCAGCGGATTTCAAGCCGCTTCCTATTGCGTTCGGTACTTCATACTATCCCGGGTCTTGGGAGATCGGCATTCACGTATATTGAGCCAAGTGTGGCCGTGCTCACGTGCCAAGATGGCAGAGAGGGATTTCAATAGTATCATGATCAGCCTGAAGTGGAAATAATCATCAAAAGCTAGTTTGCATGGCGAGGATCCCCCAAGCGCAATGTTCGGCGTCGGAGTGGATTTTTTGAGACAAGTCTTTATGAAGGGAGCAGAAGCGTATTACGGGTTCTTGGAACAAGTGTTTCCAAGACTGCCCAGCCGCCCAGCAATTGAAGATCACAGATAAGAGATGCATTTTGCTTATGTTTGAGTGCCTAAAAGGGTTCCGACTTTCGATGAAGAGATGATTGCCAGGATCAAGGGTACACGACTTGGATTTCAGAGGCCGCGATCTGCCAAAAGGGAACGCATCTTGACCCGGAATTTCTAGCAAATGCCAGTGTTCGTGTGTTCGCGTTTGCAATCCCACTTTATTGTCTCTGGCGGTTCAAAATTGAAAGTTACATTGCATGAATCAGCACAGGTCCGGGCATCGCTATAGCATCTGCAGCTGCAACAGCTGCAGTCTATGTTAGATGATTCCTTTGTTCTACTCTCTACCAGAATTTAACTATTTACATTCTCCTCACATTCTACTTTTCGGACAATTTCTATGACGATGCAGTACAATACAGAACGTTGTGTCGGCAGACGAAAGAGAGTTCGAGCTTTCAAATCCCGAACGAAAGCGTGTAAGACCTCGAGCTCTCGAACAGTCACTGGCTCCCAAATTATGATGCAGCGTCATTGTACCGCAGGCTACTAGTTTAGATAGCTACAGTGTGAGGTACTTGGCGTTCTTGTGGTGAGTGACAGTGAGAGGCTGCTAGTGACAGCTAAGTTTTCGGGAATCCATCTTTCCGCCCTCTTGTTCCTTCTGAGCCCTAATTGTTCGGCATCCGCTTCGTGAACTTGTGCCTGTCCGCGAGTGCTGCAAATCAAGTGGAACTGACTTTGGCCTGTCGGGTTCTTATCTTGCAGCCCGCGGGGCAACAAACCACAAGTGTGGCGAGTAGAGAAAGCGCTTTATCGTCGATCTGGGTTTCAGTGTGTAATCGAACGGTTCCACGAATGCACCTGCACAGCATGTTGAGCTTTCTACTACTGCCATATATTTCATCTCTGGGCATATCTTTACCGTGCAGGCCTTCTAAGTTCAAACATATGGAGAGACGACTTCTTGCAGAACGAAACTCATGTCCGTCCTTCGGGATATCCGAACGACCTCTTCTCTTCCAGCGTCGCATACTTCAACTTTGCGTCATCAATCTTACCCAGTCATGAGCTGCAACGGCCATATCTTCAGAAGGTCCGTACTGTACCCACAGCCTTGAATACCTGTCTGAGCGCTGTTTCTTTGGGATGAGGTTTCGTTCGCGACATTCGGATACGGATACGCTGAAGCTGGGAGCGCTGATTCTGCTTTAAATGTCGGTATGGAGATGACAACAAGATCGATCGCCCTATCGCCCCTTTATTAATTTTCTCCATTCCAATACGGGAATATTAGTTGTTCTCTTTCTTTTGTTTTGAGCGGAACACAGTCATCAAATTACTGCAACGACTGAGGGTTATGTTTAAGCTAGGCCCCACCACAAGAACTTTGATGACGGCTTCGAGTAGTGACCAGAAGTATCTCCACTTGCTCAGAATTTATTTTATACCTATTTTTAATTATATTGCTCAAGTTCAGGTAGTCCATAATTGTGAGATGCGCGGTAGCTGAGTCCGTCGAATCGTCAAGGTGCACGATATTGTGTAACCAATTCCAGACTTGCACGGTATGGCAATTGACGGAAGAACGTAACGGCTGAGATCCTTAGTTTTTATTTCGCGTGTTCGCCCATGTTACGAAAAGGTTGGTTCTAGTAAACCTCATTTTATCACTGACTTCGGGCGTTTCGCGGGTAAAATCATGCTACGCCTTGACGCGTCCTGGGAACAAAATTCTATCCCACGCAAGCCTAAATTCTCAGATCCATTCAATTGAGACAGTGATAAATCTCTGTTCTCAGACTATTTGCACTCAGATGCATCACGGGCGATGCGAGGCTGCTCGAGGCTCAACTGGAAATCACCGCGCTGCATGCACTGCGAATTTTTTTGCCATTCATATCAGAAATAATATCAATTTTTGAACACGTTCTTGGACGCAGTTATCTTGGGCTATTGGAATATATTCGGTATTGGTATCTTCTTCCATAAATATATCACGTTGTAGAAGTCAAACTGACTGAATTCTTGGAAACAGGGTTCCGTTTTCACCGCCTTTCAAGGCACGAGCCTGCCCCAACAATAAAGCCTCATCAGAAATATCGTATAATCGTATTTACTTTCAAATTCAAACCAAATGTCCCGCAAGATTCGAACCATACGTTTGCTGCTATCCAAACGCCACAGGCACGGCTACCCGCGATACTCGAAACGAGCGATGGAGGTAGAAAAGAATATTTATCAAGGCTTTCTTTGTATTGAGATTGTAATGTCTACATGGGATGAAGAGTGGGAGCACTGGGAGGGGTTCTAGAGAATTATGGAGCGATGTTGATATGATACTTTGGTGGGGCAATGTGGCGTGGGCTGCGACGATTGAGGAGTCAGCCTCTTTCCTTTTCTACATTCATTTGGATTTTTCGTGACTTCCCTGCATCACGTATATTTGACATTGAATGTCACGTTTTCATTTACTAGTAGTATCGGAGGTTGATGATTTGGTATGTCTACGATGAGTAGAGACTGCGTTGATCGCATTACCCCTCTCGCGAGCCTGCATTAATCGTCGGTATCTGCCACTGACGCTTCTAAGAAGGAACAAATCTCCAAAATTCAATACTAAACTTCCGTTTTCAATCATTTTAGAAACATCATTTCAGTGATTCGCCCCCCATTCTATTCGAAGCCGAGGCCTCAATATAGTAAATATCCGAAACTCTAAAACCAAGTGGGGGCATTCCGATCTTCACTTCAGCTTTACATAAGTCTTTTCCATATTTCAGAGAGCAAGGCATTTCGAAAAATATCTATATTGGTTCTTTCTCCTGGGAGAATTCATAGGATGCAGCGCTTACCGTAGTTGCCTGCCTGGCATTTAGCGAGAAGCCCCCGAAATTTAGGGTGCAGAGAGAACTGGCCCCTGTTGTATTCGCTAAATTTATAGGGCTGACACGCGGTGCTGGGTAAAGCTTCCCTTGAAGCTCTGGTCAGAAGTCTCCTCATCAGCTACTCTCCCGTCGCCTTCCGCCATCCTTCGGGCCGCACAGGTCAGCTAAATTACAGCTCTAATCCCCCATTCCTATAAGGCATGAGGGCGTGAAAGATTACTATTAATGACAATTTGAGGAATTACAAGGCTTTCATGAACCCGACTCCCGAGCATATAAAAGTACAGTACCAAGTAGAACAATATGTTCGGGCGCTTGGATTTCAAAACTAACGCTGGAATATGAAACCCTCTTCACTGCTCGAGTCACTCTTACTCTCCACATGACGTACAACCGACCTCGTTACGAAGATCTCCTTCCCGCTTTCACGCTGGCTATGCCCCTTTTCAACGTCCCCCATATTTTTGTCTGCACCTTGGACCCCCGTAAGAGTTCTTGGCTCGCTCTTCAAATCTTTTAGTCGAATTGGTGGTCCATTGGAGAGACGACTTGCTTGGAAATCGCTTCTAGTAGTAATTTGCGACGTGGCGGTATCATTTTGGCTTCTCCATGAGGGAAACACTCGTGGGAACAGTCGGTTGAGAAGGGGTCTTATCGTCGGAAGGGATGCGCAAACTATTCCTACGTTGATTTCGAGATTGGACCATATTGTATTGGCAATCCCATCTGGTTTTGTCAGTCTGTGCTATATGTATAGTTATGAGACTCAGCAGTTATGAAAGACGAGCTGCTTACACGAGCTATCTGTGGTGTGTAAAGCCTGGTACAGGGCATATAGACGTAGAATACTAACGATACAAACACTATAGTAGTATATTAGCCGCATTCATGTGGTCGCAAAAGTGAAATCTGATACTTACAAGCCGCCTAGAGCAAATAGAAGCATCAAGCAGATCTTCTGTCGCCGGGGTAGTTTTAGGCTAGCAAGCAATGGCATTGGCAGAATGATGATAACAATATCCGTCAGAATACCAAACGCAGCGTGGAAGAAATAAAGGATTTCTACGTTGAGGCAGCGACTTGAAATACTATGATCCCAAAAGCCGGCAACAGGTGTACAAGTAAAGATACTAGACAACACGGCGGATATCTCGTAGAGTATTATTATCACCAAAGTTGTCCAGCAGACTTTCCTGAATTGCTTTGCAGGAAAAACTCGAAGGTATTGCAGAATGATAGAGGCTTTTGTCAAAGGCAGAGCTGTGTGGTAAAATACAATGGCGAGAAACAGGCTCTATGTAAACCATCAATTAGCTCACGAGTCTTCATGCTATGGGTATGACATTCATTACCTTCGACAGACCTTCTTTCTCCTCATCGCTCAGTGTTGAGTTATGTCGTCCTAATCCATTGTTTGTTTCTGAAGTTGTCAGCGAGAGAGAGAGATGGCAGAAAGCTAGGAAAACTTACCTCCAATTGTTGCACCAAGTAAAGCAACTGCAAACACCTACTTGATGAATTAGATTAGGCTGGTCTCAACACAGCCGACAAGGTTAAAGTTCCAATCACTTACCATCGCTACAACGACAGCAACTTCATCTCGACCTCCATTCTTTAACACGCCGAACCTTGAGACTAGCCTAGCTGCAACCGATAGTAATGATATTACTGTGAATATAATACTTGTAATGACGACTGACGAAGTACGGGACACAGACATACTGAGCAGCCACAAACCTGTAGCGGGTCTCAGGAAAGGAACCGACAATACGGATATCTTGGGTATTCTCCGAATTTAAATTAGCTCGGAAACCGGAAACCGGCAGGCTTCTTGATTTATGCAGTTGCTTTGCCTTTTGACTGCATTTCCAAGAAAGTACGGGGTAGACTATGTGACCGTCCACCCGGTGGCCTGGGATCAATTGGGCAGTCGCATGACAGAAGTGTTTCTGGAATTCGGTAATGAAACCGAAAACCCTGGTCACTCTCAGCCTCCCATGCAAATCTTCAGCGAAAATGACAGGGTAATTTCGAATCGTACTTCGTAGAAGTAGCTTGCAGAGACGTCCACTCTGCAGCTTACGCTGTGCCCCCGCATTGTCCCCCTCAATTCGCTTTCCCTAATGAGGTAACGCGAGGTGCCAGCCACGAGGTGAGCATGCATTGTACCACCTCCGCTGCTCTGTTCCGGTTCCCGGACTCTAGGATTCGAATCCTCCCACGGCTGAGGTATGCCGTGGTAATGCTCCTACACCACGCGTCGATTGGTCGCAGTTCCTGTACCACCACTGGCTTTGTTTGCATTGTGATCTTCGTACATATCTCTCCAATTGGCGGTAGAAATAGATCGTGATTCTCTCGACAATGACTGATGCTGACAGCGTTGCATCTCACGGCGAGCAAAGGGCGGTATGCGGGCAAGTGTTCAGGCATGCACGCCGAATCCTTCGGATGCCGGTAGATCGAGCAATGACCGGCATCGAGACGGACCTTAGCGACAGGGTCTCTGGTCCGAGTAATATCAGATAAGTGATGCCTACTTTTGGATCTCGGGTTCGCAAATGTCTGGTTACAAAATCTGTAAGTAAGACTCGTGCCTTATTTCAAAACCTTCCCTTACTGAGTATGTGCCTCAAGTCCCTCTTTGGCAGGTCATCTGCCCCTCACTTCCTTACTCATACCGTCTTCCCCTTGTCATTATCCTGCATATAAATCACATCCAGTGCAGCATGCATGCAAACTCTTGGCACCAATTCACAGAGAAAGAGCCGTCCAGGAAGCTGGCGGTGATAGTCGACAGGTTCCAATCACTCCTTCGTAGTTTTCATGGCGCTTTTGCCGGCTCTTCTCCTCCGTACACGTCTCAAAAATAAGAAAGATGCATTCCAGAAAGGTCCTACATAACAGACTCCAAAATTTTGGTACAAGCTTGCCATGCGAGATTGCTTGTTCGAGATCATGAATGGGAGAAACATCGACACCACCCCAACTGTTCCAGGATAATGCTGATAGTTGTCGATCTTAAATCAAACATTTTCATGCCCTGCTGGGACCCCTCTAGCCCTCGCTGCCTCGGCCTTTGCTTCCTCCATTGCCTTTTTCTTTTCCCTCTCCTTATCCTTAGTTTCCCTACGTTTCTGCTCCTCCCTCCGCGCGGTCTCTTTCCATTCTGTAGTTTTTCTTTTCCGAAAATTGGTAATTTTGTGACTGTCTGTTTTGAATCTGACCCAGAGATTGTAGAGCCTCGTGCCGGTAACAAAATAAATCCATGCTAGGTCGAACAACAAGGCTAGAACAGAGCGTGTGAAAGAAGAGAAGGCAAGTATGAAGGACGGTAGAATGACGGCGAGTGATATTGGAACTGTTGGATTGTCAATATAGAGTGGAAATTAGAGCAGCGCGGAATGCTCACACATGAAGATTGCCTCGTGCTTCAAAGTCCAAGGACCAGAGTTGTATTCTTTGGTGTTCATTCCGAAGAAACTCGCCCCGAAGGAAAGAGGTAACTACCTAGCAATCAGTTATGACCAAGTTCAAACCTATCAAAGCCTACAAAAATTATCGTAATGACGGTAAACAGCATGATTGCGCGACCTTGACGCAAAGTCTCTTCCGTTTGTTGAACAGCTTTGCGAGCCTGTACCACGCTCGCTTGCTGCTGTTTTAGTCCCAGAAGTGCATCCAACTGGCAAGTTAGCTGAGAACGAAACTCCAACAGAGGGATAACTTACCGCCCTTTCAGTATTTTCTGCGCTCTCCCTTAAGTTACTTAAATCGGAAAGCCGATCATTCAGGCCGTTGAAAAAGTCTAGACCAGATTCAAGAGTCCACTTGGCATTTCCATCCGCAGTCTCGTGTTTGGCTTGTTTCTCGGAGACTTCAGCGTCGCTTGTATCGTCTGAGGTCTCAGCATCGGAGTAGCTTGCTTGCACTTTCTTGGGTCGAGCGGTCCCAACTTCTTTGGACAAAGCTAGGCTTGGTGCAATCATGTGTTTGATGTGCTTTAGAAACTGCTTGAAGACACGTTGTTGTTTGCTCTTGATGTTGGTCATGATATGCAATTCGTCAAGAATATCTTTGATCTCGCGGAGCATGTTTCCTTCCGGGTTGATGTCGAGTAAAGACTTAGCCTTGTCCTCTCCGTCGTCGACCACGTCTTTCGCTTTGTATACATCTGATGCCTTTTGCGTTGTTTGCCAGAAGTGATCGTAAGCAATTGTCTGTTTATTGTTCTACAAGAAGGTTAGAAAGGAGCGCCGTATCAGTTTTCACTCATACCTACCACATTGCCGATAGCACTTGCGAATAAGTCCATAACCTGAGGCTGTCGATCGGGCGTTTTGGTCCGATCAAAAAAGACTCGACAACATTCATCGACAATTACGAGAGCTAGATCGTAAGCAGATCGGATCTCGTTCTTTCTGCAGAACTTAAGACGCATTCGTATACTCTTATGAACGGATGAAGGATCCGGCTTGTTTCTGCCATATCTCTTCGGGAAGCTAGTGATTATAGTATCTTTGCTCTTGATTAGCATGCGACGAATGGATTGGTGCCATGCATCTTACTTTCATCCAGAATCCATAGCCATAGCTGATCTACCATTATGATCCGGGGAACCTTTCGAATATCATCTCGACAATGCTCACAACCAGATTTGCAATGAATCCCGGAATGTGAAAATTCCTTGTTTGGAGCTGTGCCACGATAAACGACCTGATCCCGGTCCCGTCTCTTCGTGGTTTTTAAAGTCCAATAGTAAGATTGGTCGAGGGTCCGACGCGGGTGTAAAGGAGGGTCGTGGTGAAGATAGGTCTTCAGCAGTTCTTGCTCGTGGTAGTACTCCATAGCTTCCGACAATTGAGCCGCCCGGAAAAGCACTTGGCCTAAAGGCTTGGAGGGAGCGACTACTCCTGGAACCAGCCGCTTTGCTACCTTAGATTGGGAGAATTTCGATTTCGGCCGGGTTTTCATCTCTCTCTTAAATCTCTCCTCCATGGCCTCCGTCGTAGTACTGATTATTCGGAAATCCGTGGCCGCATTGTTGCAAGACAGCTGAGAATCATCCTCAATAGTCCCGTTTGTACTCACCGCGGCACGAGAATTGTCTTCTCCGCCAGACCTAGCTGCTGCTGGTGGCCTTTTTGGGATGAATTTTCCAGCTTTCGCTGCTTTTGCGTTATGAATCTCTGTTATGTTGCGCATTGTTTCGTCAAATTTAGCTCGCCTTCGGTCCGTCTCCCAGTGTAGATATGGCATCTAGGATTATGAAGTTAGCCTCATGAAACAAATGGGAAATCCGCACAAATTTGGTATCTACTTACAAAGAGCACGAGATTTTTGGGCGAATCCTCCAATTTTTCGGGATCTAAAGACGTGAGAAGCGCCACTGACTGGGCATTGTTTAATTTACCTGTAGAAATGATGTCGCATCTCGGCCTCATGTGTCTAGCATGAACGGCGGAGTGGCGCCCTCCATGTTGCTGGGCTCGCCAATATTCAGGTCGAAGGAGCATGTATGTTTTGGAGGGATTTTCGGGCCGACGAAAGAGACCATCGTAAGGGGGGCGCTCCTCATTAAAATGCCGTGCAATGGCTTCCTATTGAGGTTTCAGCCACCTTTCAATGAGGGAGAAGGAGCTCATATACACACCTCCATCCATTCCATATTGTTTCCAGGTATATGAAAGTACCTGATTTCATTTTTCTCGCAAGGTCGCATAAGCGGATTGGTGCTTGGTTGTTTGTTATGTATCAATTTGTCAATGAATATCTTCTGGTTCGGGAAACGATCTGAGCAGAGGGGGTCATTGTATCCGATTGAATCCCGGAAGAATATCGTATAAGCGCTCATTCCAAAAGCATTATCCTTTGTAGGCTTTGTCGGCTCTTGCGTCGCTGTCTCCGTGGCCAAAGGGTGCCTCAAGTAAGCATTCAGACTGTTTTTGAGTCGATACACGAGCGCTTTTTTATCATCATCCGCTTCGAAGAGCGCACGGAGATCCCGTATACGCTTTTCTTCCCTAGTGATTCGTTCTTGCTTATGTTCTGGGAGTGTGTTGAAGTAAGCATCACGCTCGTTGACCTTCAGACACCCGAAATAATGAAGGTACATATCCCGAATATCGTGTGGCCTTGAGGAGAGGCAACTTGCCGAATAATCATGGTCGCCCATTGCGAAACAAAGTTTGAATGGATAAAACGGAGCTTTTGGCCTTGCGGCGAGCCAATTGGCGTAAGTTTCTGTTAAGAAAGGAGTAGAATCATGATTTGGAACGGGATGTGGGACTTCCCTTGGGATATTGTATTTCTGCACCACCCCGCGAGCCTTGCCAGAGCCGCATTTTTCTTCTGTTGCCATGATGCGGCACCTCGCTCGAATTGGGAAGAGCTGAACAACCAACAGAGGAGTATAAAAGCCCTCTTATGTAAGTTCTCGAAGTGGAAGCAATTGGTATTGGCCGATTGGCCGTAGCAAAGATCAAACGCCACTTCTACCGCGAAGGGTGGCACACTGCAAAGCTGCCGCTCTTGTCATTGGAGAAAACACCACCAGTCCCTGCCCCTAAGTTGCATGAAATGATTCTGTAATATTTATATGGATTATTAATAATTGCGGGGGAAAGACAGATGGACAAAAAAGCAAGCGCAAGTACTGTGATGTTCATGCACCCCGACGAACGCACATAGATTCGGGGAGTGGTTCCCGTACCCGAGGGGATAAGAAATTGTAATATAAAGTATCATGATACGACGCCTTTGAGATATTGAGCAAGAGATAGGAAGTAGTCGAGATAATTTGCACCACAATAGCATTTGATGCTGAACCTGCTTCGTCTGTACGCGTGCGCAAAAAGAAACCATATCGACAATACTTTACAATAATGTGGCTATAGCCACAAAGCCTACTTGAGCTCTAGACAGACAATGGAGATGGCTGGTGTTATTGATGTGGAGAAACCAATATTGCGCTGGGCGTAGAAGTGGCTTCACATCCGGGAAAAGATTTTTCGTCCCTCTCCTCAACAAAACAAACAACAAAATATGAGCGCGCAACCCCAGGACCTTGAAAAGTCTGCGACAGAAGGTCTGGATGCTTCCGCAGATCTTGAAGGCGAATCCGGGTTCAATTATGAGGGCCAAGATGAAGCTTTCACCATAGTGGGGGAGCAGAGCCGTCCAATTGACCCCGCGGTGGAGGCTCGCGTCGTCCGGAGGATTGACTTGTTTCTGGTCCCCGCCATGATCGTGGGATACGGCCTTGTATATTATGACAAGGTAATCATGTAGCTCCTTCTTTGATGGACACTTGCTTACATTGAAGGCCATCTTAGGTTCTGCGGTCCTCTTTGGAATGACATCGGACCTCCATCTTTCCCAAGTCGACACACACACGAAGCCTCCCACGACCGATACGTCGCGCCTGAGCTGGGCGACCTCCATGTTCTATTTTGGAATGCTGGCAGGCTTATACCCCATGACATTTGCCCTTCAAAGATTCAATATGGGAAGAATACTGGGCGGGGTAGTGTGTGTCTGGGCTGTCGTTTGTATGCTCACGGCAGCCGTGAAAAACTGGCAGGGCCTCTATGCTCAACGGTTCTTTTTGGGCTTCGTGGAGAGCATTATACCAACGGGATTCATGTGTATAGTGTCCTCGTTCTATACCCAGAGCGAGCAATCGCTCCGGCAGAGCTGGTGGTTCAGTTCGACCGGGCTATTCACGATTATTGGTGGGGCATTGAACTACGGATTCGGGCAGATCAAAGGGGGAGACCTCAAGCGTTGGCAGTATATCTACTTGCTTGCTGGTTCTCTCACTTTTCTGTTCGGCCTATGCTGCTTTGCTGTACCAGACTCGCCTGTCTCTGCTTGGTTCCTCACCAAAGATGAGAGAGTGGTCGCCACCGAACGCTTGAGGCGCGGTCAAACTGGAGTGCGATGCACCAAGTTCAAGTGGTACCAGATTCGGGAATCGTTCCTAGACATCAAAGTATGGCTAGTGGCATTGATGATGGCTTCAGCTTACACGGTCAATGGTGCCGTCTCTGGTTTTGGCCCTCTGATCGTTTCTACCTTCGGGTACTCGACCCTGGATTCCATACTGTTCCAGTTTCCCCTAGGCGGCATCTGTTTCATTTCTATTCTTTTAACTGGCTATCTTTCCTCCCGTATACCAAATATTCGCATCATATTGCTCGTACTATGCTGCTTGCCGGTGATAGCAGGGTGTGCCCTCATCTGGAAGAGTTCATGGCATCATCATGCTGTTTCACCGGTGGCTGGATACTCTATCGTGGGCTTTTTTGGTGCTGTCGTCTCTCTCATTATTACTCTGGGCATGGCAAATGTCGCTGGGCAGAGTAAAAAGTACTTCATGGCGGCCACGATCTTCGTTGCTTACTGCGTTGGCAACATTGTGGGGCCTCAGCTCATCAAGTCACAAACCAAGGCTCGGCACTATCCAGAGCTCTGGCTTGGGTTGATAATTTGCTACTGCATTACGATATGTGCATCCTTGGCACTGTACATTGTCCTGGCACGAGAAAACGCACGGCGTTCAGCCTTGGATTTGAATGATGTTGATAGAGACAAGATGGCGTTCCAGGATCTCACAGATAAAGAGAACCCTTACTTCAGGTACATACTTTGATACTGAGAAGGAGCGCTTCGTGGTATGAATTTGCTTGCGAGACGAGCAGACTTTTACCTAGTTCTCTACCAGTCAAGTTTGGCTCACCTGAGAAGCCCAGTCTAATCTAATTAGACAGTTCCGCGACATTAAATACATGCTACTTCAGTCGAGTCTTTTCCCAGAGCTCTTTTTCCGGGTCCTCAATGGGTTGGTGTAGAAACATACAACGTCTCACTTGTCACGAGAAATGTAGATGTGGAGGTTGGTGGCCTGATTCTATACATGTTTCTCATGAGGGGTAAGAATTGTATGGTCTTATCCAGGTAGGGCGAATCGTTCTTTCTTGATCACCTGAGGGAAACTACGTTAGACATTGTATGAACTTATGCCTATCTTGGAGCTAGGTATACAATAGTGAACTGTTGTCAATGATGATCAGATCTGTACGACGTCGGTTTCGTCGAGAATTAAAGATTCTAAAATGTGCCAGAAAGTCATTGAGGAGGGCTGGAAAGTGATCATGCTAGTTCCTCAGACACCTTGGTTTAAAATATCAAACTCGAAACGGCCGTATCTATCGCGACTAGATTGGAGCTCCTTTTCGATGACCCCGCTAACGGCCGACGGATCGACGAACTCTCCGCCGCCGGTTCTATCGTGCCGCGACAGCTCCTCCTGCCAAATTCTGACACATGAGCCGCATTTTTCTGACATTTGAGTCGAGATCGCGATGCTTAGAAATCCATTTGGCACTCGTTTTGGGACTTCCCAGTCGTTGACAAAATGTAGGATCGGGGCGTCGTCCCGAATTGGACAACTCCGAACCTCGGCAATGTTTTTTGACTTCAAGTTTCAACGACTTTTCGACTTGACACATTCCGTACGAATTGTGGGATCATCATTGCTTTGTAATATCTCTTTGCTTTCCTCTATATAAACCATCTCCTCAAGCCTTCCAAGATGGGAAAATCAATCCAACGACCACGCAACATCATGTCTCAATCAACCTACCAAACCGTCGTCTTGGCAAAACGTCCAACGAGCACCATTGTGCCCAGCGAAACATTCTCTTTCAAGTCCAACCCAATGATCTCTGAGAGCGATGTGAAAGATGGCCAGATCCTTGTCGAAGCACTCTATCTCTCCCTAGATCCCGCCATGCGAGGATGGATGAACGGTCCGTCCTGTTTTCCACCCCTCTTCCCCACCACGTGACTGACCCCTTCTTCAGATACCCGCTCCTACTCGCCACCCGTGCAAATCGGCGAGAAGATGCGAGGAGCAGCAATCTGCAAAGTTCTTGCATCGAAATCCGCGTCCTACGCCGTGGGAACCTACGTCTACGCCAACGTCGGCTGGACCGAGCTTGCCATCCTTTCGGATAATGACCAAACCCTGAAAGCCATTTCCATCCCAGAAAACGGCAAGTTGACGGATACGTTGGGCGTTTTGGGTGCTACAGGTCTCACCGCCTATTTCGGAATGTTGGATATCGGAAAGGTGCAAGCTGGCGATTTCGTGGTTGTTTCTGGTGCTGCGGGTGCGACTGGAAGTGTGGCATGCCAGATTGCCAAGCTCAAGGGAGCGAAGGTTCTGGGTATTGCAGGAAGTGATGAGAAGGTCCAGTGGCTGAAGGAGCTGGGATGCGATGATGCTTTGAACTACAAGGCGGAGGACTTTGCGAAGCAGTTCAAGGCTAAGACACCTGATCTGATTGACGTTTTCTTTGATAATGTTGGTGGGGAGATATTAGAGCTTGCTCTGAACAGGGCAAAGATTCACTCAAGATTTGTCATGTGTGGTGGTAAGTTTCTTGCGGCTGTTTTTGGGGTGCCAGAACTGACCTTGCATAGCTATCTCGACGTACAACTCGGCAAAGGTTACGGGTCCAAGAGTAAGTTGTCTCCATTTCCATCCTGATCTGACGCTAAGGTTTTTTAGAATCTCTCTATGGTCACTGCTATGCGAATCAGGTAAGTTCCATTTCATCTCCGAGCCTTTCAAAATCTAATGCTGGGGTTCAGAATGCAAGGCTTCCTTGTCTTCGACTATGCGTCTCAATTCTCTGCAGCTCAGAAGGAGCTTGCTCAGTGGCTGTCAGAAGGAAAACTTCAACGAAAGGAGACCATAATCAAGGGTGGTCTGACTGCTGCTCCAGAGGCACTGGTCCAGCTGTACAACGGCGTTAACACAGGAAAATTGCTGGTCGAGATCAAGCCAGACGATGGTGCTGGATCAAAATTGTAAGATTACAGAGAGCGAAACGAAACCACAAGGGAGGGGTTTGAACTGCAGCAACATTGACTGCTAGCAGGCCCTGCGGCTATAGGTTTGAATGAATATAACAATATACTTCTGAGCAATTGATTGGTTCCTTGTAATGGCCCCAAAGTCGTTGGGCCATGATCATGATTTCACGGTCCACCAAGTCTTCTGCGCAGCAACTCTCTTCTATCGCAACTTTTACATCTGCAAGTGCAGAGATTCATGAACTTGGTATATAGTATGTGTCCGTAAGATACCCACTGTGGAAATGCCTCTTTCGTTAAAGTCAACTCCTGGCATAATTGGCGTTCTTTTTGTTTTTAGCTCCAACTGACGGGGGCGTCCTTGTTTTCCTTCCATCGCAGTGGGTTGACGTTCAAAGCAATGAACGGTCGCTAAAGCCCCTGACTGCTGCAACGCAGAAACAACGAGTCACCACGAGGGTCGTAATCTACAAGTCAGTGACATTTCATTAACACTGCAACGCAAGTGTCTCCTTAACAACCAATTTTTGCTCCAACGAGATCGAGACAAAAGCAGAAGACAGGCTGAAACTCGATGCATGCTTCGAGTGGAATGGCTCGTATTGAAGGAAGACGACCTCTAAATCTAACGATAGGCTTAGCCACTTGGATTGAAATCATACCACCCCGATGCTAGATTTCGGCGTGAAATCGTGTGGTGACTGCTCCAAGTTTCCGAACTGATAAATTTTGGGGAAACTTCATCAATGAAAGTGGAACACATTTTTACTTGCCCCCCACAAGGGAGATCTTGCTTGCAATTTCAGTCGAGTGTTCAGAAATAAATCACTCTACCATCATGTTATTCTATAGTGGCTTCAGACTTGATAACGTGAATGTCTTTGAAACCTTTCTTTTTCTTTTCCGTTTGCTTTTTGTATTACCTGATGTGGCTTTGGTGGCGGATGTGGCCTGACTGCCAGTCGGCGCAAGGCGCCGATACCTCACCCTGTCCATTTTTACAGACATCATAAATAAACCTCATGCAGTCCCTGTAAGAACCTCATCTTTGACAAATTGAAATCGGCATACGACTCTCACCAGACAGAACACAGAAGTGAAGATGGCCTGGTATTACATCCTCATCATAATTATCCTGGTGGTAGCGTTTCTCTCTATCCTAGGCATAGTGGTTTCCTCTAAGTCCCCCGGAGGTGAGCATCAATATTTGATCTCGATGCTGATACTCCTGTTGAAAGACGACACAAGTATTTTCCATGTTTCTAACACGAAAAAGAATCCTCTCAAGCAGGCATTGAAATGCCCTCATCTCCAGCACAGACATATACGAGAAAGCCTGAAGGCGCGGCTAAGCAGACACCTCCTCAATATGACACCAGTTCGCCTGACTATAGTCAATGGGCCCAGGCAGGTTACGCAGCCCACGAGAGGCAAATTCAACTTTTGACGGTATGTCTATACTTGCCAACCTTATCAGCATTTGATACATAGTGGCATGATCCATGTCCTGTGGGTAGCTCCAATAATAACATTACAATAGGGCCGTTAAGACCAAACAGAGCCGGGAATTTTATCCTTAGGTTAAACTATTCGAAATGCATGAAGCTAGAAGCTTTGGTTAAGATATAGATTGGACAAAGATGAAGTATTGGGAAACTTACAAGATTGTTCCAAAGTGTTTTCTGTTTCTGCAAGTATATTAAGTGGGGAGCGCGATATGCAAACTGCACACGAGAAACAGTGACGCCAGTGCTGTATTAATTGAAGAGAAAATAAATGTCAAGAAATGATAACATTCTAGGCTTTGGGACAGTGTCGCAATAATGGCCCTTCAGCTGGAGCTAGGGAGTCTATATATTGCTTAATCCTTAGGATGATTATTAAGGTCATCATCCACAGATTAGTAGAAAGTGCGGCATACAGGTGTTGAGCCTTCGCCCCCTGTTTCTCGATCATCTCTTGGCCACATCAAATTCATGAGAGTACGGAGGCTGGTAGCCACATAGGTCCCCTGATCCTCCTTGACACGCAAAAGCAGTAGTATCGTCTCAAGCGCAGTTGACTCAACCGACCAGAGTGCAGAAAACGTCACAATGTTCAATTATGTGCATTAATTCAAGCGTGGCGAGTAATTCTGCCAACTAGTATAACTCCCCCTCTCCCCTCCCCCTCCCCCGCCACCCTCACTCACACTAAGCAAAGACTCACCACTCAAGTGCCCACTTCTCCCTCCACCATTCCCACTCATCTCACTAACACCACTTCCAAACCTTTCCCTTCTCGAATCATCTCTCAACCCAACAGGTCTCCTCCCACTCTCTCCCAACTCAGCAGCATACCCTCCACCACCACCAACTTCATGCACTTCCGCACCATGAATCTCATGAAGATCTAGCCTCAGCGGGTTACTTCCCCAGCTATAGGCCGGTGGGCCAGGACTTTGGTGGAGATGTGGTGATGACTTGGGGCCTTTAGCTGCGCCCGGGGATCGGCTGGGAGAATACGCTTCTGTTTCTCATTAGCCCACTATTACAAAACATCAGGTGAATCAAACTTACCATAAGTATTACTGCCATCAGGTGCTGGTCGCCAGTTCCGGTCTTCGTCTTGAAAGGGAATCAGTCCCTGTTTCGGCGGCTCCGGGTAGATGGTCATGGCTTCAATGGCTTCAGCTTCTTTACGGTTTCGTCTGCGGCGGATAGTCCAAATTATTGCTAATGTGAGGAGAATTATGAATGCGACGCCTCCGGCTGCTCCGCCGGCGATGGCTGGTGTGTTGTTTTTAGGTGAGGGTGTAGGAGAGGTAGTTGCTGAAGCTGCGGGGAGCATTGAGATGATAGTAGTCGTTGGATTGTTTGTTGCGTTAGGCGACGATGGAGGGGTTGGAGATGATACCTGGGAATTCGTCGTTTGCGAGGTGATGGGTGAAGTAATCTTGGGGGTTGATGAGGATTGAACCGTTGCAGAACCCGTGGCTACAGCGTTAACGTTTACCATCCATCCAGAAGGAGAACATGTTCCCAATTTCGTAGCTGCAGAGACTGCAGAAGAATCATACTTGAACGCCGCAGGATGCAGTTGGTTTGAAGGGCATCCGCCATGGCTTGGATTGGAGTCGCAACAGCCTTGGAATGACGGCGAGATAAAAGTCCACCATTGTCCGCCATTGGGACAATCAACATATGGCCAGTATGATGCATCGTTTGAGCTTGCGTCGGGCCCACAAGCTGTTCCCATCCCCGCCGGACGCAGGTCGCTCGAGGGGCAGCCGACTCCATTGCATGGATCGCTCATACAGCAACCAAGAAAGGTTGGAGATTGACTTGTGCAAGTGTACCTAAGCCACAGTCAGCTAATGAATCCAAGATCTGAGTATCTCATCTACCATTTCCCACCGGATGGGCAAGTTCCCATAGTATTTCCAGACATTTTTTGGACTAGATTTACTCCGAAAGCGAGTGGAAAGCGATTGATGGCTTCTGGTGAGATATAACCCTCCCTTATGAATGTCAAACTTCGAAACCAATGTTTAGTAAACGCACAGCCTCAATAAAGCTGGCGAAATGGCGATCCAATTCCCCAAGAAGTCGCAGAATGAAACATGATTCAGGGCCACGAGGCTCTGTGGACTATAAATACATAAGCTGGGACGAAGGCGGAGTAATAGGAGACAATAATAGCATGCAGTATGCGGAGATGCATACTGGCGCATTTCGAGAGTCCTGTCAGAAGTGAGACTTTCAGCCTCATACGCTGAGTCGGGGTCTAGATTCGCTAGAGGACGCCTCCAAAGTCAAGATCGACAAGCTTTCTGAACACCCAAAAATCGGGAAAAGTGCCCAGAATACGGAAGGAGCGACCTAATCCGCAGCTGAAGAAGCAAAGATTGCGCCGAAGGATTTCTAGTGCAGCTGGTGTTGAGGCTACCATGCGCCCTTTTCAATCGATAATTCGCCTAATGTAAGATTTCTGGAGCTATGTGCGATCCTTCCACACAACACAAGCTTGTTCTTTCCGCCCTTGATGTCCACTTGGAGTTTCCGATGCAGCAGTAAATTCCCAGCATTGAGTATTCGCGAGCCTTAGTAGGAAAGAGCCCCCACGACAACTGGTCCTGCTTCAATTACAAGAAAGACAAAGAAAAATGGACGAGGCTCCAACTCAACCTGAACCGCAAAATAATTTGACCTTGCTCTACGAAATGACTTACAACACGGAATGAATCGAAAAAGGTGCGGCCTTGGTTACCAGTCCATGCTACTACCCTGGAGATTCAATCGAGATTATGCAATCAGTGCTTACTGACCATTGTTGGGGGGAGGGGTTGGTTCTAGTTTCATGTCTTTGCGGACTCTTCCCAAGCTCATCAATAAATCACGCGCGAAGGAACTATTTCGATGTACATTTATGCATTTAAGAATTGGTGAAAGATTTTCCTGGACCCAGAGCAGCCAAACGGATTCCTTTGCCTCTGCATACGAATACGTCTAGGAGACAGTACACTTGCCCAAGCAGCAATATTTACCTACAGATACCGGTCAAAGCAACAAGATCATTTTGTCCAATTCCATCTTAGTCATGCAGCAAACAATTTCCAAAGTTCAACACTTATACTCACTCGGTTCCTTCCATATCATTCATAGGACTTCCTTTCTCGGCCTCTACTCCAACTTTGCCAACATTTCTCATGCCAAACACCACGATAACCAAGACTAAAACATGCGCCGCGAAGCACGTCAAGAAGCTCGCTCGATATCCGCCCAACATGGCATCAACGACGCTTGCATTGTCCATGATCTTGGTTCGTGTCACACTAGTCGTAATCATGGCAGTGACCGCCAAGCCCACACTGTTCCCAATATTGCTAACGGTGTTGAAGACCCCACCGGCCAGTCCGTGAGTCTCCGGAGGGAAGAGCGATACAATCAAAAGATTGCCCACTGGAAAGAGCACATCGGCGCAGACTGGGATGAAACAAAGGGCGAAGAAGGCAGAATGCCAGTAAGACCAGCTGGGATCAATAGTCGCCATGAGGAGAGGACAAATGGAGGTGATGATACACGATCCAATGATCAGATAATTAGCTCGAACGTGCTTGACCAGCCAACCAGTCATCAAATTTGTTACCGCGCCCACGATGACCTGCGGTAAAAACCTGACGGCGGTTTGGACGGGGGACAAATCTTCAACAAGCTGGAAGTAGAGAGTTATGAAGTACTGGGTGGCGTTGAAGCATCCCCAAACGAAGAAGACGATGACACAGAGTGACGTGAACAATCTATTTGTCCACAAAGAAGGAGGAATGACAGCCTTTCTGCCTAGTCGTTCCTGTCTATGTATCCAGTAGGCAAATTTTGGGATAAGAAGAAGCGCAACAACAAACAATGCGCTTGGTGTTGGATGCAGGAAGTTCTCCGGGCAGGTGGCGAGAACCGCAAATATGTATGAGAACAGCCCAAGAGAGGTGCTCAGCAAAAAGCATCCAAACCAATCGACCTCTGTCCCCATACGACGAAATATAATTGAAATGGGTACAGATTCGACAATATCGGCTGGGAGAGCAAATATGGATGCGAGAAAAATGGCAAATGTTAAACCACTTCCGATATAGTATCCACTTCTCCAGTTGAGGCACTCGATGAGCAGTCCGCCAATGACTAAACCAGCCCCAAAGCCCACCGGTTGCCCAGCTCCAAGACAGGCAAATGCTATGTTTCGGGAATGACCTTCGGGAATGTTGCTGGTGATCAACAGAACTGAAGACGGAAGACAAAAGGCCATGGCTAAACCTTGTGCCGTTCGGAATGCAATGAGCTCGACGCCATTTCTCGCAAGCGCACAGGCGATTGTAGTAGCGGCGAGGAAAGCTGTCCCCAGAAGATACGTCCGTCTCCCTCCAACAACATCTGAGATTGATCCACAGACAAGAAGGGTGCAGCCGCAAGAGAGACTGCTGACGGCTGCGGGCCAGAGCAGGAGAGATTCACTCAGGTTGAGATCTCGTGCGATTGTGGGAAGACTGACGACCATGAGGCCTGAGAAGGTACTATTGAGGAACGTGATACCAGAGACAGTTGCTACCTAGTGATTTCCGAGTCAGCATACTAATAATATTCGTGTGCGTAAGAGGCGAAAGGGGAGCTGGAAGGTACACCATTTACTTTCTCCAAGCTTTCGGAACTCCAGGGCTAGCAGTTTCTAGGAAAGAAAGACTTACAATAATCCAGATCCTCCATCTAGACAATACACGCTCGCCCTTCTTCTCGATTTCTGGATGGTAATCTGTGAGGACGGTGCCGATCGTGGTCGAAGAATCTGCCGTCCCAAGACCCGTGACGGGTATTGGATGTTGATCCGCCATTGTAAGAGTTGGTTGTAAAGGCTGAGTTCATCTGGTAAGTTCGGGAATTGATAGGTCATCAAAGAAGCTTGTGTTGATAATCTGCGTACGTTCTGCGTCGGGACGTGAAAATGTAGATTTAGGGTCAGCAGAATGGCAAAGAATTCCATTTTAGATTTATGAACCCAAGTGGGGTAGAAAGACAAATCAGGGAAAGAAAGAGTTTCCGGATAGTTGGGGTTCCGTGAGGAAAGAGCGACTGCCTACTAAATGTGAATTCCTCCTTGTCATGGCAGGACCCATCAAAGGCAACAACATTCAAGCAAAGCATTAAAGAAAAATGTGTACATGGCGGGTAGAGCAGAATTTGACACCATTGACACGGTTCTAAAAGCAAAAGCAGATGTGATATTTCCAAGAGCAAAAGCAGAGCAAGTACTTGTCCGGCGCGTCGCGTTGGCGAGGCGATGCGCCGCGATCTCCATCCTCATATTGAATCAAGATACTAGCTAGACGCGAGAAGTTTTTAAAAGAATAACATCCTCAACAACATCGTAGTATACAAGGTCGATACTATTCAAAAGTTTATATGTGGATAAGATATCGCGTGAAAACATGAGTTGACGCGGGGTCCATGCTGAAAGGAGTCTAGCGGGCAAATTCCAACGACATCCCTTCCCCTTCCGTCCATCCTTCCTTCACCTTGAACTTTACGGCATCAAAAATGCGGATTTTGAATGTTTCACACGGCTTGGGACATTCAAAATCAGTAGAATTTTGCGGTTTTCGAATGTTCCACAACGTGTGAGACATTCAAATCAGTTCAATCACACGAGACGACTTGGCGATTTCCCCTGAAATGTCAATTTGATTCTATGTACAGTCCCATCCACCATCCAGTAACCACAGCACAAACAAACGCCAGAGACCCTAAACACTAAGAACAAACCGGATGAAAGACAATCAATCTAAGAACTTTTGCAGTAGTACGCGAAATAGAATCCTTATGCTTGGATGAGACGAGCACCAGTCTGGTTGCTGGCTGGTCTCTGGTCGTCCTCCTCATCATCACTGGAGTCCTCAAGGTTAGGGTCGATGGGCGAACCGATGACATTGAGCTCCTCCTCGTCATCATCATCATCTTCGTCACTGTCCGTGCTGTATCCGTCCTCAGCTGAGCCACCTTGGCTGCCACTGCGGATCTTCTTGGCATCGGCAGCATCGGCGGCTTCATCGACAGGAATTTGGAGCAAGGCATACTCATCTAAGAGGAGCTGCTTGGTGCAGGGCCAGCGTTGAGCCTGGGAGTATATGGCGTTCATGGTTCGGGCTGGCAAGATATGTGCAGTCTTGACCCGGCCAGCCTTTGTCATGCCACCCTTGTTGTTCTTGCCGGCGGGGGTTTTCTCACCAATTCTGATCTCCTTGCCGAAGAAGGCTGCGTTATGATTGTCGGATATGATCTGCCAGTCATGATGGGTGAGGCGGGCACGCTTGGCGCGAATCTGCTTACGAATGTAACCCTCGACGGATGCTTGCTCTCTCTCTGTCCAGTGGGGACGAGTCTTCTTGTTTGGATCTGGACCTTCTCCACGGTGCCTGTTGAGGGTACGATCCAGGACCTGTTTGCGCCACTTGTGGGCCCTCGCAAGATCTTCCTTCTTATTCCAGTTCATGTTGTTACGATGGATATATATGTATGGATATACATGGCCCGAGGTCGCCTTGAGCTTGAGCTTCAGGCTGCTTCTGTTAGGAACTCCCAGCTGGTAGGGTGACTGCGGCGAGATGTGGGCATTATCCTTCCAGAGAAAGATTGTGCCGTGTGGGGTGTACGGCTTATGTTTCTTTGGGTTCTAAATGATCATCAGTCAAGGCACTCAAATATGAATAGATAAGTCTAAGAAAGTGTGACCACTCACCGAGGGCTCACGAGCCGAAGCCTTGCGCTTCTTTCCTCGAGGTGGAGATGAAGTGGATGTGGTTGCGGTAGTCTTAGTCTCAGGGATGGAGTTAAGCGCCGTCGTGGAAGTCTCCTGCTTCTGTTCTGAAGCCGCTGGTTGGGGTTTTGCCCTAGAAGTGATCAGTCACCAATACTCAGGAATGACATGGAGGTTAACCTACACTTGAGTATTATCGGCAGGAGTCTCTGAAGACGGAGCCGCAGCTGGAGGGTTGCTTTGCTTCGCGGGCTTCGGAGGAGAATTGTTCTTGGTGGGTTCAACCTTGTCACCACGCTTAGGATTCTCGTTGGAAGTCATCTTCGATCTGAACTCATGAATGTTAGCGTTCTCATCTTGCCTTGTCTCTTGGACTTGTATGTTGTGGCCGCATCTCAATTTTTGTTGTGAGGTTGATGTCTGAGCTGAGTTGGCAAGAGAGCAACTTCTCTCCTGTCACTCAATCATGCGCGACAGCATGCCCGAGGCGATGAGTTGCGCGTGACGCGTGCGTAAAGGAAGGGAGAGATAGTTACACTTACATTGTAATAGGAAGACTTTGAGATGGAGGTGGTTGAGGTCGTTGGGTTGTCAAGTGACGGGAGCGTGGAAAATTTCGAAGTTGAAAAATTGTGAAAGAATTCAGGTGAAAATTCACTGCTACTCAGACTCAAGAGATCGGTCTAGATGTTGCGATCTATTTGTAGTGTTAGCGTCGATAAAGAAAGAACGCGGTGGTCCTCAAGTGAGGTAGTGTGTGTGGCTAAGCTGGTGACATTGTGTTTGGTCGAGCTGTTGACAACGTTGAGGAGAGAAGATGTTGTGGGAGGAAGAGCGGGGTTGAGTTGACAAATTATGAAAGTGACCTTACCTTTTGAGAAGAAGTTGCGCCTCAAGAAGTCTCTAGTAATCGCGTCAGAATGATGTGTCCTCAAGTACAAGTGTGATGGGCCTCCTCAAGGGGAGTGTTGGAGTGTGTTGAGAGTAGATGTAAATGAGAGGTTGGGGTTGTTGTTGTTGTCGCCAAATATCCTTCGACTCCGAGAAAAGGAACCCGCAATCGCTTAGCTACCTTAGTCGGCAGGGCATCGGCAGGACAGGTGGGGCAAGTTGTATAAAGTGTGTGGAAGGGTGGTCGAAGCTTTTGACTTACTTGTATTAGGTCGAAGAAGAAGTAGGGAGAAAGTCAGGAGTGTTGGCAATCCTTTCTGACAAAGATTCTTTCCGAAAAATTCGTGCAAGATCTCGAGAGATGCACCATATGTTGGGACTTATGCACCTGTTGCGGGAAAGTGCTTATGTCGGCGACCTATGCAGGTTATGAAGTGATGAAGAAGGATGAGGGTATGCAAGTGTTCAAAGTGTCAAGGCTGGCTTGAAGTCAAAGGCAAGTATGCGGTTGTAGATGTGTTGATTTTCAAGAGATGTGTCAAAGGCAGAGTCTCTGTCGTGTGGTGAGATGGGAAAAAGCAGGAGGGAAATCGAAGGTGGGCACCCCTTTTATAGAGATTATGGTACGAGGATATGCTAGCGCCATCGGGTGATCCTTCCTTTGAACTCGTCATATTCAATGAAGCCATTCACACTTTATTTTCGCTTTTGGAGCTACCATCCCTGTACAATTTCTCCTAACAGCAATCCGTGCCGGTCGAGTGACGCGGGGTCGATTTCACTGGTCGCTGGATTGGTAATGTACGACTTCTACGATGGAATTTGCAGAGGGTCGAAAGTTCTCGACTTATATGCAAGCTCTCTATTGGCCCAGTATATTTAAGAGAGCCGTCATTGTTCCTAAAGAAGTCACTTATATCGTACGACCGCTTTCTATACCACATCATCAACGTGAATATGCTTTGTAATTGGTCACTGTAGCATGAGTGATCTAGCCACATTCACACAAGATGAGTTCATATACAAATTTTCGCGAAAGAGGCTGGAGGCTGCGTAATTGCTCTATATTCATACATAAAATTATGCTTGCGAATCTGCCCAGGTTCAGAGGTTTGTGAAAGTTGGAGTACCATAGAAAGAACAGTTCCATAGCAATCTACTCGTATCTGACTCGCCCTCTTGAAGAAAACATTAAAACACCAAATGCTAGCCATCTTACTCAGCGGATAAACATAAACATTGGTGACTCTTTCTCCCCGGTCGCTGATTGTGTTCCTCCTGCTCCAAGCCGCTCGTCCCTGCCCCTTGTGCTTCCAGTGCTTCGATGCCTCTGTAAATGCCCACATCCCGCATACCCCGATGCTATCCACGAGTTTAGACATGTGTGTGATATCGCGCGCGCAAGTTGTAGTACTGGAGCTCTTGGTGTAGAATCGGCGGCGAAAGGCTAGGTAGGAGATTCGAATGTCGCGAATGTCGTTACGATCTCGAGCTACTTCTGAAGGATCAGTCTGACTCTAATAAGTGTTGTGATGCTTTTGAACTGCTAATTTGAGCGCCTCTTCGTGATTATGCTTCAATTTTCAAGACATCACGAGCTGTCCGCGACCCGTCTACAGTAACTCTCGATTTGCTTACCATCGTGTTCTTTCATAAACCACCTTTAACGTCCGTCGTTTACAATCCTTTGAAACGCTTGAGGTAACTCGTCGTCGTCTGGATAGCGCCGAGCATTCCTGAACGGCCGTACCTTGCGCCGTCAATTCTGCGTCTCCTCGTTCGAAAGAGCTCCTCTACCCCGCCATGGCAGCATGTTTGTATGCCATCAAAGTCAGCAAAATCACCATCGCCAAGTCGTAAATAGGGACCATGTCGCTCGATATCGAAGACGTACCTTTGAACCTCCGCCGGCCAGTCTAAGCCCGCCACGACAGATCTCACCACGATACTCCCCATTTACGGCATCACTTTCCACGATACAACGTGCGACAAACCTTCACGATAATGAGCTTGGCTCATGCTTATCCATCAATAACCTGGGATACTTTGAGCAAGGAAAATAACGGAGTCCTGGTAGACGTTGACTGGGTTTTGCGACCCATGGGGTCGTCTCCATCAACCATTGAGCCCGCGCACATTTTTGACTCAAATTGTAGACATATTGAGCTCGGAAATTAGCTTTAGGAGACAATAGCCCTTCTCCAAAATTTCAACTTGAGCTCTTGGACTGCGATCACAAGGTTCATTAATATCTGGGTTGTGATCCACATAGAGAAGAGAATGCGAGAAAACTTTCAAGCTCAACAGAAGTTTGAAAGCAATGCCAAAGTCAGGTAAGCTACTTTCCTTGATTCAGTCTTCATAAAAAACTATAAGATGGCAGATTTCGGTATAGAGGTAGTTCTCACTCACTTTCACATAACGGATATGTGGATATCGTATACCGTTTCTTCTGTCTTTTGTATGAAATTACGACCAAAAGCCCAACTCAAGTATTCCCCGATAGTCTCAAGAGCTGGGTAGCAAAGAGAATTTGTACCCCGTGCTGGATACGCGGTCGTTGTAGCAGATGTCGACGTCGCCCGTCAGGTGAGAAGAGAAAGTGTGTTTTTGTTTTCGCGCAAGGTGGAAGTGCCGTACGATTGAGGAAAATCCAAAAAATTCTCCGCACTGATTGCAAGTGCTATCATATAGCTTGAGATCAAGCTACTAGCAGTAATAATCGAGGGGCGTAAGAAACATCGTTCGCTTGAGTGTGAGGGCTTTGGAGGAGGGAAATGGGCCAGGCTGGCTGGGTAGGAGAGTCTTTCTAGGATGCGGTGACTGGTATGCCGCCAGTGGTATTGCTTGCTGGGCGCTGGTCATCCATCTCATCGTCCGAGTCTTCTTCTAGATCCGGATCCATTTCTTCGCCGTTGGAACCCTCGCTGTCTGTCTCAGCATCATCTGCAGGTTCCCAGAATCAGTAGTGTTTCTCGAATAGAAAGAATGGTGTTACGAGAAGGAATTTGACTGTCATTGGCTTTTCCTGCGGGTCTCGTAGAGTGTGAGACATTCTTTTCCAGGATGTTTCGCAGCAGGTGAGTGAACGTTTGTAGATATCTCATATGGTGTGAGACCGCGAGAAGCGGCTATCTCTTGAGGTGTTGGACCGCAATGAAACAGTATTGAGACATGAATACATCTCTAGATAAGAGGAAAATGGGGTTCAAGGGACTTGCATACCTTCATCATCCTCCTCCTCATCTTTAACACCTGAAGCTGAAGGCAAGGTGCCTTGGCTCTCTCCAAGTGCTTCTGCCAGAAGTGCATCAATCTGAGCAGACTTGAAAAGCTTTATGAGTGCTCTGTGTGTGCGGCCAACAATCTCCTATTTTGTTGTAGCCTGCTTTCCGTTCATCAACTTCTCCCCAACTCTAACCCTCTTTCCCTTGAACATTTCATTTTGTTGCTGTGCAATGGCCCTCCAATCATCCGCTGACAGCTTCATTCCAGTCTTCATCTTAGTCTTCACCATGTGCTTTTTGATTCCACGACAAAGAAAATCATGTTGCCGTTTCGTCCATCTGGGACTCATGTTTAGCCATGCTCTGCGTAAAACCTGCTCTCGCCAATCATTGACATGGGCAATGAATGCTGGATCGTTCCAAGCACTATCCGGTATTTTTCCTGGGAAGAGGTATTCATTAGTGTTGCCTTTGGTCGTCACCAGGCGCAGTAGAAGCTTTTCATTCTCGGGCACGCCAAGTTTGACTTTTGTTCGGTCGAGAGCTTGATTGTCCTTTAGGGAATATTTCTCTCCCCGCTTACGGACGGGGGCCTCTTTCTGTATAATGGTATTAGCCTTCGCTACTTCCACATTCTAATTGTCAGTCGTACCCACCTTTGTTTTGCGAGGACAGGCCACTGGCAGAGTAGCGGCCATGGTGCTCGTAGCAGTTGGTACCGAGGTCGGCGGAAGAGTGTCAGACGGAGAAGCAGACGGAGGAGTAGATGGCGGAGTAGAGGGAGGCGCAGAAGTAGGAGAATGCGGAGGGTCTGCGGGTATCATGCCTGCGAAATGATTAGCATGAACTGATACTGAAGCGCCGAGCAGGTGTACAAGGCGCGATCGGGACTTCGACGATAACATTGTTTTGGGATGGTGCTTCTCCGCTAATTGACTCCACGGCATCGTAGAGGCTTGGAAGTTCTTACCTTCCTTGGAAGACATCTCGTTCCTATTTGGATCCTTCTCCTCATCAATGCTGTTCCTCCTGTGCGCAGGCATGGCACTGGTGATCTTCAGGGGAGCTTAGATATGTTGCTCGGACTGGAAGGATGAGGAAAGTTCTGTTGGAGTGGATGTAGATAGCCGGAATTGATACTAGCGACTGTATGGATGCTGATGCGATGGACGACGATGAGATACTCGCGGGCGTGATGAGAGCCGTTCTCGAGGCTTATAGGGATGCGGCAGCGACGATAAGGCTTTCTCGGTGGGAGTTCTCGGTATGCAGGTTGGTCCTTCTGTTTCTTATGACTTATTTCGTAAACTGTAGTAATGTGTAAATGTGTTGATGATCGAACAAAGCGGGAGATGGGGTTGGCATGTTTAGAAAGAGGAAGGTGCTCTCGGATGGGTGCCCACAAAATTTGCAAGTCCTTCGCTGGAATTCTGTGTTCAATATTTGTGAACAACGCGCGAAAAGCATCACTGTTCGTAACATTGAATTTTGATTCGTCTGCATATCTCCATAGCATTCGAGGATCTTTCAACGTGAAATTTATCAGTTGACAGCATCTTGCAAAGCACAAGGGCAACAGCCAGCTTCTGGCATTTGATGACTTTGAGAGACATGCAGCATTTAAAATATCCCTTGTCTGACTTTGTTTGCCTCTGAAAATGGAGTGGACACAATAGTTGTCTGAAACAAAAAGCAAAAGAAAGGCAATCGCTCACCACGAGCAGTAAAGGAAGTGCAAATTGAGGAAGAGAAAGTCGAGACTTTTTCAAGAGCAGCCTTACAATAGATCACTGAATTTGAGGGATAATTGTATATTCATGTATCATCTCCAAGCCGTTTATCAGCCAGGTTTCAATAACAATGGACAACCCTGGTATATTTTGTTATCTAAACCTGCACAAGTCTCCACGTTTTCTTTTTCTGTCATTTTTTTCTCATTCTAGCGAAGGAGAGGAACTGCATCCACAGCGAGAAAAGGCAATTCATCATCATGAGGAGAAAGATATGAACGACAAGAAAATGCCGAGGAAGAGAATCAAAATGTCTCAAACTCAGACATGACTTCAGTGGCTGCTATATCTGATGACTGACGGGGCCAAATCTTTATCAACGGGTGAAGCGAGAGAAAATTGTGGCATAGAAATGTGCTATACTTATGGATAATAAACAAACGGAGATCCAGGGTACAGAACGAGGAAATAAGATACACTGTTGTAAGAGCCTTATCAGGTGAGACGGGCCAGGCTAGTAGTTTATTGTTATTGGTTTCATTTATTATCTGATGAATAACTGTAATGATGTATCTCATGTTCCTCTTCTCGTCCAGAAAAACATGTAATCGCAGGTTGTTGCCCCCCCACCCTCTCGCTTATACGAATTGCCTAATCAGGCATTTTTCGTAATTCCTTCTCTCGGCCCGCATCCGCCTAGACGTCCACTAGAGACATGCAACCATGCTCATTGGAGAACTACATCACTCTAATTTTCACTACCCCTGTAGCGTCTGACCTAATGCCCGCCTCACTTTTTCACTCCTGGTAGGATAAATATTTGGCTTTGACTCCCGAATTTCAAAGAAGCACAGCATTAACTCCAAACATCTTTCTATCTGATTCTAATAATCGTCGAACTGGCTCATATCCTGCACTCGCGTCTCAGATTTCCCTCCAGGTCTGCGAAAATGGTAAAAGTCATCGTGGGAATGATGGGCTCTTCCGTGGGCGGCGGATCGTCTTCCATGGCAACCCCTGATCAAGTCCAAGAATTTCTCGACTGTGTCAAGCGCCATGGTATCAAGGAACTAGATACAGCCCGTGTGTATGCCGGAGGAAAGTCTGAGGAGTTACTCGGGCAGGTGAATGCTCACAAACAGTTCGCTGTGTCCACCAAAGCACCGGCGTTTTCGCCCAACAGCCTGACTGAAGAGAAGATAATTGCGAATTGCAAAGCTAGTTTGAAGGCATTGAAGCAAGACAAAGTGGACATTTGTAGGTATTCCTTTATGAAGCGAATGTTAGAGGAATCATCCAGAAACAGACAGATGCTGACCATGAAAGACTACCTGCATGGCCCCGACCGAGCAACTCCATTGGAAGAGCAATGCAGAGCCATCGGAAAACTACACTCAGAGGGCAAATTTGAAAGATTCGGTGTCAGTAATATATCTCCCGCTGAAGTCCAGAGCATCTACGACATCTGCAAGCGAGAGGGGTATCCCCTCCCTTCGGTTTACCAAGGTGGCTACAATCCGCTTCAGCGAGCAGGGGAACCAACCTTATTCCCTCTGCTACGAAAACTCAAGATGAATTTCTACGCATACAGTCCCCTAGCTGGCGGTGCGCTCGCCAAGAAGATTGACGATGTTTTGAACCCAGCTCCTGGAACTAGATTCGATGCCATGAAAGTCTTTGGGAATATGTATTTGAAGCAGCCACACATTGATGCACTGGCGACCTTGAAGGGGCAGTGTGATGCAGAGGGTATTGCAACTATGGAAGCGACCATGAGATGGTTCTTGCATCACAGTCCCTTGGTGGAAAATGACGGAGTTATACTGGGTGCGAGCAGTACGAAGCAGATTGATGAGAGCTTGAAGGCTTGTGAGAAAGGTCCGTTGCCTAATGGGTTGGCGAAGGCATTCGAGGATTTGTGGGCTGCTGTCAAGGATGAGTCTACTAAGTATCACGCATGAATGAATGAAAAACTTGATTTTTGTAAACATTTTCTCTTTCTGGCAAGAACCTCGTGCTTGTTTCTATCTAGGTGTCTTCCCAATCACAGGTTGATCTGGACATCTAGCTTTCCTACACCCAAAGTACTCCCATAAATTGTTAGTAAACAAATTTCCTACGATTTTTCTCCGATGCTCCGCGAGAAAATCAGCTTGAGGAGCCAGTCACTGTATTCAGCCGCCTGCGGGGTCAGCGAAAATGAATTCCCGCCCCCGCCAAAATTTGAGTCATGGACTGGAGTGGATAGTACAAAGACAAATTTTGCCAAATTTTTTGCATCGTTAGCTTTCAGAAAAAGCCTGGATTCCATCGTTTAGAGAACCCGTGGACTGGATGGATGGCGTGGCAAGAATGGGAGTTGCTTCCCGCTGACCGGCACCAGATTGCGGTCCGTCCGGGGGCTGTGTTGAGTGAGCTTGAATTGTGCGGACCTCTCTCGGGCACATCGAACATTCGTGATGAGAGTTCCTTGTAGCGCTCGAAGGCCATTGTTTGCGAACAGTTCAGATATAAATCCGCAGTGAGGATTTTGAAAGTCTTTTGAGAAAGTTGGATTATCTGATGGTAAATCACAATTCATATAACACTTGGAAGTGGGGGAAACTTTCAAGTGTTCAATTATTACAGTGACCCTCGGAATATTTGGAGGCAAATAACAATGCCGCAGCTCAGACCACGCAGTCCATACTTGATGTGATGCCAGAGAAGCCGAACATTTTGAGATCTTCATAACTGTATTGTTCAATGGACAGTAGGAAGTCCGAACCAGGGAATTCGAAGTCGAAAGCCGTCTGAGGAGCTGCCTCTATATCACTGCCTGGCAGTTCAGGGACCGATCCTTGAAGGGAATAAGGATGATGGATATCCGTGATCGCCTGTAAATTCCCATCCGGGTCCTTCGAGAACAATGAATCGGGGGAGCTTTGGAAACAAGCCTCAGAAGCTGATGAAGATTCCCCATAGTCACATTCGGAGCTAGAGTTGGTGTCTGCCCTGGGCATCTTTCCAGCAGGAAGACGAGTAATGACTCGGTCGACGAGCCTTTGAAATCTCTCGATGAGTTCTAGACCATTCCTAGCACTTCTCGAGCCAGCTGCTACATGCCTAAGACAATTGAGAGCTATCTCGATCTTCTCGCTGGTCTCCGGCGAAGGACGTGTCACGGAACTGAGAATCAGCACGGTGAGAGCCGAACTGCAGCTGTGAATATCGACAATAGAGAATAGTGCAAGTTGACTACGGAGGCGAAGACACTCAATAAGATCGACTATTCGCATAGCAGCGTTCACGCATGCTGTCGACATCTCTTTGGAAGCTCTTGTCGTTGCCAATGTTGATTCTACTTGTAGATTCCGCACGTATCTCCGCACCAGGTCTGTGAGCTCATGCTGTCCGAGATAGATGAACGCAAGGTTGTAAAACAATCGCAAATGGACTGCGGGCCGGAGACAATGGGTGCCACTGGATGGAATTTCTGGGGCGTGTTCATGACTCCATTCGAGAAGGGAAGCTTGAAGCTTCTCGAAATGTGATGCGCGAGCTTCGCGGGTACTATAAGAATCAGAATTATTATTTCACGCCAAATATAGGGTGGAAAAGGCCTTACGTTAATATAGAAACACGGTTGCAAATTTTGATGAGATGTAGAAGGGCGGTATTTTTCTGAAGCTTCTCGACTTCGTTTTGGTCATCGATGTCGGAACGAAATTGTGGAAATGGTATGTCGATATCAATAATCGATATACTTGTGGGTCTCCCTAAGAACATGCTCACTTCCCTGCATCGCGAATCAACCTACGATCTCAATTTTGCAGGATCACCGGAATTTCATAGCATTTCTCACCTCTCATTCAAGTAGACGGTCCAAAACACCCGATTTCGAATTTCCAGATGGCGTGGCGAGTAATGTTCTGTATTAGTAGTCCGATGCATACCACTGGCAATTGCCATGCGTAAAGCAATTCCAAAATAGACATACGCCGTGCTCCGATCATCAGACGGTAGTAGGTATATTGCACCCATGAGGCAGGCCTGGATACTCGCAAGACTACCGATGGCGATTGCTCTGGGCATGATTATCTGAGCAAGTCGATAAAGCTCCTGCCCTGGCATCTGGTCTGACATTGTGTCTAGAAGCGAGGAGTCTTGCATCTCATTCAAGTGCTCGAATTGGCGGGCAACAGCGAATACCACAAGCATTAAGCACACGGTGTCGCAGCTAGCTCGCGGTTCAGATGCTGGAAGGGGTTCATAAAAGTTTTTGATCAGTTTGTTGAGCCACTCAATGTCGAAATAAAAGTAGTTTGATTGGCAGCACTGATTGAAAGTTTCTAACATTGTAGTGGCGATCTCCATCGAAGGGAATCGATTGATCACTTGCTTCAAAATGAAATCTTCCAACTCTGAAGTGCCACAAAAATCGATTGATGGCTATCTGCTATTAGTATATCCTAAGATTTAAAATACTTTAGGAATTCTTACCAGATTCTGGTACAAAGGTATTGAGGTAGGGGATGTGTCGCGAGCTACATCGACTTCAGAGATTGCGTTGGAGGCAATGTCCAGAATGCTTGCATCTACAATCTGGTTTGCAGTGCCTTCACTCTGTCAGCTATTCCTCGAGCACATGGAAATCTACAAACCATTGTTGCGTTCGACGTGACTTCCGTCAACTCCAGCGTTTTCGGGCGAGGGGGTAATCTCAGACCTGTGCTCAATGTCAATGTTATGTCTCTTGGTGGTCACAGCCTACCAAATCTCACTTATTTATCTCATTGGGACTTCTGAGTGTTGTAATTGTCTCCACCTTCCCAAATTCGCACTTCTGACCCTTTCGAAGACACCCCGCACAAGTTTCTCCTCGATAGGAGCTGCATCGTCTTTTTGCCGAGCGGCATTGTATGCAAGCTTGAGGGGTGCGTTTCCTAAGAGCCAATGGAACCTTGGGGCGATTTCGAATGCTTCTGTGGGAAGACATCAAGGGCTTGCTGTCGATGGTCTCGATGACTCGGGTTGCGGTTGGTCATATGCAGTGGAAAACATCAATCATTGCACGATAGCTCTAGAAATGACACGCCATCTTCAAGAAGTTCTCTCATTGCCTCGGCACTAGGTAGTATGGAACAAAAATGCTTGCAAGATACACGAAGAGGAGCAGAAGAAAAAAGGGAGGTTCGGGTCTCACGTGATGCTGCTTGCGGGTACAAGCACCCGCCGCTAGCAACCCCTGAATGTGTTCGCGAGCCAAGTCTTGCCTAGGCCAAGTATCGTCTACGGTAGATTTGCTCCGGTCCCTCCTTCCACAAGCACTGGTTGGCTCCTTCCTCGCGATTGCAGATAGGCACTGAAGTTGTGCATCACTATCTGAAGCCTTCGACAGTTTTCATCTCGAATTAGATTGTGTTACAGTACAATTTCTCATTGCCATTCTACTCGATTTGTGGCAGATGATGGCTCTCCTCAGTTCGGACCTTCGACCACCTACTCGAAACTACACGTCCATCTTTAACAACAGCGAGAAGGTGCCTATCAGGATCGTCAAGAATCGTGACATCTTCCAGTGGGTTCTTGTCCAAGATTATGAAATCGGCTAGGGATCCAAGCCGCACGGCTCCCAATTCGTCTTGTCTCATCATTCTTGCCGCATTCACAGTAGCGCTTTGCAGAACTTGCAAGTCTGTTAAGACCCGTCTCCGCAGGGAGAATTCGTGGGTTTGTGCATCGTGCAGTGGTCCTAGGAGGTCGGTTCCATAACAGAGTGTCACACCTGCCTCGGATGCAAGCTTGAGCGAACCTAATCCAGCTTCAAGAACACCTTTGACTTTGGCGGCTGAGGCTGAGGATAAGAAGTTTGGGAACGGAGTAGCTTCTGCTGCAGCATACCCACTGCGAGTTTTCAAAGTCAGCATTTTGTCGTCAATACTTAGAAAACTTGGGGGTTCCAATGCCTATTTGAATGTCTCGAGAGTTCTTAGATAATCGAAAAAGGTCCTGAAGGTTCGCAAAAAGCGGGAAAGAAATGGAATGCTCTGTGATTTTACTCACACCAGTGTTGGCGTCATGAAGACGCCGTTTTCTGCCATTAATTTGGCAGTGGGCTCGTCAATGAAATTGCCATGCTCAATGCACCGGACCCCGAGTTCGACGGCTTGTCGAATGGCTTGTGGGTTATACGCATGGGCAGTGACATAGGTACAAGCATTCTTTGCTACCATGACAATAGCCGC
>Ga0247778_1000318_pt1 | contig 74965 bp, 87 predicted proteins | sample UWRJL049202B5_FD_179939 | JGI IMG/M metagenome (GOLD analysis project Ga0247778, IMG submission 179939) | Plant litter microbial communities from Arlington Agricultural Research Station in Wisconsin, United States - UWRJ-L049-202B-5 | ecosystem: Environmental > Terrestrial > Plant litter >... | reverse complement strand
GGGGGAGAAATATTGATGATGGAATGTTTGGGCGGAAGGTGCGGCCGCTTTGGCGCCAAGGTCCGGGCCGAACATTGGTGGCGGACATTTTTAAGTGCCCTCAATTGATCTTACCGTATAAAATCGTTTCATCAAAAAGATGGTATACAGAACCTAGGCCGTGGTATTGTCGTGAGAAGCGGGGTAGATAATAGCGTTTTTCAGTTTGTTCTCAATTGTCCATCAACTGTTTCTTCCTGCGAAAATTCTGACTCTCTTCACCCCATCGCCCCATCACCCCTTCCAAACCCACTTCACCACATGCTTCATTCTTCCATCTCAGCGTCTTCCTTTGATTCTTTGCTTTGTGTTACCTCGCATCCCATTTGCAAACCTTCTCCGAGCCCCTGAGATCCGGCAGAACACAAGCTCGAGTCTTCATTGTCCTGATCCTCCCCAGCTTCTAAGCGCGCTTTGGATTTCTTTTGCTTGGCTCTAACTCGTTTGGCCTTCCTCTTCTCTCGTTTGGCTTTCAGTAGCTCCCACTGCCGATCAAAGTCTTGGGCTTTATCGATTGTACGTTGTACTTCATGAATACTCGCCAAATCAGCCCTTGGACCCTAGAGTTTTGTTAGCAATGAAAATGAATCATGATGTCGCCAAGAACCCTTACATCTAGCGTCCTCAATGCATTTAGAGCGGCAACTTTCTTTGCCACCTGTTTTGTCTTGTTTTCAATGTGGCTTTTGAAAGTCCTATCAGGTATTGAAGTGTTGGTCATCGATGATAGCGTGAGGGTACAGTGCCAATTAAGTCCGCATGGCTCCCACTCATAGACTGGAGTAATCTGACGTTTACGGCAGATTTGGTTGACGAGCGTGATTGGGTTTTGGTAGGGAACGTCTGGTAGTGGCGACGTCGCCGGCGTGTTGCCAGGGGCCTCTCCATCGTAGATTATGCGACGCAAGGTCTCAACCACTTGTTCGGGATTGGCGGTTGATCTGGATGGTATCATGGCGGACGAGATACTGCTTGACAGCGGCATGGTTGCTTGTGCAGCTGTTTTGCGCGCGAGGAAAAAAACCTAAGCTTAGGCCTGGAATATCAACGCGGAACGTTTTCGACACTTTAGTGGTGAATTGGAACAATAGTGGCGTCATGCTATCATGTCGTTTTCAGGTCATGCTTTTATGATATATATATTCATTGGGTTTGATTATTGTCCGATTTTGTAGATTTCGATTCAAAATTCACTTTCTAATTGTAGGGGTTTTCGACTCCGCTTGACATATTGGGAAAGCCAAAAACGAATCCCCCCAAAAAAAAACATGAAAAGAATGGATCATGAACTGAAGATTACCACTGTGGTCTACTCAACCCATCTCTCCCGAATGTCCCTATTATGAGCTTACCGAAGCAGTGTTCAGTGAGGGCCCTTCTCAGTTAAGACAGGAATTGTAGATTCCAGAACATATTCTTGCGTGCTCATGTTTTGTTGAATAAGTTTCCATTATTCAATGATATAAACCACCGAATCCGAGTACCGAAGTTCTCCCATTTATTGACTTCAAACGCCACCGAACACTCATCACTGACGCTCATATGCCTATTTTGAAGCTACTAAGATATTTTTTATACCCGTTGAACTTATTCTGTTTCGCTTTTCTTAAGAACTATTGAGGTAATGTCAGGAGGCATTGTCCGAGCAAACGATGAAAGCTGCGAATTACCAGCGGCATCAGCCAGCACCTTTTTCTAAGAACTTCTGCTTATGAGAAACGCCGGAGAGTTTACGAATACTCTACATCGCTGGGGTCTAGAACAACTTCTTTCATTCTCGACGAAACATCTACCTCCTGGTCCTCCTCCAGCTTACAATAAGCGAGTTCTCTCCACGCCCGAAAGACCTCCTTGCAACCTCTCAACACATTTACAACACAATAGAGACCATCCCCCAGAAGACAAAATGGCATTTGTTATTTTGATACGAACTGCTTTTCTTATAATCGATTTTCCAAGCGTCGCGCTCCTCACGGCAAATAGCGTGGCCAGTGCCACAACCGCCTGGAAGTACAAAATATTGTAGGTTCCCATCCAAGCATTCTGTCTCAGCAATATATTAACACTAGATAATCTTTTTAACCAGAACCACCACAATCATCATTAGGCGAACCAGCAGAGCCCATAGCATGTTCGATACGATTCTTTTGCTAGATCATCATCTTCCCCGACGCATGGAACTCCCACGGCGAGCTTGCATCAGGCGTCAGGTCCACAAACGTCCAATCGGACACGACAGAACAACGTCTCAAATGCTGAAGTAGACCACTGCCCTCACTCCCAAGTTTATCCGCATCCCAGTCAGCACCATAGATGTCAAAGGTGTCGAAGAATACAGCGTACTGTGTGTGGCAGCTCTCCATCGGGGTTGGCTTCGGCGTTGTGGATGTTGGGATTTGGGTCGTTGGTGTTGGTATTGTTGAGCCTGAGGTTTGGTAGATGAGGTGTAGTGCTCACGGCAATACTGGTGATGGTCCCAAGGTTGCACGTATACGTGGTAGCCTGATCGCTGCCGATGGTGCTGTTGATGAAGGCCAAGTAGCCATTGTTGCAAGTACAGTAGTTCGTTGCGGCAAGACTGATTCCGAGTACAGTTGTAGGGGCCGCATTATACAAAATGCAAAATGTAATGGGTGGAGTTGAGGGTATGGCAGTGATTTTGAGACTAGAAGACGAAGTGCTTGAAACCAGGCTCGAGGTTTTGTTGGCTGAAGCTAGACTCTGAAAGGTCGAGTTCAAAGCCGGAAAGTTGCTAGTCGAAGCTATACTAGACGAGCTAGAGACTGAGGCTGTAGTAGTATTGACTAAAACTACGAAGGTTCCCGCAAAAAGTAACGACGGTCGCGCGAAGGAAGGTGGTGCAAGTCGTCAAAGCGGACCCAGCTGAGCCCATGCTCTAGGCGGTGCCGAGCCCCTGAAAGCCCCGCATTTCTTCGCGTTGGAGGCGACTCCAGCCAGCCACCAATTGTAAATTCTAGCATCAACAACATCTGTCAAAATATCTTGATGCGGAGCACAGTTGCATTTCCAAAATGAACGAAGCACTTTATTCTATTCTCTATGGGGAGGAGGCATGGTATTTCGACACGGAAGGCAGGTCGATCAGTTTCAGTAAAGACGGCACTGGCGAGATATGTAAATCCTGTGCGATGTCCCGGAGATGGTAGCTTACCATTGAAAGCTATGGTGCCGTTGTAATTTCAATTATTGGATTGCTGCAAGCATAGAGTGGAAATGTGTTAAGCCACCCGACCACGATGAGCCAGACCAAAGTGTCGAGATAGCAATTTCTGGCTCAAGCAAAAGCCCTCGTCTTCTTGGATAGCTCAACCTCGAAATAACACTCATCAAAGGATTGCCACGGAGACTAAAAGACTCAATTCTCAAAGACAGCACTATGGTGAACGAGCTTGGTCTCAAGGATGACGCGTTTCACCCAAAGTCCTTCACCGTCAGTATCGAAAACGGCAGTTTCAAGCAACCTTGTTTTATCGGTGGCGACGAATCCATGTGGTCAAGATATGCCCTTCGCCTATTTTTTGATAAATCACCATATCCTCCCAGATGCGAGTGGAAGGAGCCCGAGGGAGGTCCGGACTCTGGTCAATTTTGGGACCATAAAGAGTTTGTGGGACGAAGCTCTCCGGAGCTGAGTAAGAAGGGCAGGGCTATGAACGACCTTCCAGCAGCTGGTTGGAACTTTTGCGTGGTCTCATAAACATACCGCATGGGACGTTGCTTCCTACCCAAATTGGAACTAGAAAGGGCAGGGACGATCTGGCGCTATCAGCGAGGGAGCCCCCAGTCTGGGTGAGAAAACGGTGGACTCCCAGGGTTTATGGGGTTTGCACAAGGGCATTAGGGCGGCCATAGAACGAACTTGAGACAGCCTTGCCAGCTTGCGACTTGCCACACTCATTCAGATCGGCAACCAACGATCAAGTTCGACTCTCGAGAAGTAATGGCTCTAATAACCACTCAGACTCCGATTCGGACTACCTTGTCGCCGTTCAAAGGAGACACAATTCTCGAAATACATCACGCGGAGCAAATCATATGTTCTAGAGGTTGACTTTCCATGGCGCTCATCATTTCACCGCTTTGCGTGAATCTTTTCATGTCTCCTACAATCATTTGCTCTCGTAAAAGCCTTCCCACATTCCGAGCAAGGATATGGACGCTCCCCAGTATGACTTCTCATATGATTCTTCCTATGGAAACTGCGCGTGAACTTCTTACCACACATATCACACTCATATGTCGCTTTATTTGATAGCGGTTTAGGAGCTACCACGAACATATTAGCTTCGTCTTCCATCTCGGGATGGAAAAATCGCCGGTGTTTGTCCAAATCCTTGTTTGATGAAAATCCGAAGAGAGCAATAGAGCAGTCGGGGAAGACACAGCTGAATGGTCTATCGTGGCGATTGATGTGTTGGTCTCGGGTTTTGGCATCCTTGAATCCCTCGTGGAAATAGTAGCACCTTATTTTAGGACACTTGAATCTTTTTTCGCCATAAAAGGTAGTAAGATCCTTGTTTTCCTTGGAATTTGGCAAATTTTGGGCCGTTATTTCTTCTACTAACTTTCGATTTCTGAAAACAGATTCTTGGAGAGTCTTGATACTTATGTCGTCCCTCGCTCCTGGGCCCTTCTCGTCATGGCGGTGTATACAATTCCAGACACATAATAGATCTTCGAAGAACCGATAGTCTCGGAATTCACGACACTGTGCTTCCACGGTATTACTAATAGACTCCCGCTGAAGATCATCGTCGTAGGCGCCAACAAAATCTGCGAGGCCTTGTTCTACCTCTTGTATTGCCTCCTGGGCTACTGTGCGCTTTGAGAAAGCATCAAGAGTGTCTTTGACCATGACACGAATGTGTTCGGCCCATTTCGCGACTGCGTAGTCCTGAAAAGCTAGAATCCCACCAAGTGCAATATCCGCGTCGATGTCTTCGGTGAAGCATTCAAACGTAAGGTACTGGAGGCAAAGTGCGGCTAGATTGACTTCCACTGTTGGTTTGTGGACATATTCAGTAGACGTTATAAACCTGTAACGGATCAGAATTTGCATATTCTGTGCAGTATCTGAGACTGAGACGTGAGTGTGACTCTAACTTTTTTGCAGTGGTATGAACGAGTTCTACCCTGTCTCCCTCTGATATCTCGATTAAAGAACCGCAATAGTCTCGAACATGACTCCGCAATTTCCTGTTATCAAGATCTATTGATCTATCTTTGGTGTTCATTGACACCACTGCCTGTATCTCTCGCCAAGTGAGAGGCCGCTTTGCGCAGACCATCCAACCCAGGAGTTTCCATGCAATTTTCCACTGCTGGGGTTTCAGAACTCTCTTCAGGCGGTGCACGATTCTTGAATAACTATAAACTGAGTCAGCCAAGAGCCAGAAATTCCTGAAAATTATATCCTACGCGTCTTGCAGTCCTTCAGGGAACCCGTAGGTTCTGATCTCTTCTAAGATATCCATTTTCGTTTCCATGTCATGCAAATGCTCCATGACGAGTTTCGCATAAAGAAACATGCCTGTGAGTGGATATGATTAGATTTGCTCCGGATTCTGGCCCTGCAGAAACCTACCGTTAGATCTTGCGCATGTCGATTCCTGTATATCTTCGATGTGATTGGGTTCGAGATCATACTTCCGTTGAATATCCTGAGATCGATCACAGACATAAGCCATGATATCGTTCTTGTTATCTTCTGCAGTTAATTTCAAAACCGCAGCACCTTGAAGGAGATTCTTTTGAATGTCTAGGTAGTCTTGACTGACTATCATAACGCGGAGTTTTCCCGGATCACGCTCATCACAATGATTCACCAGTTTCGAGAGGAACGAAAGCAGAAGCTTTCGCTGCGCTTGCTCGACCTCATCTAGCCCATCTATGAGAACGTATTGCTTTGGGATCTCCTCGCAAAACAGGCGCAGAAGTTGCTCGGCGAGGGTTGTTGTAGTCAGACTAAGCTCGCCGGTACTCACCAACTTATCGTAACAATATGGAATGAGCTCTCTGCGACTATTCAACATTTGTTGCAACAATCCTCTATATATTGATATGCAATCATTCTTTTCGGAGTCATTCTCCTTGCAGTAGAAGTAAGAAGTGTTAAAAGACTGGCTTTGCAGACACTCGGCGATAATGACGGACGCGAGAATTGTTTTGCCTAGTTGGTGTTAGAAGAATCCATTGGCAAAGAGTGAGTATTGAATCGTAGGTCCAAATTTGACATTACCTGCACCTGGTATACCGTTAAGCCATAACATTGATGAGATGGGAGTTTCAGGCTCTATCCAATTTTGAACCTTGGCGTCTTTCAAAATCCAGTCGCCACTGCCTTTAATTCGCGTACCACCAAATACTCTTTGGTCCTCCGATGTACTCGGCGACGCTGAAAACCATTCCGAGACCTTGAGGTATTTCTCATGCAAATCTGCTTTTTCTTGTTGCTCTTGTCTTAAACGCTGTTCTCCTCTCTCCAGTTCGTACAGCTGTATGTGGTCAAGAAGTTTTTGACTGTCGGATTGACTTTGCTGCATGTGAAGCAATTCCGCCTGTTCTCGAATCAACTGTTTATGTCTACTAAGGCTATCCAAGATCTGCTTGAAACGAGTTCCAAAGTCTTTCCACACTGAGCGGAATATTTGTTTCCAGACTGGAAGTGAAGCCGTTAGTTATCGCACGGCAGACGAAAGTGTTGGGCAGAAACGAATGATACCTTTTCCAGAGAAGAACCGGATTGCTCTCTTATGAAACTCGAGGATGTCGGTATACAAAAGAGCAAGAACTCTCATCATATGCTCGTTGTCTCCAAAGACCTCTTTGTATTTCTCGAGTAATGGCATATGCTCGCCCATCTGGCTGTAGGCGTCAAGAAGCATTTCGAAGGATTCGGACCAGGTGCTCGCTATCTGGAATACTGTGGATTAGTACAAGTTCCGCGGAAACATACACCTTTCTGCCTCAAGTAGCTTGAATTGCTTGGGGATACCCAACACTCGACCGCTAGAATTGTTTGATCATGGCTAAGAGATTGAATCATACCTGCAGGATGAATTTCATGGGACCCCAGATAAACGCAACGTATCCAGATGCATTCACAAAGACTTCAATCACTTTTCCAAACTGCTCCATAGCTTCTAGGAACGACTCAATACGCTTCATATGTCTCATTTCCTTCAACTGTTCCTGGCTATTCTGAATACGAATCGCAGTCTCCTTGACATCGTTTAAAGTCACAAACTCGAAGCTCTGCAATTCTTTTGCCGTGAGGCGCTTCTTGAAATCTTCGAGAATGCCCTCAAAAGTTTTTGCGCTGGAGGTCATTTTCGTCCAATAAGTGCAAAGATGCAATCAATTATTTAAGAGACCAAAAGCAAGGCATGCCAAAGAGAGTCAATAATTAGCGTTTAGAAAAATAAAACAAGAGAGTATACTAAATACATTGTTTTTCGTCGGGATAGGGAAAACGAGAAGAGCCAGACTGATCAGCCGCGTTCCTTTAGTGGTGTTCCCATGTGGAAGGCGCAGCCCAACTCGCATGCAGCCACGGCAGCCACGGCAGCCACCAGGGCTCCCTATGCTCACCGAGAACAATATCTGAAAATGAAGCCACCACGTAAAAGAAGAGGCTGGTTGCGGCATCAAGGTAAAATGAGGGCAAGCAATCTGCAAAAAGAATGATCCTTATGGTGTAGATCGCTAACAGAAGCATTGTTTCAGGCCAATTGAGGTTTCAAAAGAAGGCCAATTTGTCATCATAGTTTTCGAATGTCTTTGCAATGGTGAGCTCTGTACTTTGTGTGCTGCACGTCACGCTAGCCCATGCCGGCGCCTGGGTGTCTGCCTGGAAGGAGCGGGACTCGCCGTTCCGACATCGAATCAAGCTTTCAAGCTGCTTCAAGAAGTGAGGCTTATTTGCGAATACCGTGTAGAGGAAATCGCCAACCAGCACTGTAATTTTAGGCCGTAAGGAAACCAATAGGCATGATTCGTGGGCTAGTGCTGAGTGAAATGCGTTGTAAGTGCCTGCAGCTTTAGCGAGGGAAACCTTTCAGGGGCACAGCGCCTCGCCTGCTTGCTTTTCCCACCTTCAAATATGCCACAGAAACACGCCCCGGACAAGCTCACTATTATTTCGTTGGGTAAGAGAGTCTAGATCGTAGATTTAAACTTTCTCTTGAGTTCGCATCGGGTAGTAAAGGGGATGCAACGCCTTATCACCTTTGCAAAGGCAAGCGCCGGCACGAGGCTCCAGCCCCTATGTTTCACTGCAGTGAACGCGGTGACCGGCGTCATATGCAGGAGCAGCTGGCACTGCAATTCTTAGCGCAATAACAAGGCGGATTCAGCACACTTTCCCGATGTGCGAGCACTGCCACCCTCCTGTCGCCTGAGGCTAAGTTGGCTTGCTACCAATCAGGTCCACTAACTCTACAGGCATTGATCAATGAAGTACTCTTAACTTCTAGTGAAGTTTGGCTTTCGCGATTTCTCAATATATGGTCTCAGTTTAACATATTCGTGAATTATCATGGTTCCACTGAAGCGCCTTCTCAATGTTGATGGCAACCAGACGTCCGGAGCTGCTTTCTATGATACAGAAAGATCTCAGAGAGAACAACCCTACGGGAACTCTCCTGAAGGGTAATATTCTTCGCTTCTTGAGTCTCTTAAAATGAAATTTAACAAATTACAAGGGATGTTCTGTCATTGGGCGACAAGTCATGGGACAACCTATGGAGCGAACTCCTAAGCGTCGACTTAGAAATTCCTGGTCAGCAGCAACCAAGTTCTTTGGAATCTCCAGATGAGACTGGAGTATCATTTAACAATGTTGAGGGGGACATCGAATTATGGGCAGCCCATAGTCTCCAACAGTCACACGACTTATCACCACACGTTCATCAGCCAACGCCGAATGGTACATCGGCGAGCGATTTCGAGTCTGGAGATAACGAGATAATATGCTACGGAATGGTCAGTACACCTTACCCCTTGTTATTGGGGTCATTCTTTTCCGTTGGGAGTATGGACTCACACTTCATGCCTCTGTTTAGATTTACCGTACAACAATCAAAGTCAAGGGAGATATGTTGGAGGTTGATTCTAAGCTAAAAGCAAGTAACAAATCACTTGCGAGCGAGTACTACACCTTCAAAGTTGAGAACTCTCCTACCGATAGCGGCACTGAGGTGGTTTTGAAATTCCAGGACAACATGGACTTCGGTCATCTGAATGTGCATGCAAGCAAAGCTTTGAAGGGACTCATTGGCCGCCCTTCATTCCAAATTGATGCGATTGGATCAATACAGACCTTTTGTGAGAGTATTGGAAGAGCGACAAAACAGGCCGATGCTACAGTGCGTGTTGATATGAATATTTATGGCTTGAAGAGAGATGCCGAGTATATTGGGCAACATTTGTCAAGTCATAAGGTCTTCTTGCAGCGACCCGATAGACAGAGGCCTGGTACAAACTACGACAACCCTCACTTACTCAGATGTCCCGAAATACAATTATCAAGTGCTGATTTCCAGATGAGCATGGCATCTCAACGACTAGCGAGCTCTCAGAGCTCGGGAAGCTTTGAAAAGACGATCTCTGATGTTTACGCCTCCCTCAAAAGAGGAACCAACCTTAGCAAAGTGGAAGGTGATCGTCGACTCGTGACACAATTACTTCCGTAAGTGCTCGATTCTAACTTCTAGGTTTAGACGTCTCGTCTACAATACAGAGATCATATTGTGGATCACGGGTGTCGCCCTTCGATTTTTCACTGAAATTTCAAGCCCTCACCAGACCGTAAAATGTATTTAAATCTCTCTGACTCCTTACGGGTAGGCACCAACAGCAAGCATTGAGTTTCATGATACAGCGTGAAAATGGGCCAGTACCCACAGAATTTCGGCTCTGGAAGCCAGTCAACGGCGACAATCATTGGTAAGATCCGCTAAATACTCGGGAAGGACTTCAATAAGTTCGATACTAATCATTAACAGGTTCCAACATGCTGTAACGAAAGCTAAAACTAGAACACCAAGTTCAGAAATTGGTGGCGGCATCCTGGCAGACGAGATGGGAATGGGAAAGTCTCTATCAATTCTGGCCCTCGTAACGCATACTCTGGACGGCGCGGATGATTGGGTACAGCAGCAAATGAAAGACACTGCCGAAGACGATAGGGCCAAACACAAGCCGTCTCGTACAACGTTGATCGTAGTTCCGTCAGCGAGTTAGACTGCCAATATTTCCAGCAATGGCTATATGCTGACAGAGATCACAGTTTTGATAAATGAGTGGCTGAACGAGATTAGAATGTAAGTTACATATTAGACTTTGTGCTCCGCAGACAATTCTAACTCTTCCAAACCAGCCATCTAGATGGGACTCTGAGAACTTTCAAGTATCATGGCAGTCAGCGTAAAACCTTGCAATCTGAGCTAGAGGGAACAGATATTGTCCTTACGACTTACCATACTCTAGTGGCGGACCTGGACGACAAGTCGGGTCCCCTACATAAGATCAACTGGTTTAGAGTTGTACTGGATGAAGGTACAGGACTAGAGTGCTCCCAATTATCGAAAGATGCGGGGACTAATTTGAAGTAGCTCATATTATTCGGCGACAAGCGACAACATTCTACCGGGCAGTATCTGACCTCAAGGCTCGGTCTCGGTGGTGTCTCACAGGTACTCCCATCCAAAACAGACTGGAAGATATAGGCGCTCTCTTTGCTTTTATTCAAGCGAGACCATTTCACAGCATCGCCATGTTCAGGAGGTTTGTAACCATACCATTCAACGAGAGCGAAGAACGCCGATCAATTGCCACTCGAAACTTGACGTTGCTTTTGGAGTCCTTGTGTTTGAGACGTTCGAGGGAATTGCTACACTTGCCCGACCCAGAAAATCGTACAAGAAAAATTGAATTTTCCCAAGAAGAACGAGGTCAGTACGACCGAACTATGAAGACTATGAATCGGACACTTCGACAGAGGGCCGGCGAATCTCATAGTAAGAATATCTTCGGCATGTTCCAAATTCAGCTTCAACTCCGGATTCTGTGCAATCACGGGACATATCAGCATCCATTTTCGTGGCAGAGACGAAGCCTGTTGGACGAGCGAGAGGCTGCATTATGCTCCATAGGGGATAACAGCCAGGTGAATTGCTCCGCTTGCCGGCAGTCTATGCCAATGCTTGGCTCGAACAACGTTTATCGGCCATATGCCCAGAACTGTGCTCACATTCTGTGCTCCGACTGCTTGGAAGAAAACGAGATCGATGAGGAAATTACTGGTTGTCCGCTATGTGTCATCAGCGGGGTACCCATTACTTCAGCTGGTCCTCGTCCCTGGGCAAGCGACCGCAGCGAGTCTTACTTGAGACAAGAGGGTCATTCTTCGAAAATGACTGCTTTGATCACAGACATTCGACAAGATCTGTGGGCAACGAAAAGGTATTTCCATTTCATTTCTTGAAACAGACCTGCGCTGACCTGAGCCTCTTGACAGTATCGTCTTCTCTTGCTGGACCAATACTTTGAATTTGATCGAAAGATATCTTCGGAAGGAAAATATACCATTCCAAAGGATAGACGGCGATTGCCCCCTTGGTCGCCGGCAAAGAATTCTCAACGACTTTTCGCTACAAACTTCGAAAACCCCAGTCCTCATCATGTAAGCAACTCTAGGCCTTTGTTGATAGGCTCCCCCATCATCTTCAGTTTCATCTCATGTACCCCCATTTACTCCATATATTCCCGAAACCTTCTTGAATGGGAAATTACTGACTCCCCTGTGTTGCAGGACTACGGGTACCGGGGCTTACGGGTAAGTGTATTCCTCTCCTAATAAGTCAAAATGTCTCGACTCGGTTACTCACATGCTGGTCTAGGTTGAATCTAACAGCTGCAAATCGCGTCTTCATCATCGAGCCTCAGTGGAACCCTAGTGTTGAGAACCAGGCTATCTCCAGAGCCATACGAATGAGACAAAAGGAGTCGGTGCTTGTGACTCGATATATTGTGGAGAGAACAGTTGAACAGGTGAGATGAATATGGTCCAAATTATGCTCACGCTTCTAAAACCAAACTAGGAAATGCGGTCGCAGCAAGAGCGGAAGTTGAGGATCGCCGAAATCGGGAACAATCCATTGTCGCAGGAGGGTAAAAGTTGATGTGCAATTTCTTTCCAGTCTTGAATATTTGGGATACGTACAGTAATAACAGGCTTCCAGTAATGGAAATTAGTTTAGATGGAAATAGTGTGTCCGTATTCATGAGTAATGCCAATCATGAAGGAAACTCAAGACTTTGAAGGCCACCAAATCATGCTGTACGCGGTGACTCCTGGACCCCCTTGGCAAGCAGTGCCATCTGGATTCGCCGTCCCTTTCCCAATAACAATCTCATCAACATCTTCAAACCCTAACTTGGCATATATCTGATGCGAACGCTCCGTCGTGGCCTCAAGCCAAAGAGGAAGCCCGTCACGTGCCGCTATTTTTTGCATTTTTCTGATGCCCTCAGAACACAAACCCTTCCCTCTTGCTTCATCCCGAGTAGCCGTAAAGAACACATAGTAGTATTTTTTCTGGCCTGCAAGGGCTTTCGCTTTCGACGCGTCGGCTTTTACAGCCCATTCGCCCATCATTCGCTTTAGAGGAGGTCAGACTCGGCCGAAATGGTGGGGTAACTTGGGTCATACATGACAACCTTTAATACCCGCGTTCCAGAGCAATGGAATAAAGCCTGCTTGAAGCAGAGTCCGGGGATTGTCAACTTTGTGGCCAGGAGGCATCAGAATGTTACAACTTTCCCAGTCGTTGGCCTCCATGAAGGAAGCTTTGTTCATCGCTGCTGCAGTGCAGAGGGCGCTGAAGTAGCGGGGTAGATATGCTATCCGCGCTTCCGTACTCATTGAGCATAACATGTATGTGATAATGGGATCATATTCAAAGGTCTTTGCAAGGAGTTCGGAGGCCGGTGAGATGTATTCTGATGTGGTGTCAGTAGTGGCGCAGTCTTCGGTCGCGGTGTGAGCATTATCGCACCTTTACCACCGGTGGTAAATTTCGCCATTGCTCGTCCTGCCAGGAGGTTGCCAAAGCACAAGAGAAGAAAGATGCTGAAATGAAAATTGAGAATACCCGTGAAGCTGATTCCTGGATCTGGAGCCTCCGCAAACTCCGCCTAGCGCTTTGCCGTGCCACTAAGCCCCACAAATTCTCTAGTTGCGTTTGCGTTGCCTCCAAAAATTCTTGATATTCTGGCAATTTGAAAAGATTTAAATATAATAGACGGAGGCTGTAGCAAAAGGTTATGGAAATCGGAGCTATTCGCGCACAAGTTTTTGTGACATCGACGTCGTCGCTGGGGTTACAGCGTACCAGACACTAAAGCCCCCTGGCTCTTAACGGTCAAGCTAAGATGTTCGGTGAGCTACTCACTGAAAAATCTGGGGTCTAAGGGTCTGAGGACAGCCATCATGCTTTTTTACCCCCGAATGCCGCCTACAAGGGCTCGACGAAAGGGTGTTGAGTCGCTAAATGCCGTAATGCATCGAAATTTTCTGCTGGAGTCATCAAATGACTACCATCGCATACAGGTATAGTGAGACGCAGCTTATTGACTGTGAATTTGTAACTTGGTTGGAATGTGCGACGCGCATTGTGCGTGGTTGTTGCTAGGAAGAAAAATTATTTCGAGGAAAGTTGTTCTCTGATTTGGCAGCAGATATTTTTGAATTCAATACTTTAGAACGGGGATAATGAATTCCGGGGAACGAATCTGATTCTTCTATATGCACTGGGACCTCTGGTCAGTGCGAACGAATCAAAACGGAAGGCATTCCCTGTCCGTCCGCTAACATACCCTCCGAAATGCCCCAAGGGCGTCTAAAACTCTGACAGACGATTTAGAGAGTCGAGCAAAAAAGAAATAAAGACGAAAGGGTCTACGGATGAACATCAAGATGCGTCCAAGCACACCGTCTCTTGTGCGTCAGCGTCTTCCAATCAAGTCCAATGAATCAGCTGTATCATCTGTTTCTAAAATGTTAGGCCAGAAACAATCGTGCAGCCCACCTTGAGTGCTTTCGAGGCAAATAATAAACTCTCGCAATATCCCTATTAGTTGCTGGGAATTGAGCCTTTTGGGTCGGTAGGAGGTACGATCTTTCTGCCCTCTTCTATTCGAGGTGGATTGCTCTCCTGAGAGCAGATTTCCATGGAATCAATCACAGCACCAGGTTGTGTCAAATAATTATCACCTGCGTGAGATGTTTTGACGTGACCACTCATTGGCGACCGGTGGCGTCTATCATTTCTGCGTGCCGGGTGGAGGTGATAATCTTTTCGAACTTTCATCTTCGTGCTAGCCTCACAACATAGATCCGATTGACGTCCCTTCGAGTCCTTCTCTTGTCGTTGGAGCCGAAAACTTGTGCCTCGAGCTCTGCTTCCTCGAGCTCGACGGGAAGAACTCGAGGAAGAATTTGAAACGTAATCTGGGCGATAACAATCCGATCGAAGATGTTTAGCTCGATAATAGTCTCGTCGGTCATAAAGAAGTGCAGCTCGCTCCTTTCTGCGAGAATGGCTCGATCTCTGAGACGAGGCTTCGGAGAGGGATGGCTCTCGAATATCGACGGCAGAGTCTGTTCCAGATGACGACGGTTCTAAGCTGAGGCTCACACGATCGAGGTACGCCAATGCGCGGCTGTAAGGGCGGGCTTTAAGAGGAGTCGAAGGTTGAAGGTGTGATGGATTGAAGTCTTCTTGGTATTTCTGGGAACCCCGATGACTTTGTGTAGTAGTGCTCGCTTGCTTTTGAGGGAGTGGCCGGTGATCGTTCTCACAATCTTCCAGGGAGAAGTTGCTCATGATCTCGGAGAGCTCACTGCAATCGGAATCCGCATCTCGCTCATCGTCGAGATCATGCTTGTCCACTCGAGCTAACTTCCGCCGAATCTTGGCTATTTGAATTCCTTCGACGAATGGGGTAGGAGGTCTAAGGCCAATAGAACTTGGATCGGTTGGCTTTGCGTGATCTAGTGAGGGTTCATCATCCGCTACTATGGAGACAGTCAGCATGGGGTAGTGGAATGGGGAATTGGTAACTTGCCTACTGCTTTCCGGATTATCTCCGCAACTCTCGATGATATGGTTTTTGTAGAGAGATCAGGTAGGTATTTGAGTGCTAAGTTGCAGGAAGTCTCGACTCCCTCCATGATCGCGCGTTGGACTTGATGATCGAGATCTTGGGCAGTTTCGAGTTCCCTCGTCGATACTGAGTGCTTGCACTTCTCCATCATTCTTCTTTCGATAACGATGCAATAGTCAAATATGGTATGCTTGCATGCAACGGAGCACTGAAAATTATGAGAAGGCGAGCTCCAATTCAAAATGTCTCAAGCAATACTAGTTGTTTTCGAGAATGGAAAGCGCTTTCAATTCGTACTCCCGTGAGGAAGCAACACCCCATTAATCGACGACCACACCTTCCGGATACTTGCCATCATGCAAGATCCAAATTGTGGGTCTGAATTATCGAACCTCCGGGAAAGGTTACGGTCCCGAGTCTCTTCGGCCGATTGAAGCACAGCGCCTGGACATTTCATGTCCCGACTGGAATGAGCATATGATCCAAATAACGCATGATATTTTGTATTCAAGGTATGCCCTAATTGCGAGTTTCGAGTGCACTGAATGTAAATTGAGGAAGACGAGACATTGTACAGTCGTCTCGTACGGCTCGGGTGATAATAATGGCCGCGGTGTTGGGATATGTTCCTTTCAGTCCTTGAAACAATCAATTGGCTGTGATGGAACAGGTCAATAATAGTCAGGCTTTAACTTTGCCCCCCCCAAAAAACCCCATGGTGTCCGAAAGTGTACCGAATACTAAGGCTGGGGACCAGCACTGCTATTTCTTATCACCGGCGCCGTCCGAGGCAGAAGGATTCAATTTGGTGGAGGTCTGGGGTCCATCAGAACTTTGAAGACACTCAACGCTCTGTGCACGGAGGTTGGGGCGCAGAGGAGGTTCATCCTGTCCTCTTGAGGACGATGCGGATGCGGATGCGGGTTTGGGGATGATGTCTGTCTGCTCTTGCTTGACGGGATGAACGTGGTCAAAGTCCAGGAAGCACACAGGGCTTGAGAAATCGCGTTCGTCCATAGCATTCACCTCACCTATAATGTGCCGCCAGAATGCTGAAATCGGGTGAATGAAGTTGTCTCAAACAGAATCTGATAGGAGACACATCGCGGGGTAAGGTTTGCTCCCTGTCACGTGGGGTTTCCGGAATTCTCAACAACCATAGATGGCTTGGGCAGAGTAAATTAGGATATCTCAAATCAAAGAGAGGAAATGATCCCCTAATGAATACGGTAAAGAGATAGGATCTCCAGTTTTGTGGTCACGTTTTACTAAGGAAATAGAAAGGGGGGTTAAAGGGGCGCTTTCAAGCGAACGATCTTCCACACTTTCACATTCATACTCCCTTTCAATCTCATCGCCATAACTAGAATTCTATCTCACTGCAACCTGGCGGCAGCTTTTCATTCACATTGCCAAAAACAAGCCGGATTTCAGTATCCAAATTTTGTCACACGCTCTCTAGCGGGCAGGCTCGCAGTCCTTCGACAGAGACATTTTAAACATCTCAGGAGGGGATTCTAACTTACTTGTTCCTTCAGAAGTGACCTTGACATACCGTTTATTTGTGTCAATCAATTATTACCAAAAGACTTGGAAAGTTGGAAAATGAAACATTTCGACGGGTATCGACACTTCCGAAGATGAAAGAAAGAATGTTGGAAGAGCTTTTCTTCTACAGCTCGAAGAAGGGACAAAATTCCCGAATGCAGTAATTAATTCTTGTGCAAATCATTTAAATTGAGGTGGCATGATCGAAGATCTGATCGATGCTAGGTAATACGAAGATCCTTGTCGGTGCAGACTTGGCATTCTCTTCGTCCCTGCAGATGGCGTGTAGATCACATGGTTGGCGCAGACAACCCGGCTGTTGGGATTGGCACCAGCGGATGAACTTCTTTCAGATAGGTTTTAGTTTACTTTATGCTTGCAGATGTAAGGACTTTTGTACTACCTGACCGGATCTTTGCTTCCTAGATGATGCATGATGACCCGAAGCTCTCTCAGAACGACGGGAGGTGGAGTCATGATCATGAAATGTCAGTATAAGAGACATTTAAGTTACCATGTTCTTCATAATGCATCTTTTTCCGGGCAGTTAGCGGCGAAAGGGTGCTGCAGAAGTATAAGTAACAAGTATCTTCGGAGGTGACAGAAGTAATTTCGGCTCCGCTACAAACACTTATAGCTCTGCAGACAGGCAACGAAGATGTATTTCGAAAGATTACTGTGCTATTATTTATTTACTGCTTTCAATATCCTACTTCTAATACCCGTCGCCCATTCAGCTGTCTGCCCACCCGATGGTCCTCTCCTGCCCCGCCCCACCAGCCTTCACACTTCACCTTTGATTAGCAGCGCGTCCCAGAACCTCAAATCTACTCTCGACAAAGCAGTCACTGGTAAACTCACAGTACCATGGCTTGTACCCAATATTTCTTTCTCGATTGCTGTTGTATCCCTTGATACCCCAAACCCATCCTCTCCTCTTTGGGAGTATCATCACCTAGCCACTGCCAATACCAGGGGAACCAAACACGTCGATGGCGATAGCCAATATCTGATCGGCTCAATTTCGAAGATGATTACAGATCTGTTGCTGTTGAAAGTTGGGTTACCCTTAGATGATCCGATTACAAAGTATCTACCGGAATTACTGAGTCCAGATAGCCCTATTAGGTGGGACGAGATCACTTTGGGTTCCTTGGGGGATCATCTTTCTGGAATGCCATATGATTGTAAGTTTTCTTAAAGTGATTTGACCCCAGTGGTACTCACCAGATGGCTAGATGGATTTCCAGAAATCTGGGAAATTGTCCCATATTTTCAATCACTCGGATTTCCGGTGCTGCCACCATCTGACTGGCCAAATTGCAATGTCATTGACCTCAATCCGGGCTGTACAAAGCAGCGTAAGTCCCTTCATTTTTATTCGTTCTAGCATCAATGCCGCAGAATTCATATGAATTAGAGCTCCTCGAAGATCTCAAATCCGCCCATCCAATTGCAGCTCCTAATTTAAGACCGCATTATTCTTCTCTGTCATTTCAAATACTCTCGTATGCCATGACCGCAGCCACAGGAAAGAATTATACGCAACTCCTTCAAGAAAATATTTTGGGGCCATTAAGGATGGCAAACACAGGTGCCTCACCCGGCGATGACGCGAAAGCAGTGATCCCTTCTACCGATAACACTTGGGGCGCAGATTACGGAGAGGGTGTTCCGTACGTATCGTTGCCCTTTAATACCAGACCTTGAAATCTAACTGAGCTAACGGGAGTTAGTGGCGGCGGACTCTATTCCTCCACGCATGATCTCTCTGCCCTCCTGTCATCCATTATCTCCCTAAAGTCTCCCATTCTTCCCCGAGCCCAGATACTCAAATGGCTCAAACCAACCTCCACAACCACTCATCTGAACACTCTCGTCGGACGACCGTGGGAGATATATCGTACCCAGAATCTCACTCCCGCTCACCCTCACACGATCGACCTGTATACCAAAGGCGGGGCGGCTCTTGGATACGAAGGCATTATTGCAGTAGTAGAGCAATACGGACTCGGATTCGTGATCTTAACGGCTGGTGCTCTGAGTGTAGAAGCTCAAGACCCATTAGCCGGAGCTGTTCTTGGAGCTTTTATGCCGGCCATCGAAGAGGCAGCCCGGAAGGAGGCGGAAGCGTATCTTGGAAAGTATACTACAGGCGAAAAGTCTGATGTCAAAGGCGAGATGAGTATTGTGATAGACGACGGCCCCGGCTTGAGACTTAAAGGTTTGAGCAGGAATGGAAGTGATATCATGCTGGCTATCAGCACATTGTGGGACGCTCAGTTGGTGAGTCTGGGGAAGTTGTCAAGCGAGATGCGACTCTATCCAACAGACATCAGTAAAGAGATTGAAGTGGGACATCAAGGACATTCCAAGAAAGATACGGACACTGACAAGAGAATCCTGGTTGAAGAAGATTGGAGACTGCAATATGATACGGTTGAGGAAGTTATCAAGTCGGACCTGCCGTCTTGGATAGAGAAGGATTCACAATGTGTACAATGGTGGACGGCTGATGCTATCTTCTACGCCGGGGAGTCAGTCGATAGGTTTGTTTTCGTGAGGGAAGGGCATAGTGGCAAGATTGTTGAGGCCAGGATACCGAGTTTGAGGTTGAACTTTACCGTACACGTTTAGAGTTGATACATTCCCTTCAATAAGCTCCCTTATATATGAAGATTGGTCACTCTGTCAGAAAAATTAAAACGTTATTTTCTAGAAACATCCAGCAGCCTCCTTTTCTTCGTCAATATCTCAAGAGAATATTTGTGCAAAAACTACAAATCGGGACAGCTGGATAGAGACCAAGAGGACTCGGTAGGCATTGGTGGTTGAGACAAGTAAAAATATTCCGTTCTAAGTCTTGGTATTAATAATAGTACATGTATTCTTGTCCTCTGAGTCTTTGCTTGCCGTCTGAGTGTAGTGGAGATTGTACTTTTGTGAAAATATTGACATTTCCATGCCGCAATTCATGAACGTGGGCTTGGAACTTCCGACCTGACGACCTAGATCAAGTTTAGCCCATCGCCATGGGAGCTTCGCCCGGTGCATGACTCGGAAGCTTTCTCATGGGAATAGCCAAAGTACACAAGAATGCGATACCAGAGAAAGCAACCGAGACTGCGAATGCCGCTTTGATACCCTGCATATACGCCTCAAGGACTCCAGGCAGCACATCCGGTGCAAACACATTATGCAACTCCGAGGCGCCTGTCAGAAGCACCAGACTTGGGCTCACACTTGGGGCGGTCTTAGGTAGAGTAGCAAGCAATCTATTGACGAAAGCCGACTGCCCTGCCGAAGTACTGAATGCACCTCCAATTGTTTGGAAGACTGTACGCAAGACCAATTAGCTTCCTCAAATAGCAATGACTGGTAGCAGAAGATGAGCACTTACACATCATATTCGCGGTAACGGGTGCAAGATCTTCAGGCCCCACGTTGGCTTGCGCAATACTCAGACCGTGCATGATGGCAAAAGCCATAGCGGCCCCGGTAAAAAATTGGTATCCCGCCCACTTTGCAGTCGGAGTGCCGATATCGAGAGTGTAGATTAGGCCGATTGCTACTGTGGAAAGCATTGAGCCGATAAACATAACCTGCTGTGCTCGGCCTGTTTTCATGACGACTGCCCCTCCGGCGAGTGCAAAAACAGCTGCGGCGAGGACCAGGGGCAAGTTGTTAACCCCAGATTTGATGGGGCTGGCACCTTGAATGCTCTGGAAGTAAATGGGAAGGTAGTATAAAAGCACGAGGTAGCTTCCCATGAAGAAGAATTGGTATGGTGCAGTTGCAGCGAGCGAGCGCTGCTTGTAAAGTCTCGGCAGCATCATAGCATAATCGCCTAGCCATATCTGCCATGCAATCAGAGCGATCGCAAGGAGTCCGAATCCGATAAAAAGACCGATGACTGTGCTGCTATTCCAAGGATGTGTGTTTCCTCCATACTGAAGGGCGAGGATGAAGCAAGTGATACATCCCATGGCCAGGGCAATACCAATTGGATCAATATGCAATAGCTTTTTCGTCAATGGAATGTCTTCAGGCTTCGCAGCAGCCGGAAGGTGGAAAAAGAAGAAAACGGCTATCGCGGCGACGCCTCCAATCGGGAGGTTGATATAAAAACACCATCGCCAAGTAACACGGTCTGTAAGTGCGCCCCCTACAAGGGGTCCTAGAACAGCGGCAATGGCGTATGTCATTCCAATGATACCCATCATCATAGGTCTCTTTGCTGGCGGTACAGTAAAGGAGACTATGCTCATTCCACCCACCGAAAGACCAGCACCGCCCAACCCCGCAATGGCCCGTCCGACGACTAATGTCTTCGAATTTGGTGCAACTCCGCATATCAAACTGCCGACTTCGAAAATGAGCATGGATATCATGAAGGTCCATTTGAGGTTGAAGTATTTGTATATCTTGCCGGCAGAAGTCTGAGCAGCCCCGAATGTCATGAAGTACGCGGCCGCATACCAAGATACATCTTTTAGGCCGTGAAATTCGTCCGTAATTTTGGGAATCGCTGTGCCGACAATAGTCTACATAGACATCGTGTTAGATATGATTTTCTCTGTACGAGAGGGCCAAGTGCTAACCTGATCTAGAGATATCAGAAAGACTGCGACGGTAGTCGCCCCTGCGAGTAAAACTAGTCTGAGACCATGGGGGTACTGGTCTTCTGTCATGGCTTGAATAGGCTTTTCCCGCTGCGTACTGTCGCTATCGCGGGCGTTGATCCCGTAGGAGGTGTTCAACGTCGAAGATTCAGAGGAGTCGTTCTCTCCTACCCCCGTGATGGCTTTCTCGTCCAGTACAGCCATGCTCGCAACTTAAGCCTCAAGTAGAGTGAAATATCAAGGAAATCTAGGGACTTTCTTCGAGGATAAGTTCAGAGAAGTCTTTTGGGAACAGAATACATCCACGAAAGGTAGTAGTAGAAATAGGAAAACTTCAATTTGAAGGAAGGCCAAGAACGAAAACGTGTGACGAAGGCTGCTTGGTCGGCGGGAACAAGTATAAAAAGTAGAGTGTCTATACTTAAGCATGATCGCAAATACATGGCCGGCGTAACTCTACAACCGGTCTCCAAGGTCGACCGAGTCTTTCTGTTCGGGGCTACCACCACCAGGCTTTTGGTCGGCACAATCATTCGGCCAGCGGTAGGAAATTATCCCGCCGATTGTAGAATTTGTTGCAAGTTCATGGGTAGTTAAGAGGGAGAGAACGGTTTGGATCGCATTCTCGCTTTCGACCAATAGGAAAACCCTCTCTTTTCTTCGTGCTTCTGATCAGCGAGTATCCAAATGCCGTTAGGTTCTCTCGGAAGTTCGCTTGGACATATGATTGGCTATCTGTGCTGTGCCTCCCCCATGCTGCTTACCAAACTCAAACACAAGATTCGATCGAGAACTCGGGAGTTCGCGACCTCGCATCTTCGCCATTCTTCTCATTTCTCAGCTGCCTGCGCCGGTAAATAAGCCGAACTCTTTATGAATTCCACGGATACGTCTGTTCGAAGACGGGGGCCTCTGCTTAGAAAGTCTCGTTCGGGGTGTCGAGATTGCCGAATCCGAAAGGTCAAGGTAGGTGTTCAGCCACACAAAACTTTCAAACCTTCAATCCTACTAAGTCCACTTCCAGTGCGATGAAATCAAACCCGTTTGTTCAAACTGTCGCCGAAGACACGTAAATATCCAGTGTTGTGACTGGAGTACAGATGTTTCGCGCAAAGGTAGCCACCACTCCAAGAGAGCTGCCCAGCCTAAGCTATCGGGAGGCATAAAGGTGCAGAGCACCTCAAAATGTACCGCTGCTGCACCTGTTCCGTCTCTGGACTTGCATCCAAGCTTTATGGCAGACACTGGCCGATGGCGGTCTCTGGAGCTTCGCTTAATGCACCATTATACTGCAGTAGTCAGTCACACCATGCCGGGCTGCAGTTATTCGCCCACAGAGGCGTGGATACGTACCATACCACAGCTGGCCTTCAGATTTGAAGTGCTTCTGAACCCAATGCTAGCGCTCTCTGCGCTTCACCTCCACGCTCATTCCTCCAACGACACCGAAATGCAGGTGGCACTGAGCCGATATCTCGACCGGTCCATCGTGAGTCACCGCCAGGCTCTTTTGAAGCTCGATGACGCTCAATCTGAAGCGCTCTGGCTGTCCGCGATTCTGCTCGCTCATATGTTCTGGCTGCTGACCCACCAAGCGCTACCAAATGAGGCGTACAAGCTTCCACTCCAGTCTTTCAAAATACTGGAAGGAGTTGGGGCCCTTTTCGAGCAAAAGATTGCGTCCCTCGAACAACTAGGTTATGGGTGGAATATTGCGGATTGTATACCCCAGATAGCAACAGCCGACCGAAAGTTGTCCGAAGCTGCCCATACGGAATTACAAGACATAGAAGCAGATCTTGCTAACTTGATGGACGCTTTCAATGTCGCAGAACTGCCAGATCGCGACAGGAGCATTTATACAGAAGCGAGAGATTATGTGCTCTTCGAGTATCGAGGCTTCCTTGCTGGTGCCGACCCAAGGATCTTTGAGCGATTTATTGGGTACATAGTCGTGAAGAGTCCATCTGGGTATCTTCCCAAACTGGAGCAATATGATCCACTTGCGATGGCGCTGATGGCGAGAATCTTAGTGTTGATAAGTGAAGGAAAGGATGATTGGTGGATGAAAGGGAGAGGGGTATATGAAGTTATGGAGCGAGATGTCCGAGGAATTCGTGAAGTAATGCCCGCACACTTGCGTTGGACAATGGATTGGCCCTGCCGGGTCTTGGACGGGGAAGTCATCTTGACCAAAGGTGGACAGAAGATCGAGCAAAGAGGCAACCAGAATCCTTAGGTACCAAGGAAACTCTCGTAATGTTAGACTCTTGATACCAGTGCTGCTCTGGATATCGCAGCGACATATTTTCGGCCGGCGAAATAAATAGTCCAGAGCAAAACAATTTACATAAAAATGACTGAGATCAAAGTGAGCTGGAAGACAGCGTGCCTTGCGGCCAATAACAAAATCTCAAGCTACACGCTGGCAGGAGAGAAGATTTCAACTTCGGTCGCACTGCAGTGGTCTGTTTAGAGGCCGCAGGCTCTTGTCGGGATGCCGCGAAACACACAAATGTCAAGGTTCCAACAAGATAGTCAAACATCTGAACAAAAATGAAGCATTTCACGACCGTCGAGAGAGAAAAAAAAGAAACGATGCGACAATCCTTGTCGATTTCCAAGAGATGGTTGTCAAGGCAAACAAACGACTGGCCAGCACCCCGCCCACTAAAATAGCCTCCTGCAGCACAACAGTGTTGTCGTCGTCCCTTCAACCAGCTCAATCCTGGTGCCCATCCCAGATCCATGGTATCTGTTGTCCAAGAGAAAATATTATCAAAAGCTTCATTCTTCTCGAATACGTCTTCTCATTGTTTTCGTTCCCGCAGAAGAGGTGGGAAATATCTGCTAGCGGGAAGGAGCTATTGCCGGGTCGACCGCCTTATCGATAAGCTTGTTTACCTACCTACCTACAATCCCTTCTTTAGCAAAACGTTCCAGAAATACACAAGTATTCGCATACCCGCATTCCACGGCTACGTATCGATATCTTGCAGATTCCGCAGATATATTTTTCGCATTTCAAGGCCCGGAAAGGCAGTGAGCTTCACACATCGAGCTGCCCCTCGAGGGCCAGCACACCGCCGTCACAATGGGTGACAATCTTTCTCCCGCTGGGAGCAGCACATATTCTTCGAATACCATGTATGTTGGAGATGGAACTTGGGACGCTACAAGGAATGATTTCCTACTGCCGAATTTGGTGGGGTTGAATTTCGATACGATGAGATATAATGGTATGGCATGCCTGATGTCAACAAGCTGAAGAGTCGAATGTTAATCAGTGAATAGGAATGGGAAACCGATTTGCAGCAATGCCAGGATATCACTCGATCATAAGAGCACACGGGGTTATCGCCGCCCTAACATTCCTATTCATCGTCCCGGCAGCAATCCTCATGGCTCGATTTTATTCACGGGCGCCGGGCTGGGCTCTGAGATTCCATATATACTTGCAGGTTTTGACAGTGGGGCTTTCGACAGTGGTGTTTACACTGGGTTGGTTCGCCGTCGGCCCTAAACGAAGTCTTACGAATCCTCACCATGGAATTGGATTGGCCATATATGTACTTGTTTTGATACAGTTCTTTGGTGGCTGGTGTATATACAGACGGGAGAGAGGCAAGTCTCGGAGGAAGCTGCCCGTGAGGCTGGTCCTTCACCAATGGCTGGGACGCGCTGTTGCATTGTTGGGTATTGCGCAGGTTCCGCTTGGGCTAACTCTTTATGGGAGTCCCAAGTTTACCTTCATACTGTACGCCCTTTGGATGACTTTCTTGTTGGTGCTCTATTTTGTGTTGAGCTATAGAGCGATGCCAGATATCGGTGGAGTATTGAGGGAGAGCAGCCATGGCGGAACAGTCATTGAGGACCGGAAGCCAAGTCGATTCGGTGGTTTCCTGGGACCATTGGCTGCCGGAGCCGGAGCAGCTACTTTGCTGAGCACCTTCAGAAGCCGAAACCGCAGTAGGAGCCGAAGCAGGAGTAGAAGCCGCAGTAGACGAGACGAGGTGGTTCCCAGTCGACGGGGGAGTGGGAGCTATATTGAGGACGAGAAGTACGAGTCGAGGAGAAAGAGTAGCAACATGGATAGGGTGTTCAAGGTAGCTGGTGCTGTAGGTGCTGGAGCATTAGCAAAGAGTTGGTGGGATCGGAGACAGCGAAGGAAAGAAGAGGACGAATACTCTTCTGTAGCTCCTGACACACCATCACGTCGGCACGGAGGGCGACACTCATCGCATTACGATGAGAGTGAGATCAGCGAGGAAAGTCGTATGGAAGAAGGTCGACGACCCGGTCGAAATCCAATATTGCCTGGGCCAGGCGACCCAGTTGCCGCTGCAGCTGCTTTGAGTGCCGCTGAAGCCAGACCTCATACTCCCCGACCACTTCGACCTCAGTCGCATGGCCGACGAACAAGCTACGATTCCTATTCGGACTATGATTCGCAATATTCTCCATCTCGACGTCCAGCGTCTAATCACGGTGTTGCGAAGGGAATTTTGGGAGGAATAGGATTAGGCTTCATTGCGAAGAGATGGAGAGATCGCAGAGAAAAGAAAGAAATGGCACGCCTTGATAGAATCGAAGCAGAGCGCATTGAGGAAGAACGTTTAGCACGGCACGGTGCTGGGCCAGCAGGTCCTCGACTCACCGGAGACGGCTTCCCCTCTCCCGCAAGACGGCAACACCGACCTCAAGAGTCAACTATATCATCAGATCTCTCATCAATTATTGATGACCCACACACCATCCGACCAGGATCTTCAATCCCCCCTATTCCGGCTGCAATGGCGGGAGGAGCAGCTGGAGCAGCTATAGGACAATCGCGTTCAAGACACGATATCACAGAGCCTGTGGCAATGCCACCAGCACCCCCTGATCCACAAGGACTTCTGCACCACGATTCAGAAAGCGAGACGTACATGTCAAGTGGCGGCCATCCCCACCGACGACCATCAGCCCGTCGACGAAGAGAAGGTGAACGAGCTGCTGCAGAAGCGGTGGCAGCGGCCGCCGGTCTCGCCGCAGAAGAAGAAGCGCGACGACACCGAAGCAGATCCCGAGGCGGAGAGCCACCCGTTAACTCTCCGCCCGTGAGTGTCAAGGTGAAGGTTCATGGCGATAAAGACCGTAACGTCACTTTAAGACGCTTAACAGAGCAAGAAGCGGCTGCCGAGAGAGAAGCGCGGCGGAACACGCATCGAGAAAGGAGGCGGCGGGCAGACAGTCTAAGTAGTCTGAGCGGAACGGATACAGCTGCTTCGAACAGACGGTATAAACGGAGCGAACGTGCTGCGGCGGAACGAAGAGCAGAATCTAGCCATCCTCCTCCGCCACCCCCAGCAATGGCGCCTTTAAGCCCACCTAAACCAGCATTCGCAGGTGGACGAAAACCAAAGGATAGCGCATATTACAGCGGGCGACCAGGCGAGTCATCTACTGCTGGACCTGTGGGCAGTCCAGAGAGCCATGGCACGTGGAGCGAGATGAGTCCTGGGAGTGGGAGGGGCAGCCATTTGAGTGAGGATCCGGCGGAACGGAGGCGGAGAAGGAGGTTAGAGAGGAATCAAAGACCGACGGGGACTGTGGAATTCACTTAAGGAGAGGAATTAGGGTGAAGATACGATACCAGATGTGATGATGATTGTGCTTTGTTTGGAGTTTGGATGGACTGTAAAATTAATTGGATTTTGGGGCATAGTCGCAAGGCTATTTGGATGATTGTGAGGGATTAATGAATGAACTTATACCCTGTGATTATTTTTTCCTGTGTAACGTCTAGAAATATCTCCTTTCGCCCAATGAATCGGCATTGCACCCCCTCTCGCCTGCTACCAGAACTTTAGGAGCTGGGAGCGGGGAGCTCTCGTCTCAGTTTTCACTTGCATATGCATTCTACTGGTTTGATACATCTCATGCAATGCAATGCGGGGTAAATCCAGGCACGCAACGGCTCCATAAGGCACATCACTTGCAAGCCGCAAGGCTATCTTCTCCCCCAATCTCTAGTCCTCAGTCCTCACTTCCTCTTTTCACTGCGGGAACTGGTGCTGCGCATTCTGCGAACAAATTTCCAAAACCTATGCGACACGAATTTCACTTCATCATTCCTGTTGCTATTTATCTTTACAGTGTAAGCTCTCAAACTTAACGAGGCTACGAGCCTCATCCTCAAAGTTGAGGCGAAGCCCATCCCTCGTCCTGCAGCTGCGCCGCAAAGGCCCCCAACCCAACCCCAAAACGTCTCACAATCCCAATTTCAGATAAACAGCAAGCCAGGGATTGGTAGTTGGCATGTGAATTTTCAAAGGTAGCACCGCAGATCGACTTCCTGAAGCAACGTCGGACACGTTGAACAGCACACCTTTCTGGTCATTGGAAGGTTAAAGGTCTTTGTGCATACGAAGGATTCTTGCAATTCTGAGGCTGTTCAGCTCAGTATGTGCGCGGCCAGATGTCTGAGGCTCACTGGGTTCCCCGCTATTCAAGGGGCAGCCAGTTGGCGCGGGCTTTGGGGAGTCTGGGTGTGGGTTCGTGTCTATATATGCTGGCATTTACGGACCCAGGCTGGGGCGATGTCGACTGGAATAGAGTCGCGCTGCTGAAAAGTTTCTGAAAACTTATAAATACAAAAGTGTCATTATTTACGAGAATATTCTTCCGAAATGCAGCTAGTGTTAGTAGTCTTTTTCGGACTATTTGGTTTAGCTATTCCTTCGATGTTTGGGTAGGTCACCAAGTTATAATTACATCCTAAAATACACCCGCTGCTTCCAAAAGGGATCATCCTTCTCCCTAAATTCATTCCAAGTTTCACTTACTAATTAACACCTATATACAGTAATATTGTCAAAGGCATGATCGGCTCAAAAGACAAAAAGATCTCAAATGTCATCAAAGGCCTCCCTCGCGATTACGTTCAACAAATTCAAACCAGTGAGAACGAAGCAGGTCAATTCGTCTGCCAGATTTTGATAAACCATAATGTTCCCGGCGCCATAGAGGATCTAGGCGAGGACGTTTGGAAAGAAATCAAGGACGACTGGAGTGCCGTTACCGATTTCGTCGAATCACTGCCCACACTCGCTCCGCAAGTGCTCCAAGAGATTGTACAGGACGCCGGAGATGTCGTATCTGTGGTTGAAGAGATTATCACCAATCCAGCGGCTGCGCTTACTGGTGAGCAAAAACACTTCCCTTTGGCTTCCCTACCTATGTTTCGTCGCTTCGACTCTTATCCTCTGCAGAAGTTTATGGTACTAAGTCTTTCAAGTAATCGAAGGGGGTATCGAAACAGTCATCTCGGACATCGAAAGTGTAGGCGGGGATGTAGTCACATTCATCGAGTGTCTATTTGGCTGTAAAAATAGCCACGTCACCAGTGCAAATCCCGCAGCTACGCTTTCGAACTCATGTCATTCTATACTAGCAAATGCTCCTGCTTCTATAACTCATATTGCCACTTCGACTTACCACCCGACGACTACCACGTCGGCGTATGTGACTGCGACAGCACGTCCGTCAACTCCGACAGCTACAACCCCTTCCAGTACTAAATCGCAAACCCCAACTGCTACTGCTCAGTCTACCAATTCGCGTTTCAGTACTAGTTCAACTACTTCGGCACAATTACCCTCGGGGAACAATCTTGTAGCTACCACTGGCTCATTCCAAGGTGGCGGGACAAGCGGGGTAACAGGGATGAAATATACTCAAGCATGTGGAGGACAGCTTTGGGCTGGTTTGCTCATTTACTTCTTCATCTTTGTAGTGGCATTGTGAGTTAAGAAAGCAATTTTCAAATCTATGGGTATGTAGACAAACATTGCCATTGACGATAAGTAGCGAGCTCCGAGTAATGGAGAAGAGTAGCAAATCAAGGACACATTCTCATGGTGTGGTTGACGGCACGGAGAGTATTGGAAGCAATAACTCAGTGAAGCAAACAACCCTCTCTCGCTGTAATTCTAAGATTTTGGCTGATATGAAAGGCTTGTATTCGGAAAGACACTTAAATAAATACAGAAATGCCGGCAAAGCCTAATTCCTCCCCTTTCCATGGTGATGCATCAAATTTAGTGAAGCTACCCTGTATCAATAGCATGCTTCAGGGGCTTCAAGTCTAAAAGTTTAGCGAGTGCTCGCTGGAATGGCAACCGATTGACTCGCTGAAGCGGCAGAGTTATGGTAGCAACGCAGATTGCCTTGAGTCAGGTAGCTATTATATATGACTCAGCCGCCAGCTCAACTGCGCCACCTAAGTATCAGAGAGATCCTATTGCTCCAAGATGAGTTTCAGAGTTGGAAATAGAGAGATTATGAAGTAATTTCTTCATTCCACTATGAGAAAGGACAGATTGATGACTTCTCGGCCACATATTCGGTATGAAATCGCCCCGCTGCCAGCTTACATTTACGTGGACAATCTAAGCTGAAAGCTCCTTCGCACTTCGTCTTCATTATAAATTCTAAGAATTTCTTTTTCGTTGACCCGCTATATCATTCATCAAACAATCACGACCAAGGTTCACCATGGATACAAGCAACAGTATCCCCATTGTCTACATTATGCTCTCCTCTTACTGTCTTGCTTGCTCCCTCATGGAACACTTCGCCATCATCCCCGGTTGGGCAATCACTCCCTCACAAAACCTATCCGCCCTTCACAAAACTCAAAGCGATGGCATCGTAGCCGTCTACGTCTTCCCAAAGATCGCGCTGACAGCGTTCAACGTCCTCCTACTTTTTGTTCCTCATGCACCAGTCAAAGTCCCAGGTGGAATTCCCATGTGGGTAGTGTTGTGGAGCACAGCAATGTTAAGTCTCAGCTGGATTGCCAGTTTCTCGGTGATGTTCCCGCTTCAACGGCGAATCAGAGAGGGAGATGCGAGGGCGATGGCGAAGTTGGTGGAGAATGACTGGTTCAGAGTGGGGGCTATGGTTGCGCTTTGCCTTGGAGTTGTTCTTGGGGTTCCATTTCATACTTGAGCATTGCAGGAGGTACCGTGAATCTTTGCTTCTGCAAAGCAATCCACAAGATTAAGCAAGAAACCCCCCGTGACTGACACTGTACGCTTGATATTTCCTCAGAGGGCCCTGCTTACGTTACGTCGGTTTATTGTCGAGAAATACGTAGCATATTGGCCAGATTGACCTTGCTAGCGAGTTAGATAGTCGAGAAGTATTACCCCTTTACCCTTGATGGAACCAGCGTAGTATCTCTTCTTCCACCATTGAATATAAACACAATATGGAAAATGTATAAACTGCTCCAGCCAGAATCAGCGTCGGAAGTCCGAAGTGGTTGAACTTCTCAGAACATGTTTTTTTCGCAATTATAAGTCTTCAACGGAACTATTTACTATGGGCTCTAAAGCACTCGCATCCGTTTGGATGGGCTGGGAATACATTGCGATGAGTCTAGGTTAATTGACCCCTCTTCCTCGTCGAGACCTCGTTTGTTTTTGGCAGATTCAACATCTTCCCGTTCGTCTCCATCACGCAAAATTACAAGTCTTTCCCCCGGTATACTTTTCTCTTCTGCTTCACCCAGACATCGTCTGATCTTGGCTAGTTCCTCTTCTGGATAATGATGCACGGCTCCGAGGTGATTGATGAATCCTTCAGGAGTATACCTTTCCGACGAATTAGAGCAGTCGTCATCACCACAGCACCAACTGGGTTCAGGACTCCTTTTACATCTTCCTTTACCTTTTCGGAGTCGACGATTCTCAAGTGTCTCGGCCAACGATCTCTTAGCCCTTATTTGTAACTTCCGTCGAAGGGATTCATTAAGGGTATTACACCAGCTTGGAAGAGACAAGTCCTCGTCTTCGTCAGGATTCCGCATGTGCTTCAGTTCCGACTTGACATTATAAACTGATTTCCAGTCCAAGAGGTAGTTTTCATCGCAGAACTTGTGCCATGGTTTTAAGTGCTCAATTATAAAGGTTCGGAACTCTGTGATTGCCCATAGGTGGATTTGGTCAATGAGCGATAGAAGTTCCCAAGCTTCACGCTCATTAGTAAGGCGGCCGCTCCATATCCTTTGGAACATCTGTAGCGAAATTTTCAGCTGGAAGGTATCCTGAGGGGTTCCAGAAAGTACTCACATAAACCGTTTTACTGAACCCCTCTCGTCCTGCGTACTCCTTCACTTGTCGTGGACGCTGGTATCCTACCAGCAAATGCCAATGAGCACCGAAAGATGTCAGAGCAAATATTTGGTACTGGTGACTTGTCTTGGTCTGATATACTTTGGGAGAGCCAACCGGACCAGGAGTGCGAGCTAAGTTGTCGAGCATATCAAGGTAGCATGCCCCCGCTTGACATGCCTGACGGCGTGCTTCGCGACAGTCTCCGCTCCAACCTTTAGCTTCATATACCGCAAACGGGAAGACTAGATCCGTTTCTCCCCATTTAGGATCACATAATAAACCACACTTGGGATGCAGCAAAAGCTTTTCCAATCGTTCTCGATCCAGTTCATCTGCCTGGACTTCAGAATTCCTGGTGGATTGAGAAAATGTTGCAAGGCCAAATGTCGCATCAGGTATGCGATTGACAACCTTCGAATCTCCAGTAAGAGTACATAATATGGGGTGTGTCTTTGGCATTCTAGTAAGATAGTCATGCTTGTCTCTAAAGAAATGATTCAACTTCATGATCGCATCCAAGTGGGGAGGGGGAGCCTACACCTCAAGACAAGGATCATTTCTCATTGGACTGAAGACATCTGCCCAAGCATCTGCTTCCCATGCATATTCGCTTTTGTGTCGAGTTTCGTTGTCTATGCTGTGGTCCATAATGATTCGAGCTCGTCTCCTCCTATCTGATTCGCCCGAGTTCTTCCAATCGATACCTTCAAAAGAGGGGACCCAGACTTTGCGGTCTACGGTTACCAATCTTGGCGAGAAATCGTCGATGTAGTATATGCCCCGCGCGTTTAACGCATACTCTTTTCCATAATTGTCGATCATGCTAGGTGGAAGAGGTATTGTTGGATCGAGGGCCCTAAGAAACTTGATCATCAATATATTGAATGATCTCCGTACAAAGAGGGTGGGAAGTCTTACCCGCCAATACTGGCATACAGAGTTTCAATGGCACGCCGCATCTCGTCCTCGTCTCCGTTGTAATCTCTCATATCCACCGACCTTGGTCCTATGATAACCTCTTGAATTCCCATATACTGTTTCCTCAGTATCGGTAGGTTTTCTCGACTCCAAAATTCTTTCTGGTTCGCATTATACTCTTTTCTGTAATTCCCCATGGTTGTTTCCGCCGCAACCACCGGCGCTTTATCTGGGAACATGGTTAAGGACGGAATTGAAAGAAAGTATGAGAACGCGGGTCTTTTGTGGTAAGATTATACACATTGAATGTACATTATGGCTTTCCCCCGATAAATAGACGTTTTCGATCCATCGTTCCCTTTGCACGGGATCTGAATGCATTGATTGTGGCGATGCCTGTTGGACTTTCCGCTTCGACCAATAGGCAGCTGTCCAGCCTCCCACAATGCGCTTCTAGCCTACGAAGAGTGGCTGTTGTGCATGAAATGTTGGATTTGTTGGTTTTCAAACGCCTATGGTTGGTCATTGGAAGTTACACCCTGCTAGAATCACAGGCAGACCTCCGCCACATTTGCTCAGCCCTGTGCACTGTAACATCGTCTCGGTGCCTGTCCTGTGTCCCAGTGCTTCCCAGGAGCGGAGGGAGCCTGATGTATAACAAATCATTGGGAAATAATGGAGTGATTCGCTAAAGGGAAAGCACTGCTTTTAGACCAAGGTCAATTAGCCCAGCAGAATAATCGAGGAGTCTCCTTACTGTGTCATATCCGGGGCTTTTCTTATCAAGCTTCGATAGAAATATTGTCTCTGATAATTTCGATGACTATCATCAGATTCCAGTGTCTGTTCTAATATTCTGTTCCCGAGTCTCCATCTCCACGCTGCCCACACCTCGACGATTTCGCCGCCATCGGTCGATTTGACCATGGCAAGAAAGCGCAAATGCAAGAACTATGACGATGGCTCCCGCGCAAGTGGCCAGCAGAATGCCGAAGATTTTCAGACCTCTTGAAACCATGGCTGAGAATTCGGCGTTGAGTAGGAAATTTCACTCGGAGTTTAGTGATTGTGAGATGTAATGTTGTGAGATAGATGAGTTGGCATATTTATACATTCTTCGCCCCCAAACTTTATTGAAATCTTCGAACCACAAAAGTTAGATGCAACCAGCAAATAAAGTGAGCACTGCAACAGATCCTCATGACTTATCTTTGAATGGTAAAAGATCATCCTCACATATTAATCGGACGCGGAGTTTTTTCGAACTTTTCGCTACATCCATACATCAGTTATCCATAGCTGGATGTCAAATCTGCAGGTCAGCCTTTTGGCCACGATATTAGACATTGTATGCAGTAAGTATAGCAGGAGATGATGACTGGCAGGCGATGCGTTGCTTACCCCTCCTTGTTGCGCCTACTTTGCTCTCTCGACCAATAGCATCCACCGGAGACCTAGTTGGGTACTTTCCCACGTAACGCTCCATTTCTAGCGCATAGCAAATAGAGGCTGTTTACCGATAAGAGCATCGAGCTGAAAACCTCAAAATCGGGGTGCATGTTTGGGGTTGCATCCGACTGGAAGAGGAAGGTACGTACCACATCTTTTCGGTAGTTCAAGGCTGCGCAACAAACAAACATTCGAGACAAAAATATCTAATGCCTACTCAATCAAAAAATGAGCTAATTTAACAAACTTCTTCAATACCGTATATAAAGGCTGGCAGAAAATGTTTGGCCCGGAGGCTCGCATCTTCTGCTTGGGGCAAGCGAATTTCGGGATCAAAATACAATGGCGCAGAAATTCCAATTACAAAACACTTTCATCAATCACGATGGAAGCTCCATGACCCCCGGAGGAAGTACCGGGACGGCATCTAATTCCCACGAAGACCCTCCATCCTGTTTCGGTTTCACCGCTGACCCCACATCATCCCACTGGACTGAAATCGCATCGTGGCCTCTGTTGTACTTCATTCCCTTGAACCACAACTCAAACCTTAAATCAGCGGGCGCAATAATAACTCTGACGGAAAAGGTGGCGATGTAGTATTTTCGTCCTTGCCAGATCTTTCTGTTTTTCAATTGAAATTCGTTCTCTCCGACTCCGCTTAAATCCGATTCGATTTCGCAAAGTTTGAAAGCTCCGGCTGTAGCGCATTAGTATGAGGGGTTCGTTTGCGAAAATCATTGACTTACGATGGTTGTAATTCCTCGGGAGATTCTGTCGCGCTTCATGGGATATCACTATTGTAGTATGCCACTACACAGCGTAGTCAGCATCATCAAGGACGTAGAACTATTTGGAAAATTCTCGAGATTTAATGTCCGTTTTTCATAGCCTCAGACTTCTGAGGCATTATAAAACAGATAGTAAATCTTGCAAACTGGCCAAATGAGGGAAAGAAAGGTTGCTAGGATTTCATATACCGTGCGATTCGACTCTCCAGAGACGAGTTTCCTCGAAAATTCCCGCTCATGCACGCCACTCGTGTCAATAGTATCACCCTCCACTTGTCAGCAATAAGTTTGCACTCTGTCGTCGATGCTTACCTTTATTATCAGCCAATCAATCTGGTTCAGAGCCCATTTTTCCTTCTTCTTAAAAGGATCAGCCTGGACTTCAGCGTCGAAGTGAACGACTGGATCATAGGGTTGTCGGCAGAGAACGCCATAGCTTGCTCGAGCGCTGGAACCGAAATCATTAGTAGGTACTCCGTTTTCCAAACGTGCCAACTTACATCCTCGTCTTGAGAGTTGCAGTTCCAGATATCAGTTTCTGCCTCCGATCTAGAACTAGCCCTTTCACAACAGCAAGCCGTGGCTCCTGTGATTTCAATATCGACAAAGCCGGGGCATTCGGGTGAGGATTGGCCGCAAACCCTGCAACACAGGGGAGTCAGTAATGTCCTAGTCAAGGTTTCTAGAGTGTTATTTCCTCTTTGGGGAGCGTATGAAGTAAAAAAGAGTACATAAGATAAAACCAATAGGAATTGGGGAGCATATGGACAAAGGCCCAGATTTGCTTACATGACTCGATTTGGGTCTTGACGTATTGCGAACCTCCCAGACCTCCACTTAAAACCAACATAGTCTCATAGACTGTTAGCTAACGCTTCGAATCCCAGAAGAATTGTAAAGACATACTACATATTCGTTGGTTCGATTCTCGGTCATCCAATTCAGCTGATAGGTTATCTGCCGTATGATTGCCCGTATCTGTGTATCGAATAGCTCCTGGATCTCCGCCCTAAGTAAAATCATCAGCATATGCCAACCAACCTCACTTTGTGTGTTGGATTCTGAAGAGAGTATCAAATCGATATAATCTGGTCCGGGCTTACTTTTGAAAGGGCATCTTGCCAGACTCGATGCCTAAACCTGTATGCTCGAATTGTGGACTGATTCCTAGACCAAGCCTATCCAACGCTAGCTTATACACTTCTTGTGTCGCTGCTCTCGTGCCAAAGTTGTGTTTTATTGCTTGAAATGAAGATCCTCGAGCAAGTTTATGAGCGAGGTCTCTCGGGAGAAATGACTTTGGGTGCGCATCTAGCTTCTTTGAAATAAGAGCTTCGAAAGCTCGATCAATCATTGTCGATCCGATTCCAATACCTTTGACAGCTGCCACTTGCTTCAGTATAGGTTGTGTCGGATTTGCATCATGGACTTCGATTAATCCAAGATCAGTTGTTCCACCACCGGCATCGCAAATGAGAATGATGTCCCTGTTTTTGAGTGCGACTTGCGGATTTGTGGCGACATATACAGCCGCAGCCTCAGCTTCTGTGAGTTCCAACTGTGCCGAGTGCTTCAAAAGGTTATCTGAGGTAAAACCTGCTGCTATGATGGCTTGGTTAAATTTATTCGTCGTTTCGAAGGACGTCCACGTTGTTGGCAGGCTGAAAAGGAACTCTACTCGCCGTTCATCCCAGGGTCCCGTTTGGGATTCGATTGAGAATTTGATGTGTTGGTGGATTTGGCGCAAATAGTCTATTGTCAAATTGAATGCCTCCTCCACTGAGTTTGGCGTATTCTTCACTCTTTCTTTGCGTGCTGAGTCAATGGAGGCCTGGTCGAGATAGATCTTGAAATGCTCCCGGACCTCTCCAACACCTGCGTAATCGTCTTCCGAATTGCAGGCAAACCCCCATCTCGGCTCACTGCTATCGTGTGATGGTATGATCTTTGTCGGGACTTTAGTCTCAACAGAATCTGGCGGGAGTCCGGGCCAATCTTGAATGCTTTGAGAAACGGTCGTGTTGGTCAAGTTGCTCCATGCGACACCTAACGTCTGTGTTAGAACGAAATAGCGATCCCGCTGGCATGACCTACCTGTGTATGTCTGCCCGAAGTCAATTCCGACAATGTAGTCTGGCTGTTCTTCTTGGCTCGCCATATTTCGATCTGTTGGCAAGGCTATGAAGTTGGCTAGATTCGAGATAAGCAGTCCGCACAGAAGAAAAGGAGATACGAAGTGTGAGATGGCTCAGCCTCGTAGATCTACAGAGACATGCCTCCCGCATCTTGTACTAGACCTATAGTCATCTAGACTAATGTGGTCCTTGCCATCTTCTCTTAGACGACCAATCGATTTCGTCTTCAACCGACCAGATGCAACAACCCCTCCTGCAGGAGCACTCCGTGAATTTGGGTATGGACTAAAAATAACGCCATATTACGAAGTATTCGGATTTAGGCGGACGGACGCAGGAAGCAATCTCCGTTTATGCACCTGTGAGTCTTGACTCCCGAATGAACCTGGAAAATTAGCAGTAAGGGCCGAAATATTGGGGGCAGGAAGATTTGAGGCTCCGCCACGTCTGACAAACCAAATGCATTGAAATCCAACAAAGCACAGGATGAAAGTCGAACAAAGGGGCATACCACATGAAATCCCCCTAATTGTGAGATAAATAAAAGAATACATGGGACATGACCTCAAACCATCACAGTTGTCGCGGGGATATGTTTTTGGGCTGACTGGGAACCGGATGTGACCCAGCGGGCGCAGTGGGTCAAAGCCTTGTGATAGGCCAACTTTTCAGGGATCAACAGCCTGTGCGTTTTGAATGCTTGGATGCTCGATCCCACGCCCAATCATAAGGTTGCTGCGGCTTAGAGGCTCAGATTGCTTGACCCTAGATACATGCAGGGTTGATAGGAAGTCACTCCCAAGTCCACAGGTCTCCGTGTATCTCGTTCCTTCCCCTTCACACACCCATCTTGGGTTTCTTTCCTGAACATTACGCTCTGATCACACACAGGCGTTGTACATCGCAACATTCATAAACAGATCGTTGAACCTTAATAGTCGCTCGCTCTCATGGCGACCTCAACTTCAGTTTCCAGTGCCGTGGAGACCGCCTCGGCCACTCTGGACCCAACATCTATCCCATCAAGCGGGACTTCGAGTAGGAAAGGAGTTTCGGATGGTGCAGCAGTGGGAATTGGAATTGGCTGTGCAGTGGCCGGTGCTGTCATAGCTCTTGTCATCTTTGCGCTCTTCACGCGATCTAAAAGAGGGAAACGGAGCATTTCATCCAGCACTTACGAGAATACTCTGCAGAAAGGATCAGGAGACGTTGAGTACAAGTCCACGAACATCATTTCAATGACAGACATTCCGCTCGAGCGTGCAGACGACAGCCAGATCAAAAAGTCGTTGACCGATATGAACGAGCTGATTGATCAACATGTCGTCAATCATTATCACAACCAGCCATTTCACGGTCAGCAAGCTGCCCTGGAGGGGGGGTTGTCGAAATGCGGTTTGGGTGAAGGAGGAGAACTAAATACGGGACAAATGGCTTCTGTTTTGGTCAATCCTCGCACGAGAAGTGCTGGAATCCGGCGCCTCATCGCCTATGTTGTCCTGGAAAACTCTCAACCTGGTGCGAATGAATTGACTTCGCTTCTGCCGGGAAACATCGCTGGCGTTTCACGAACTATGCTGCAAGTGAAGAGGAGAGCGGGAGAAGAGCATGGTAAGTCAGTCGCAACTTCAGAAATGCAAAAACTGATGTATTTCCTTGCAGCTTTCGAAAAGTCGTTCGCGAAATGGCGCCAACTCAGTGCCTTCCTGCTTGAGTCACAAGGCAATGCCGACATCAAGCTCAACTCAGCAGTTTACCAAAACGTGACCTTACTGAATCAAGCTCTCGAGCCTTTCATTAACCAAGGAGGAGATGCGCATCGACAACAGTCAGACAACCTGCACTCTATCATCCTTGAAGGTGCAGATACCGCCATGCTTCTGTTCTCACAGCCAACCAAGTGGGTCTTTGGGTGGTCTGCAGACAAGAACGCAGCTAGGAATTCTTTGGTGGTCTTTCCTTCTGTTTCAGAGGAGGTGAGAAACGGAACGCGATCGCTGAAGGTTATTCTGAATGCAACACGAGAAGAGATTTAGGTTCAAAGAGATACACTTGTACACATAGTAAGATAATTGACAGTTTGCACAAGGAAATGAAAACAGATCCGACGTGCAAACGATGTGCAAACCTCAACAAAGTTACATAGTCTCCTTAGGCCCGAGGGCTCACTCGCCTCCCTACACCATATGTAGAAGACTTTGATACAAGGGTGCTGCGATCTTAGACGTTGAAACGCATAAGATTGTTGTCATGCCATCGTCGCGATCTGCGACCGCAGATTTGAAAGGTTGGAGTTGGATCTAAGGAGAAGCTTACTAAGTACTGACTCAGCTGTCGTTCATCTCCAGGTTGATGAAAAGAGTAAAAGAATATCGAATTATATATATTTAATCAAGATAGCGGGCTGTCGAGAATGCGTTAATATCACAACAGTTCTTTTGAGATATAATACAAAAGCTGAAGAACTTTAAGAATGAAATTGACAACGCAGGGCTACCGTAAGGCTGAGCACCAAAGGCTCAGCCTTGCGCTAAATCCAAAGTAAACAAATCGCGTCCACCCCTCATCAATCATCTCAACTCCCCTCACTTACGAACGTCACAAAACCCCAAGTCCTCGGAAATGCCATCAGCAACAAACACCACCTCTCCCTCCCCCTCCCCCCCTCCCCAAGCCCCCGTGGCATTAACGCCCGGTCCGCGCGCCGTCGGCTTTCAAGATGCTTACACCATGACCTTAAACAAGACTCTAGGAGCGATCTCCTACGACACATTCGCAGAGTGCTTCCCTCAAATCGCCACCTCCGCGCCGCAGGCCCTGCAAGCATTACACTCAAATATGGTTGGAAAATTGGGCGGGTTCGCGAAGGATGAGTTTGAGAATATATTGGGGGAGAGACGCGTGGTGGAGCATCTGAATCGGTTGGATGATGTGATTACGGAGGCAAAGAGGAGGAAGGCTCGTGCGCCGGAGGGAGAGGAGGCTCCTGTTGCGTAAGTCTTTGTCTTTGCGTTTTTCTAGGAGATAGGAATGGGACTAATCGGAATGTGTAGGCCGCATACTTTACCGCCGGAAACGCTGGTGCAGGGACATGTTGGAGGGGTGTTGAATAGTCAGCAGTCGCAACTGAACGCGAAACTACAAACGGCACAGAGTCAGAATGCGATGTTAAGGGATCGAATGGATGAGCAGAGGAAGGAAATTGAGGCGTTGATTGGGAGTTTGGACATTGTGGTTAGGGACTTGGAGGGCGCAGCGACGCTGGTTGGAAAAGAGGGTGAGAGTTTGGGCGCTGTTAGTAGAGAGGCTGAGGGGGCAATTGGGGATGTAGACATGGGCGGGTCTTGAACGCAGATATGAACGAATGATACGGGGAGTTTGGCACTATAATGGAATGGATTGTCTGGCGTTTTATGGGAAGGGTTGGGTGGTTGGTTGGATAGGTGGAATATACCAGGGCGGATCATTCGGACTCAGTGCGAACATACCTGTGTAAGATATTCTGTGTCTTCGAAAGAAAACTCAGAGAGCAGTTTTCACATGCCAGTGCGGCGGAGTGTCGGTCTTTATGATGGACGAAGACCAAAATACGTCAATCTAGTCACTTTGAGAATCGGTATATTTGAATTAACTTGTTGTCTATTGAAACTTATACTGGTACAGGGAATTGAATTACCCAATCATTGCCAACGCCATATCAATGCTCATCCTTGTCCCATCCTTGGAACGATCCCAGAACTCCGAAAATCAAATGGTGTCTACCTATCAATTCAGTCCCGTTTCAAACTCTGACGATGTCTCCGTATTGCCTAACGCTCCAAATCTCCTCCCTCTCGTTTTCGACCAAGATTTTCTCAAGCCCAACACTCTCATACTCTGGCAGGCTTTCATTGGAAGGTGGAACCCACTTTGTCAACTTTCCTGTGGCCCAATCGATCACCCATCGTCTACCCTGCATGATCACTAGGTTACTCTTCCGGGGAGAGCGTGAGGTGAGGATGGCCATGCAGCGTTTTGCATATTGCATCTCGGTCCAGGGTGTTCGGGGAGGTTGTGGCGCCCATTTTCCAGTGCTTGCGGAAATATTGGGGTTCGGAGGGCTGGGACTGGTCGATGTACATACACTCATTATAGCTGGGATGATCGAGCTTTGGTGACGGAGGGGTCTGGAAGGGGTGATATCAGGTGCAGGGGTAATTTCTTCCTCTGGATTTGTTTCTTCCGGAATTGCTGTCTCGGCTAGTCTTGGAAACTGCCTTGTAATGATCTCTTGTTGTTCTCGCATCATCTCAAGATTCCGTTCTATCACCCTCGCGGCTCTCCGCCTTCTCGGCCGCGGTACACTGAGGTCTAGAGGGAGGTCTCGGTCGTCAAGAGGAGGGGCGAGATCGATGGCTACAAACAGGGATTGGAGCCACAGGATAAAGGTCTCAATTTTTTGGCATGATAGCAAGAACTGGTCTGCTTCGGCTCGGACACGAATCACGTAGCGCCTCCTGTTTGTCATACGTCAGAAACTGTTTCCATTCGATGACAAGAAAGAAGAATGTACGTACTTTGGGTAGTCTGCTGCGACTCCCACTTCCGCATGCTGGAGATTGTAGCTCTTCAACAAAGCTCCCCGCTTCGCCCCGGCGGGGAAGTCGACGGTAGGTTTCCTTCCTCCTTCGGTCTTGGAAAAGAACCCGGAGTTCTTGTATTTGTGAACCGTCAATGCCGTGCCCTGCAATGTGACGAAGACCTTGTACCAATTCCGGTCGTTTGCTCGATGAATGGCCCCCTCCAGCTCCATCTTCTTGGCGAAGACGCCCTCCAAACTAATAGCACAAGAGTATTCCGGCAGTACCTCTCGTCCTTCGTCTTCGCGAGGTTGGATGTTATATTTTCGACGTTGGACTGGGATTTGAATTATCGGTTCGTAACAAGGCGGGGGACCCTGCGGCTCCGGAGAGATTGCTTCCCCATCCTCGTCTGTTTGTCCATAATAGCTATCCATCGAGACCCTCCGCGAGCTTGTTACGATGACTGGGAATTGAGCAATGGCAGCTCCATTATCAATATGCTCTTCGCATGCCATGGTGAGACGTGGATACGTTGTCAACGATCGTATGAGGAATGCTGATTATGCATGATGCATGATTCCCTCACCCCACACGGTGGCTTTGGGTGGTGAGTGAATTGCTTTTCTCTGTGGTCTGATCAAATCGGTGAGTGGTAAATACAGAAGCGAGATGTTTGAGAAAAGGGAGAAGAAGAAGAAAGAAAGAGAGAGACGAAAAGGAATCTAGGAGGCGCGAGAGCGAGACGAAAGAGGACAAAATATCAATAGTTTCAAGAACAGCCAGATCTAGACGCAGGCGGGGATACAAGCCTTTCGCCCCGATTCCCGCGAGACATCTCAGGGAAGGACCGAGTGACTTATTCTGCCTGTATCCTGATGTACCTGTGCACACACAAACCCGAAATTTCTTCCTAGCTATGGCACTCACGACATGCATGGTAGAATCCAATTGAGAGTGGGCTGTGGCTCGCGGAGAAGAAGGAACCTCCGCCTAAATTATTTATCCAAGGTGGGGTGGGATGACGGGACGGCACGCGGGATGCCGGATTACATATACTAGGCACTCCACCCTATAATAAGCAAGTCGGATCTGTTTACAATTTCACAATAATTACCACCCACGGCCGATATAGGTCTTCATGGAGTGTGCTTACCTCGTTATGCCCTCATCTGTGAGATGCCTGCTATGCGAAATTGAAAATCTTTGAAAACGAACATTATGATCGGCTTACTAAAAATGCCAACATTTGCACAGTGTCAAGATGTAGTTGATCTAGCTTGGTCTTTTGGAGTACATAAAAGGACTCAGGGTGGTATTCCAAACCATTATATATTTTCATTGCTATGTTATTGATTCGTAAATCTTGGGAAAAGTAAAAGGACGGTCGGGATCCAGAATTCGTGACGTACCCACTCCTACATAGCGGAGTTTCGTCGTTCTTTTGAAAAAAGCTACTGCATCATGCGTATCCTAATATTTCGTCAGGTCTCAAATTGAAGAATCATTCGGTCCGTTGCTTTCCAGAGGTACCTCTATACGACATTCCAGTGCCTCGATGGATCGAGTTCAACCGACACCATCCCAGGGCGATCGGCAATATCGTAATTGAGCACGACGTACAGGTGAAAGTAGGCTATTTCGATTTGCTTCATTCTACCTCTTCTGATAAAAACATAGGTGCAATACTGGATTCATGCCAATCTCATATTTTTTGCGCATGCTGAAGGAAATAGTTGGGCAAATGCCTTCGAGGTGGTTCAAAACACTATCGCCATCGACTTGCGAGCCTTGAATCATGTCACATTCAACGATGATAAGACAGAAGCAGCGAACCAAGGTGGAGCTATTGTTCAGGAAGTAAATGGGGCAGCCTACTCCAACGGTTGCCGTATTCTCGCGGGCAATTGCAACTGCATCGGAGTCCTTGGAGCAAGGTGGTGCCTTCAGTCGTCTCACATGACTTGGGGTTGACAATCTGATATCCATGAACGTTGTCACCGCTGCTGAAAACCCCATAAAAATCAACTCGCAAAGTGATTCGGATCTTTAGTGGGCTCTGAGAGGTGCTGGTGCCAATTTTGGCCGTTTAAAAGAGCTTCATGATCCAGCGGGTCGCTTTGCTCAGCTGTTTCCTCTTCGCTTCTAAAAGGTTCTGCTTATTATATTCTTAGAAACAGAAGGATGGCAACATTGCAACATAATTCCAATAAAGATTATCGAGTCATTTCCAAAGTGGAATTGTAATAATATTATGGATGGTGGTGAATGTTCTCCTGGTTCTTGACGCAACCCAGATATTTGAAGACGCCCCTGGAATAATAGTGTGTGGCTCACTAAAACTTACTTATAGAGCGCTGTAATACAGCAAGAGATGCGGGGTACCTCCGTAGATACCTCCGTACAGCGTTGCGATCGCGAGCGCTAAAGGATCCAATAAGGAACAAGCGCCTTAAATAGCAGTTGCGGCTTCTGCCAGAATTTCACAATTTCAAATAGTGGTACAAGAGCAACTCAGAAATGCCATACGCTAATTTTCTCACCCAATACTAATTATCGATTCGTCGTGCATTATGGGGTTCCAGCGCTGTCGGCATATGCCTACGTTTGTTTAGCAAACCTCACTCAGGACACCCTCCAATTGAAGCACCTATTCTTACGTGAGCGATGTTGGTACCTCCAGATCCCTCGGGTTTATTCGTCCTCGCTTTCCATTGTTTCTTGGTATTGCAAAGTAACCTTCACCGACCTAGAGGCCATAAGGGCCAATCCAATCGACGATCTATCAGCTGAATAGTTGGGGGAGGAAGCCCACAAACATGTCAGATTTCGATATCGTTGTTATCGGCGCTGGTAGGAGTCCTAGTACTTTAAATAGGCTTTCAAAAGACTTACAATCCTGTACATAGGTTTAAGTGGTTTGGTCTTCGTAAGATTTTACTTAGATATTCATCCCAAAACAAAAATTGCCATTCTTGAAGCAGATGAATGCCTCGGTGGCGTTTGGAGCTCATGTGTGTACCACGTCACGATGTCAGTTTTGCTATCCCAGAATTTTCATGCTCAATTTCTTCTGTAGCTCGATCTTACGATGAATTCTGGAATCAAAGCGGCTTAAGAATGTCCGGGTTCTCAGACGTTCCCCTCGCTATTCCTTCCGACGCGCCACTTTTCCATGACACCTTCGAAGCCAAATATGTTACTCAATATCTTGAGGACTATGTTGATAACCACATCTATAACGGGGTGTCTCTTCGAAGCCGCATATGTTTCGAAAATACGGTACAAAACGTTGAGAAGTTAAAAGATGAGTGGATCATTTGCGCCGAGGGCCCTTCCAAGTCTCAGAAAACCCTCAAATCTTCCAAACTTGTCGTTGCTACCGGCCACACTTCAATTCCGAACATGCCCTCTTTACCAAACCGGAATGATTATGATGGTCACATCCTGCATCATAAAGACTTTGGTAAAGCTTCTCGATCTGTTCTAGCCAATCCGGACTGTCAAAATATCACAGTCCTTGGGGGCGGCAAGTCCGCTGTCGACATGGTTTATGAATCTGTAAAGAACGGCAAAAATGTCAGTTGGATTATCAGGAAAAGCGGCGAAGGTCCTGCGTTGTTTTTTCCAGCTCCTGGGCGAGGTCGATACAAGAATTCTATCGAGAGTTCGGCAACCAGATACAAGGCCTCCTTCAGTCCCTCTTCGTTCATGCCAGACTGTTGGCTGCGGAATTTATTCCATCAAAGCAAATATGGAATGAACTACATGTGCCAAATGGTTCAGGACACCGATGAACATTGCCGTGCCCCGGCAGAATATCAAACTAGAGAATTGGCGCTGCCAGGATTTCGAGATCTTGATTTTACCACCTCGTAGGTATTCTTTTGTTCAATTGTGAGCTTCTTTACTGATTATCAAAAGCGCATTTTGGTTTACTGGCCCCCTGGGGATGGCACAGCATGATGACTTCTGGGATATCATTGCTCAGAATGTTCATATCTACCGTAAAGACATCAAGTGTTTGAGAGACAATGGCATCGTTCTTGAAGACGGTAGCGAGATTCTATCAGATGCTTTGTTGTGTGGCACTGGGTGGAAATCCAATTATCCATTCTTTTCCCACGAACGAGTTGCTTCACTGGGCCTCCCTCACTCCCTCCAAGACCCAGAACAGGAATCAGAAACCTGGAAGATTCTTTTGGAAGCTGCAGACCGTCAAGTCCTAGCAAAATTTCCACAACTTGGCCACCCTCCTCCACATCGCAACCCAGACACCCGAAGTACTACCGCAAAATTATACAAAGGCATTGCTCCACTTGAAGACAACTCTATTGCCTTCCTCGGACATATCAATATTTCAAATTCTTTCCGAGCGGCTGAAGCACAAGCAATATGGACCACGGCATATTTGGACGGCAGCATAGGTTTACCTCCACTGGAGCAGGCTCAGAAGGAGGTTGCGTATATGAATGCGTTTTCGAAAAGAAGGTATCCATCTCAGGGTCAGAAAGGAGATTGTTTGTTCTTTGAGCTAGTCTGGTATACCGATGATCTACTGGCAAACGTTGGTTTGAAGTCCCATAGAAAAGGGTGGTACGCGGATTGGGTTGAGCCTTGTCTTGCTGCGGATTTGAAGGAGACAACGAATGAATACAAGCAGAGATATGGATTTTGAGCTTTTCATTTCAGAAGAAGTATTTTTTTAGAATCTTAGATGAAGTTAACTAGGCTCCTGACTAGGCGCCATACATTGAGGCTGTCATTTGAGCTCCACGTTCGGTGAGCGACCCGCTCCCCACAATTTCTCATAGCGCGTACTCAGGTACTCATCCCGACCTCCCGCCCACTATCAGGCAACTCTAATCACCGCTCAATCATAGTCTCGTACCAGGTCTGACTTGTGATAGCTTCGCGACTTCAGGTATTCCGAAAAGAACTCCCAGTTGACGCATTCTCTCCTGACCTGTGGACTAGCATTCATCTCGTGCCATACATTTCCCGACCAGTAATAGGGAAGCGGAGCTAGATCAGGCTGGCAAATTGTAGATGCTCGAAGGGATTCGAGGCAATGCACTTTTATGAATCAGTTAGCTCCGGTGTAGCCGCAAAATCACAGGCGGGCTTCATTTTTGACATACAGCTGTGCTCACGGTCATGCTCTCGATCTTGCTGAGTCCAATTCGGATAGTAATGCTCTTCAAAAAAGGTCTGGCGCAGTCGTCTCTGCTAAACAGTCAGAACTTAATTTCGAAAAGATGGGAAAAAAGGCAAGATTACCAAGCAGTGCAAATTATGGTGGACAGTGAGAATAACGGCGAAATTGTTATCGGGTAAAAGAATGCTCTTGTTGATATTCAAACGTGCGCCTTCCTCTCGCAGGAGTCGTACGCCGTGTTGTCTGCCAGCTTATTCAAAATATATCAGCTCCGATCAACAGCTCCGGGGAAGAGTACTAACGGTGTATGAGCTTATTCCACGCACGTTCTGAATCGTCGCTAGGCTCCCCCATAAACAAATGGCTGCCCCAGTAACTGCTTGAAGGTTCTGTAATCTCATATCTTATCCCTTTAGAGAAAGGTGCTGAAAGTGCGTTAGTATGTACTTGCACAAGAAAACGTGTACGCACTGTATAGTGACGGCTTTTCGGTGAGGTCCGGCTTCAACTTTAAGGTTAATTGACTTCGGCTTGACGCAGAGAAGAACGTAATTTCAATAATGGTAAGACAAATGAGTATAGTGCCTATCGTTTGGAGAAGAGGACGCCATATCGTGGTTTTGGAAAGTGTTTTGGAACACCTGCAACCGCAATGGGGACAAGTGCTAATCTGCTCCTCTGATAGAAATGCTCTTATTTCCGGATCTGCAGTTCTCGATTCCATGCTAATAGAAGATATCAGAGGTATACTGGTTGGATTCTTACGTATATCACAGAGTTTTGTGGACCTAAAGAACTTGAGATCATATATCGGAGTGGAAATTGTGGCCATGTCAGGAACTGGCTCTACTGAGTCGACTCACCGACCAGGCTCTCTCGATGATCAAGCTGTGGCAAAATAACTCTGCCTTGGGACTCGGTCCGACTCCTGATTAAGATTATCGGTGAACGCTTTGGGTCAAGAGGGGAGCAGTCGATATGATTTATGTCTTCTGCAAGCACTGTGCCACCAATTTACTAGGTCTAATGCTGCAGAGAAATTTGTCTTTCCGGATAAAGAACGGTCAAGGATTGGGATACGAGGAAGTTGGTTTTAAGTCCAAGTCAAGATAAAGGTGCGTTGAGCTCTGTGGATAAATAAATGGGTCGCCTCCTCCGTTTCTTGATCTTCAAAGTCACCATCCACTGCTTTCTTCGTTCGATTGCACTACCACCAACAGACATAAAATTCCCCACTTGCAATTAAGTAGTGATTCTACAACCACAATCCCTCAAAATGCGTTTCGGAATCTTCTTCCTCGCGGTTTCCATAGTCGGCACGGCATTTGCTATGCCCCTCGACAGCGGTAAGTGCGAATGGACTTAATTTCCAGTATTGTGTCTTATTTGACTCTGATAGCATTCTCCCAAGAAAGTTCAGACACTAAGGATGAAGGTGCTCTGAATTAGTTGGAAATGGAAGGAGGAGGAGGGAAACAATTCAATTCATGGTGTGACGACGAGACGATCTGGGGGGCATTTCAGTAGGGACTTGATGATACGAATTTATTGGTAGCAACCATTAATCATCTGCTAGTCACAAATTGGATTCATTCTTCGAAGTACTTCATATAACTATGAATTTGCGTGGGTTTACTTTCGTCTGAGTTTCATAGTAAGCTTAGCTGTTGCTGCATCCCGGCCAAAGACCATGTGGATGTGCTTTGAAGCCAAATTTCTACCTGTCGCACCATCACTCTATTAATAATATAAAGAGACCATAGTTTATCTCATTTATATTCCCTGGCACAAAGCCCAGCTAGGGGTGGAAATTGAGCTGGCCAGGAGGGCGGTGCGGCGGTGCATCCTAGGATTCAAATTCATACCAGTCGTAATGAACGTGGCTGTAACTAAACGACGGGACATTTTTTTTCTATATGCCATATCTCTTTTGTTTTAGTCCGATTATACCTAATTCTTTCCCAAGCCTGAAATCAATCCATGCTGCTCAGTCTGCTCAGATCTATCTATCTGGGGCCTTGCAACCTGTGACATCAAAACGTAAATCATGATATGAGATGCACGCCCACTGCGTATCGAATAGTTCCCAGGTATACACGCCCACTCAGAATTTGGTTTTGGTAGAACTAAAGATAAACTTGAAGGTGTCGGATCAGGACCGTTCCTTGGCAGACCTTGACAATTTTTGGTAGGGAACGAGTAACACCTTCTAGATTGAGACTTAAACTCGAAATCTTGCACGGTCGCATTCCAATATTAATATGGATAATAATGCTGTGTTTCGGTCGTCCAGACAGTGGACTAGTTGGAATGAGACGAACAGCTCCAGAATCCCAACGGTGTATTCGACCCTCAGCCCAAATAGTTGGTCCGACTTGGCGTAAGCTTACGAGTATCTTCAATAAATGCCGGGGTACAGGGTGTGGGGTAGGGGGTTCTCTTTTGTACCGGGGACGACATCAAACGGTATTGGACCTTTTCGTTACACACGAAGATATATGGTTCCCCGATAGTGGTGTCTTGCTAGGCAACAATCTCAGCCCTGCCTCGGAGCTATCGGCAGCTGCAGAGCAATCTCTATATATCCGGAAATTCACGCCCGGGTTGCGCTTAACACTGCATGCGAGCTGTATCTATCACACCATGTGTAACGCCAGACATTTATCTTGGGGTGTGTGTCCAGTGCTTGCCATTGTATCAATGGTGTAACTCAATAAAATCTACATCGTAATTCAGTTCTGATTTTATCTAACATTTCCGGCTGGAAAAACAGCTCCGTATTTTAAACCCATCGTGAGGGCATCTTCATCCTTAGTCTATTTCAGTGATGCGTAGAAGTCCATTGCACCCTTTCTAATTGTCAACATGGCCGACCTTCAAATTCATGCTAACCTGGCTATTGCAGCTGGTGCCACATTTATACCAGTCTGCTCTCTATCCGTAGGATTGCGTTTCTATGCCAGGAGACTGAAAGGTGTTGGTTTCGAGGCGGATGATTGGCTGATCTTGGGTGCTTTGGTGAGTCTTTTCCCCCCCCAGACGGCAGACTATCGATCTGTTTTGGATTTGCAAGATATACTAAGATGGCGGGCGAAGACCTTTGTACTCGCACTAGGAGTAACAATAATAGCAGGTAAGTCCGTACGGGTACCCGAGGCATAGAGATGTTAATTTTCCGTCAGAGGTTGGGATCAAGCAACTTGGGTATCCAGCTCCCAGTGCAGCGGAATCGGTAGGGAAACCAGATGCTAACGTAGTAAGTTCGAGCAATCTATTGTACTGTGCCCCTCTGACAGCAATAGGCATTTTGGCCGGGGGAGCTCTTACAGGTCCCAGCAATAGGCTTGGTGAAGCTCAGTCTTCTGTTCTTCTATCGACGCGTTTTTACTAAGAATGCCGCCCCAAAATTTAACTTCATCAGTTGGGTAGTTATTGGCGTCGTTGCAATCTGGACGATATCTTTCTTCTTTTCCCTGCTATTCATTTGTGGGACCGATTTTGAAGCCTACTGGCAAAGTACAACGATCGAGAAGGCACATTGTGTGGATACTTCGATGTTGCATAACGCATTTGCCATCTCAGATGTCGTGACCGATTTCATCATAATATCTCTCCCTGTGCCGATGGTTTGCCAACACGTTCCCCACTTTGAAGGATATGTACCGTGCTAACTTTCAAGTTAGATCTGGGCACTACACCTAAGTGTTCGCCGCAAATTTGGTCTTCTTGCAATTTTCTCCGTCGGAGCCCTGTGCGTTTCCCCCATATTCTCTAAGGATCTCAGGCAACACTACTGACGGGAGGCAGAACAATTGCAGCATCCTTAATGAGAATGGTGGTATTCATCCAGGCAACATCTGTCAACTATGATCCTCATGCGGACTTCGAATGTAAGTAAACATACTTCGATCGAAAATTTTCTGTTGAATCTAATGCTAGCAGTCATCTGCACCTCGGGTTTATACTGGAGCATGATAGAAGCCGGCCTGGGTGTTTGTGCTGCAAATTTGCCTGCCCAATACGGCCTTTTCAATACGAAAGGTGTTCAATCTATTGTCAACAGTGTCCAATCTGCCATATCTCTACGTTCCCTTCGATCTCAAACTCAACGCGGCTCACCGGGTGCCAGCGGTTATGTACAGTCGAAAGATTGGGCATCGGCATCCGATACAAGGAATATCACCGCCCATGCTGAAGGGCCTGCTCAAAGTGATATCCAGCTTGAGTCGGGAATGGGAAATGGCATATTGGTTACGAACAGCTTTGAATGTGGCCATGAAATTCGTGAAGCACGTCACTAGATTTGTACACCAATCTTTAGAAGGTTGAGATAGGGGTCATTATTCAATGATTTGCATGATTTATAAGTTGGATTTGGAATGTTTCGAAACTTGATATAAGGAAAAGAAATGTTGTGTTCCATCAAATTGAACTATCTGGTGTGCATACACTTAAGCAATGTGATGATGAAGTACCTTATCTTTTCCAGACTGCCTCAAGTATCCAGAGATTCGACCCCGCCGGCTGCTTGCCACCCTTAAATTCGAATCTACTATCTGCATCCCTAAAAATCTTCACCCAGTCTTCCATTTCTCGTTCTCGTGAGTTCTGCAGCTCCAACATGGTAAGATCCATCGATCTCAATCTCTCCTCGCGCCAAATCGGCAAAATACCGGGTTCGGGTAGCACGTTATCATTGATGACAATACGTGCATTTTGTTTCAAGGCGGGGATGAGGTTCTGCAGGATCTTGATGCAATATTTGTCGGACCAATTGTGGAAGATCCACCGGAAGAAATAAACATCGGCGTTCTTGACCGGTTGTTCTGTCATGAAATCGTGGGCCATAAATTTGATCCTAGTAACAAATTCCGGAGGAACAGCTTTGGGACCATCCGCAACGACTGGAGCAAGATCCTGGACCACAAAATTCAGATTTTGGAAGGCTGATGCCAGATGTACGCAAGCAAACCCGTGAGAGCCGCCTACCTATTCATACAGTCAGCCCATGCTCCCACTTCGTCACAAAGGAGATACTTACATCGACGACAGTTCCGTGCTCGTAATCTTTCCAAGGATAGTTGTTGACAACGTGACGAAGATCAAATCCGGTGCCCTCAGTGAACGCCTTCATTGCATTCCCAAAATGTCATGCCCGTTCAGGGGTTTCGGATAGGACCTCAAATGCTGGCTTATTGGAACTATTTGCAAGTGCAAACCCCTCCAAGTTGTGAGTCAAGTCGTTTAAGAATTGATCTATCAATTACATACCGTTTCATTTGGCTCCTCAGATCCCGGGTATTTCACCATAGCATTTACCGTCTGGGAAGCAGCTTGCCAAAGCTCGTCCGTATTTGCTCCGACCCAGTCGGCAACTTGAGCATCTTCTGCCATCAATCTCGAAGCAGCCGTATGAGCAACAATTCCCTTTCTGGGTTCATGAAAAATGCGTTTCGTCATGGCGTGACGAAGAATACGTCGAACATCAAGCTCATTCACACCACAAGCTTCGGCAATTTGAGAAACGAAGCTTCCTCATGGACCGGGAAGCTTGAAGCTATGTTGAAACGGCCAATTGCCTGCATACTAAGTAATCCATCATGCTATATTTATCAGCATATATGACTCGGTAATGTGTCCCCAAAGCTTACCGTGAAGCTCATGAGATATTCTTTGGGGCCGAGCATGAGATCTCGGAGCATCAATGTCGCGTCAATGACGGCCACACGAGCGGCTTTAATCTCTGGAGCATCTGAAGGTATGTTTGATTTACTTGGTGCGTCAACATGGAACGAAGGTAACATATGACCATGTGCGGATAGATAATCGTTGACCTTCGCAGTGTTTGTCGAAATTATTGTAGCCAATTCCGAGATCGAACATGACGCCATTGAGGCCATTGTGGTCAAAATTTTCAGTACAATTGTCTAGAAGAACGAGATCAAGAATGACTGTACTACAGAGTAGCAATGTCTCAGTTAACCAGAAGCTTTAAAAAGGTGTGAGTTCCAAGTTCTCGCAGACCAAAGTACGTAATTAAGGACTAGCCTAAGAGGGAGAATATGGACGAGCTTGCTTTGTTAAGAGCAACAGGATTCTCACGTACCTGAATCTATACCATATTAAGACTAACGACCAGTTGATATCTTTGTGTTGGAGATTTGTCCAACTGCATCTGTAGACTGAACGCCGAGTAGTATAAATAACTCGCTTAAATATACTACCCCTGAAGACCAACCAACAACTACAACATATGTTGGATTTTTAATAGTGTTTGAGCGCTATTTATCCAGTAGCAACTCCCAATGGGGTTTCAAATAAGTGGCCCATCAGAGATTACATGCAGTCGCCGCGCTGTAACTCCTGGGCCGTCTAGTTTCATTGGCAAACTTCAATCTATAACGGTCACAGGTTCGAAATGAGGCCGTTAAATTTTCATTTAAGATCAGATTTCACGTAATCATCAACGAGAGCTCTCCTATCTTCTGTATGAAAGGCGCCAATGCTGTAGTTGAGAGCCCTCCCTTGCCCCCCTTTTTGGAGGCTTCGCTTGGCGGATTGCGGGGTCAAAATCCAGGGGCTTGTGCTTAGTCACAGAGCCTAGTCGTTGACGGTCAGCGGGAAAGATCCTTCATCTTTACGTGATGACCACAACATCCGCCTCATAAAGACCTTCAAACCACGGCCACGCTTCCCAAGAAGACTTTCTTGTGAAATAAAAGCAGTAATGGCCTCGTCTTTCGCAGCCAAAGTCTTCCAGCATCAAGCGCCTACATCCGACCTCTTCCTCTCCTTCGCGATACTTCAAACAACAACTCTGAGCGCCCTAGCCTACCTATCGCCAAACTCCAACCCCGCCAACTCCAAGACAAAAGATACAGCCTCTATAATAAGCAGCCCAAGCTTTGTATACGCGTGGCTTGCCGTTACCACCGCCATCGGCATCTACCACTCACTCCTGACCCTTTTCCCGCCGGCAAGTGGGATCCTGTTCTGCCCCTCTCCTGAAGGTCTTAATCCGGAGCTCTTCACTTGGAGTACTAATACGAAACTTTGTATTGCCGCCATCGTCATCTTTGCGTCGTTACGACTGGTGAGTTTCAGACATTTGGGACCGAATTTCACGTACCGCCTTGCCCCGCCCTCAAAACTCGTTACTACGGGCGTGTACGGGTACATGCAGCATCCGAGCTATACTGCACTCATCGGTATAGTCTTGGCAAATACCTTGCTGCTGTATCGACCAGACGGTGTGGCGGCTTGTTGGCTGGGGACCCCAGGATTGAAGACTTGTGTGTGGGTGGGGATTCAGGGCATGGGCCTTGTGGGTATGGGGATCTTGGCGGGGAGAGTTATTGATGAGGAAGAGATGTTGAAGAAGACGTTTGGAAAGGAGTGGGAGGAGTGGAGTGCGAGGACAAAGAGGTTTATTCCGTGGGGGTTCTGATGCTGAGGGAGAATGACACAGATCCTACCTATCGTCGACCATATCACGCAGGACGAAATTTTCATGCAGATTAATGTTCGTTCATTTTACAGATTTCTGCTGTGTTATATCTCAATCCATCTGTATTTGCAATTGTTGTCGCATTACGGCGAAGAGACTCGCACTCCTAAGAGGAAAGCAGGCGCGAATGAAGTCTAGAATGAAGGGTGGGAGACGATAAGGTTTGATAAATCACTAAGGGTGAACCTAAAGAGGCCTGGGAAAAGCTAGAAAGTAGACCCGGATCACTGTATCTTGAGAATAAATAAATAAAGTTGGAGCTCTCAAAGCAGCATAAAAATTTGATTGCGGTTCCGGACTGGCCCCGGCTCAGACGACCAGAACCAACGCGCCTAATGTTTTGAACCAGGGGAGCATGAATATTTCCTAAATGGAGTATCTCCGAACCTTGGACGCTTTGCCGAAAAATAAGCAGGTGACGATGCACAGGTTCCCAACTTCCCGCATTAAGTCTCGCGCACGGGAATGAGTCCCAAGATCCACGAAAAATCATGAAGATATATGTTTGATGACATACAGTCCCGGCCCGCAGCAAATTGGATTACCATAAGATCTCTTAGTCAAAAACTCCCAGTAAGCGCTGAAGTAACGATCCACTACGCCGAACATGCATCTCACGCCCATTTACTTGAACACCGTCTTCCAACCAGAAGGCTTCCTCCTATCCGCTTCAAACTGCAGCAACTCCTCATTATTCATATTCAAACACTTATTACCGCCCTTAAACTTCAACGTCAGTCGCCTGTCCGGCTTCAGTGATCTCAACTCATAACCCGAGACTTCTTTTCCAGTGACATTATCTTTTAGCACATAAAGGCTAAAGTGAATAGCATCTTGTGCCGGTTTGATGAGGTCTTTTCGCCAATTTTGGACAGCGGGACCGGAGTCTGAATAAAGCTGCTTGAGGAGTGCTTTCATGCCCTGGGGTGTACGTTAGGAAGGCGTCGAGGAGACGGGAGGGGAACTTACGGTCGATGACCTGGCTTGCTCGTAGGGTAGATTGTGGTAGTTACCGAGTGAGTCTTGTAGAACGATTACACTGCCATTAGATCCAGTTGCTGATGCTGATACTGATGCCGACGATGATGCTGTTGCTGTTGGTGCTGGAGGCGGAGGTTGAGACTGAGTTTGGAATATAGGCACCGGCACCGGGACGCGGACTGCCGGGGTCGAACCTGTTGCTTCCGAATAGGACGGAGCGTCTCCTTCATCAGTGTTTTTCGAGATTTTCTCTGCAAATCGTGTAGTTTTCCTCGTGGCGACGCGCAGATCTTCGTATAAATCAAGCGCAGATGTTACTTTAGGGTCCAGGCTCTCCTCAATCATGGTATCCATGGCTTGGAGGTCTTCTCCCCCATTCGACTCAGAGGCTTCGTTTGTTGATGGCAAAGATGCATTGTTTGCACTCGGCATGTCGTGCCTTGAAGACCCCGCTGAAGAGGTTCCAGAAGGCCCAAAAATATCATCCACAGTTACCCCTCCCTCGGACTGCTTGGAGCCCGTGAGCAAGAGAGGAGCTGGTGCCCCGAGTTGCGAATACACGCGCGCTACATCACCTTGGAATCTATCAGTTGCACCTTTAGCAGCTATCAAAGCATTTTGAAGGGCCATCTGATGCATTCTAAGAAATATTAGCGGGGTCACAGTTATCTTCTCAGACTTCTCACAAATCTTTCGCAGACTCATAAGTCATAGCCGCCAGCAAAGCATCCAAGTTCTGCTGCTGGCCTTTCATCGCCTCCCGATAAAACAATAGCTTAGAGTTCTTCTCAAAGTACCAGGAAATTCGAGAACATATCTGCTGTAATTCCTCCGGGTTATCCTGGTGACGAACTAGGACTGACTCCAGAGATTCTTGGATATGACTCAAGGGAGTTAGAATCTGATTACAGATATTTGTGAGATCCATAACAAGTGCCATCTCCTCGATCGTGATTTCAGTCGGTCTCAGCATTTTGTCTCTAATGAGTGACAGTGCTGTGGAGAAGGAAGCTGTTTCTGTGGCGTAGGCCCGCACTTCACTGCCTGCTCCATCGCATATATTCGCGATGTTGTAGAGCCCTTTTGTGACGTTCATCCCCGTGACGACTACCGCTGCTGCAGAGGCAGCGATGCTGAGTTTATCTGTCATGATAGGACGCTATGGAGATGGTGGAGATGGAGTCGGATAACTAGTGAGCGGGGTATATGGAACTTGAAAAAGCTCAGCGCTTGAAAGTTTTTAGTAGTTGACAAGGCAGCCAGAATATAGTTGTGTCACAGTAGTCTTGTGAGCTCGGTGGTTTAGAACATATTTATGCACGTTTACGTTGATCGACCGGTTGGAGTGCGGCGCAGGGACAAAGTGTTGGAACTCAGCCCCGCTTCCCACGAGAGGTCAGCTCTTGGCCCCCAGGGTCCAAATTGGCAGCCTTACCACGCCTCATGACGTCGAAAATCTTCGTCGAATAAATCACGAGAGGTTGGAAAGATCCTTGATGAGTTTCTGCGCAGAGGCCTATTATCGAACAAAGCTTGCGATCATTTCCAACCAATTTCCAACCGTGGGGCTACTACCGAGAGAGATGGCCATTCAGACATCTCCCATCAGATTGGGACTGTAGATTCATTCAAACTTCCACACTATGAATTACTTACTTCAATTCCCACGAGCGGAAAATTATGTATAATCAAAATTGTACCCCCATCACTCAACCCCCTGCAACGCCTCCCCCTCCTTCCTCCTCCCCTCCACAAACACCACCGGCGCCGTATAATGTTTCCTCCCATGGACCACATAAACCGCACCCGCCGCCACAATAACGCCCGCCCAAACCGCAGGCGCCCAATTCGCCGTGTCCGTCGTAACGGGCAACGTCGTCGGAAAGCTGGAAAACACAATCACGAACCCGCTATAAGCGAACGCGAAAGCGTTGATCGGGATGCCGAAGCGGCCTAGTGACCAGCGGGCTGGAGGTAAGGGTTTGGATTGGAGACGCAGGAGGAGCACGCAGCCGATGGATATCATGTAGGTTGAGAGGAGGGCGAGGAGGGTTAGGGAGACGATTATGTTGAAGGCGAGGGAGGAGCCGAAGTTGATGAGGCAGAGGAGGCCGGCGGTGATGGAGGTGAGATAGACGGAGTTGTCGGGGACTTGGCGTTTGTGGTTCATCTAGGATATTTGTCAATATATGACAAATTGAAGGGAGTGCAGGGGATTGAAAGTATACCTTTGAAATCCAGCGTGAGCATGGGAAGCCCTTGTCACGCGAGAACGCCCAGAGTTCTCGGGAAGTGGTCGCCAATGCTGTGATATTTCCCATGAATACCAGCACGAGAATCATGACAAGCAGGAAGAGCGCAATGCCATTAGACCCCGTATTTTTAAACAAGATGAGGTACGGAGCGTCGGTGTTGATTGCAGCATCTAGATCACCGATGCAAAACAGCATCGTGATAAGCATAGCGATACCCATGACAACATTGAGGATAAAAGACCACCACATAGCCCGCGGGACATTGATAGATGCGTCTTCGACTTCTTCGGCTGGGGAGGATATTAGTATAATAGGGAAAGAGGGGGGAAACGAGACTCACAGATATGCACAGCACTATCACTCCCCAGATTACAATACAACACACTAACCTGCGCAATCAACAGACTGGCCCCTTTATTATTCCACCCACTATTATCCACGACCTCCGTAAAAACCTGCTTCGCGCTATTCTTCGGTGCCATAACCAGCACCGCGATCATCGTTATCAAAAAGCCGCCCAAATGTCCAAACAGCGACAATGTTTCTAGCATAGGAAGTGCTTTGGCACCCCAAGTATTGAAGCCGATGGTTATTACGAGGAAACCGAGCATTATGAGTGTGTATTGCCAGTCGGGGAAGATGAATTCGCTGTTGGTGACTTGGACTATTGCTTGTACGAGCGTGGTGAGGACGAAGACCGAGGAGGAGACGGACGCGAGCCAGCCAAGCGTTGACATCCATCCTATTCAGATCAGCGAATTTCAAATGGAGGAGGATAGGAGACTGTACCTGCGCCATAACTGCAAATCTTCTGATACTTCTCAGGTGCGAACTCAGACACCCAATGATATTGTCCTAGTACATTCAGCAACCTCCACGCATTTCAACATTTATACAGCTTACCACCGCTAGTAGGCGCCCTGTATATTTGTTTCAGCAGCTGTGAAGCGTTGAAGGGCAGGGATGGTACTCACATACTCTCCATCTCCGCCAAACTCGCGACAATCGTACTATAACACGTCACCGTCCCAATAAAAACCCAAAACAAGCCCGCGAAACCCCCATTCGTCAATCCGGTACCCAGAGACACGAGAACAAATTCCCATGTCGCCATATAAATCGAAATGAACCCCAGCGTGGAAATCAGGTTGAAGTTTCTCTGCGGCAAGTTTAGTCTCGCTCAATTGAACGACATCGTGGTACTTGCCTTGAATTCTTGCTTCTTCCCTAGACGCATCATATCCGCCAAATCTTGCTGCGTATCGCCATACGAGCCGCCCATCAATCCAGCTTCGGGATTCCTAGTCGTTTCCGCAGACGAGGAATTATATGGGCCTTTGTTGTCCTTCATCTCGAAGACTTGACCCTCTGGGTACGCCATTGCCTCTGCTGTGTGTTAGATCCCCAATTGGAGATATATCGTGGGTTGGAACAATTGAACTTCAGCAAAAGAGGAACAATCACACAGCACGGCACGTCAAAACAGAAAAAAAGAGAACAGAGACGAGAATGAGTAGCGATGATGTTTAGGTATATTTTTTACCCACTACTTGGCCCTTATCGTTTATCTTGACGCTTGACCCTTGGCGATAGGTCTGGACGTTGATCTAGCATTAGCGCACGCCAGAGAGCAAAGTCCCCGCATTCGAAATCACCCGCTCGCCTGGAATGGTAACTCTAAGCCGCTATCCAGAGGCCAAGGATGCACTAATTCCCGATAGGTGGCAATGTTCACATCCTGGCAGGTGAATAGGATGATATCATTGGCTGTCTTCCCTGAATATCAATTAATTGTTGTTAATAATTGTAAGAGCTCCGTGCTAAGAAACGGACCGGGCCGCGGTTCGTAATAAAATGCCCTTGCTGGCAAGGGACATACCTAAACATTTTCAAATCGTGGGATTCGCTTCGAGGTTCATGACATTGGGACGTCCTCGTCCATCGCGGCTGTTGTCCGTATTGTGCCCGCCCCCGGCAATTTGAGGACCTTGTAATGCAGCTTATCTTCTCCCAGAACAACTATCCTCCTCGAGTTCTTGTCGCTATTGCTGCTTCCTCTGATCTCCAAATGATACGGGATAAAATTGCCTGCATTTGGGATTCTAAACTCGGAGAATCGGTGTAGGATCTCTTCATTGCTGAATGCTGTTGGGCGTGGTGGGGAATTCCTCGAATATGGAACATAATTTATGATTTCGTTTGAAGGTACGCTGAGTAGATGTGTCGTATCTATGAACTTGTCAGGAGATTCATTTGGGAGGCAGGCATAAGTTCAACCCACCATTTGATTTCCATAGAACCAGCAAGGAGTCGTCGTCAAATATCTTGATATCCTTGATTCGGCCATTACCAAGCTGGATGGCTGCCGATTCCATAGCTCGTACAGTACTGATGCCACTTGCAACGCCGAATGTGACATTCGTTATTTGGACTGAAGCGAAATTTAGTAACAATCAAAAACGGTGGTGTAAGACTTACTGGAGCTTGACAATCCTTTCGGCACGAACACAACGCGAGTTTGGAACGTTGAACCTACTTTCATCATGCCCATGTCCATGGGCCCTTCGGTTTCAGCGACTCCCACTTCCTGCAGATGCCCAAGCAGCACATTGCGTTTTTCCGCCTCCGCGATTTGCCCAAAGATAGTTTGAGCTTGACGAGATAAGAACTTACACAGTAGTTCAACACGTGGCAGTGGCTTCATGTACGGCTGGCTTTTCTCCTGCTTTTCCAGCTGCTTGCTAAGTAGGTCAAACATAGGAAGGCCTTGCTCCGCATGGGCCCAACCGTGGCTATAATCTTCTGACGTGCAGTCTCCTAGAAAAACCTCCAGTGGACTGGAAGTCATGCACTTTTGAAGATAGAAGAGAACTTTGCTGTGATTTATCATAGCTTCCTTCTCAAGCTCGTCATCTTTCACAGGATTGGTGGACGAATCCGAAGCGAGTCTATCGATTTCGAAGCGTAGCCAAGTCGAAAAAGCCCCAAACATGTCAAGTTCATCGACGACTTGGATCAGTATTCTGGATGCTACAAGATGCAGACACGCCACCGTATCCATGATGAGACTAATTTGCTGACTTGAGAATCCAACTGTGTCGTTGGGGCCTTGAAATTTAGCGATTCCGGAGAAACGACTCAGAATTACTGAGCACCGCTCCAGAGCAGGAAGCAAGTTTTCGTGCACGAGCCGCCTGAGATTTTCTAAACCTGTGACAACTGCTTTCTCCCATCGCTTGTGGCCCTTCAGAAGTCAGCATCTCTCAATTCAAGTTAGTGGAGAACGTACTCTCTCAGCAAGCTCATCTACCAGCCACTCCTTTACAGCTGGGAATGTATGGCCAGTGGCTACTGAGTGATATAAAGCCTGGACGATGTCGCGAGTGCCATTGCTGCTTTCCGCGAGCGTCTCATTGATGTTTCGAAGGAACTTGCCGGGCAGATCTTGTGTTGACTTCCATTCGCTGACCATGAGTACATGAATCTGATGGATGTACCTCAACAGATTCTGTAGGTTCGTAGATCTAGAGGCCAGTAGCGAGAGGTAATCGCTCGATGCAGAGATGAATCGAAGGTCCATGGGCACAAAGTAGATGCTGTCAGAACTAGGCGACTTCATGAGTAGAGTATGCGTTGAACACTGCTCATGCGAAGAATGAAGAACCAGCTGCGCAGGGCCCTTGTCCCCAATCGACGGCGACGGAAATGATCCAACAACAAACGAATCGTAGATACTTAAATGAACCTGCCCATCCTTGGTACCCACAATCATAACATCGACGGAATTATTATCCTTCGGATCAAACGGGCGAAAAAGTGCATCCAGCGAGGATCTTGAACAAAAGACATCCTCTCTAAAACTGCATCAGCAACTCTCTCGTGACTTCTATACGACTATCAGACTCACGAGCCTCCCCCAGCAGCCAAAACACTGAGCTTGGGCAAACTTCTCTCAATATCAATCAATGCCAAGTCCCTAGGTAAATCCAAGGGGATCTTATTGCCAGGTCCCACCTCCTCATTCCCAAGTAACTCCTCCCACGTCGCATCACCTTTCTTCTCGCTCTTCGAGTGCTTGCCTGTGAGCGTCGCGCCCCAGCCCATGCACGTGATACCGGAGCTCTGCTCGCTGGTAGAGAACTGGTGGACGATTTTGGAGCTCTCGGCGCTGATGAGGCGGACGGACCCGTCGGACCAGGCTATGGCTAGGAGTTGTCCTGTTGAATATTCAGTCAGCTTGATTTTGGCGTTTGGAGATGAATTAGGTCTGGGTGTAGGAAGGGAACAAACCGTTGGGTTTCCATTTTATGCTCTCAACCTTTAGCTGCCCTGCTTTCTGTGCTGCTCCGTAGACTCGTTGCCCGTTTAGACGGTAGATTAGAACTTGTTGATCTGTGGTGGTGAGGGCAATGAGGTCCATGGAGGGGCAGTAGGCGATGAGGTTTGGGTCTGCCGGTTGGTGCAGCCCTTTTTCGCTGAGGGTTTCGAGGCTTAGAGGGGCTGCCATTGTGAGGTTTGGTTTCTAATTCGTAGCTACATTTATTCGTTCAGGATTATTGTACGGCCATTTCTTGTTGCGCCATGGATTTGGATCATTTTGAGGTTCAAAAGGAAGGGACGCGCTGCGCGTTTCTTTTTGTCCAATCATCGCCGCAAGCGAGACAGGAAAACACATGATGAGGAATTTCACAAATTTTGGATATGGATAAAGTTGAAGGCATTTATAAAGGAGACAGTTTAGTTTTGAAATCTTCAATTCCTCTATTGCTAGTTCATCATCATTTATGGCTATGTATGGCCCGGTCCCACGCCATGCGCTTCCCAAATCCCACAGAACTTTTGCACCTTCTCCATTGCTCTACTCAATCACATAGGAATCGGCCACTGACTTGATGTCTTTCGAGAATGTCACAGTTTCATCCATCTCAAGAAGTGTAACGTCGGTGACCTAAGTGTAGGATTAGTATAATGATGAACGATACTAGGTCTAAGAATAAACTTACGTCAACATCGATAAATGGCTTCGTCTTTCCAAATCTAACTTGCATAGGGAAGAATTCGTTTTCGTCGCCAGCTTGTGCCTCAAACTCAAATGAGCCAGTAGCATTGTCCTCGTCCACCAAGCCAATGGTCCATTCTAGACTATCCCCAGATACCTCATACGTGGCATCGAAGCTCGAAACTGCTGGCTCGCTCGTGGCATAGGGAATAATGACGGCTACGTCTTTGAGAGGATCCCCTCCAGTGAGCTCGTATTCGACTGTAATATTATAGGTGTCATCTGAGCCCTTGTTCACCCACACTGTGAATGTGATTGGAATAGCACTGGCATCATCCGACTTGGGCGTAGCTCGCCATCGAAGAACACCAACAGAATTGTTCACGGGGAAGCCTTTCGCTAAGTTGCTCATCTGGACCGCCTTTGAGCTGTTGAATATGTTTTTATCGACGTTTGGATGTGTTCTGAACTGAACGCCATGGCTAGCGTTTGCAACGAGGTCCAGCTTAACCTTTGTTAAAGTTGGGTCCGAGATTCTCAGCTGCAGATCTCCCTTGATCTCCAGCGAGTTCAAAGAACCTTCTCTTGAGAGCTTAGCGTTTATTGTCTCGGCAATAGTGACATGAATGGCATCGCGGTCCAGAGACGTAGAAGCTCGAGGAGCTGCTTGTTCTGGTGCTGATGTGGGGTGGTTTGGAACGAGGGGTGAAGATGCTGGTTCTTCTGCTTCGGGGCCAAGGTCTCCTCGAACCCGCTCAAACATATCTGTCGTCTTTGACTTCTTGCCCAATTGCATTCCCTTGCCCTTGGGAGCACTAGCCCTGAAAGATTGTTAGCATGGGAGCCTAGAAACTCATACTGCCACATACTTGTAAGATTTGTTCTTTTCAGCTTCGTAGGAATCGTAGGTATCCGTCACGGTAGAGCGAGCAGGTGGCGTATAGGTGGGGTAGACGGGTGTACGAGGAACAGCGTTTCTGCCGCCAGCTCTCGAGACCTCCTTGCGTTGCATCTCGAGTTGCTTGGCTTTCCGTTTCCGCTCCTCGGTGGCCTCCAATTCTTTATTCTAGAAATGATATTAGCTTTTAGACCAACATGAATCCTACATTCATTTCTGACTCTGGATATAATCTCCTGTATTCTCTCTTCGTGACTCTCCATCTCCAAGAAAGTCTTAATTTGACTGATAGTGAGATTCTCTCTGTAACCCAGAGTGACCAGCTCATCGAAGGCGCTGAGTAGCTCGTATGCATTTTTCAATATCTCCCTTTCGTCCAAGGTCTTGCATGTGCTTGTGACGACTTGCGCGAAGAGGTGGAGGGAGTCGATGTCTTGCAGGATGTTGGATTGGCGATTCGTAATGAGGACCATGTACAGTTCGTCTAACGGTTGGTACACAAATCGGACATTGTCTTGCTCGACGGTCGTATGCTGAGTTGAGGAGTCTGCGAGCTTGGGAAAAGATGCAAGAAGGGCCTCAATTCGAGACCGTTGCATCTCACGGAACTGTCTGGAGAGGACAGCTTTTCCACCCCTGGTGCAGATTGAAGCTGCGAGGACAACCTAGAGACTATTATTAGAGGGCATTCAGTAGAAAGAATGTCCGGGAATATGCGCACCATATTTGCGGATTTGAGAGGAGTTGTCTTGAGAAATGGCAGAGGATTGGAGTTGCAGCTTGGGTGTTCAGACCAGTGTCCCCTTCCCCCAAATCGGCGCGGTGGGCAGCCGCATCACATTTAAGGTTCTGGCACGTGATAGCCACGCTAAGACAGGCGGCATTACAAGGCATCTCCAGATTCAATTTATCCTCTCCTCTAACCTTATTACTTCTCCGCTCCAACATCAAGAACGACAAGAACACGAAGCAGAAGAGCAAGGCTTGATTCACGGCACCTTTCACGCGTCTTTACCTTTTATTAAACCCGTCTACTTGGTTTTGCCGTCAACTAAACTGACTGCTTCTTAACGCCAACCCGCGATCACTTTTGTCTCGCAGACCTGCACATTCCCCGACCCCTTGGTGAGAATTGACACGAATTACATTGACTTTCACATCACGCCTGGAAAAGGTGTAACCTCCAGCATACGTCGATCTATTTCTGAGGCTATGACCTATACCTATTCTGCACTTCCTCGAATTACCCAAACGGATCAACCCGAATAACGAACAACGGCCAACGCGATCATAGAGCTCGCGTGTCCCACATGCTTGCCTCCCATTTCGGCGCACACGCAAATCCGCCCATCATGGTGGACGACAGTATGGAGATCTCTTCGGAGTACGGCCAAGGTGGTGACGAGGAGATCGACATCGACATCGATTTTGGAACAGCCCCGGCAGATGAAGACTATGCCATCGAAGATGCTGCCTCCAACGCTGCCTTTGCGGAAGGTCTTCAGGCCCAAGCTTCTCCAGCAGTTGGCAACGATGATTTAATGATCGATGAGGACCAGCCTGTCTATGCTGACGAGGACCTCGTCCTTGATGATGATGACCATAAGATGGAGCAGGAGGCAGCGACGATGTCATTTGCCATGGGCGGTGAATCATCCGATTTCGTTGCGGACGAGAGTATTGAGACTTTACAAGTCCAGCAAGCATCTTCAACTACTGAAGCGGGTATTATGTGGGATGAGCCAGATCTTCCAAAGTCTGAAGTCGACGAGAGCCATTTGCTTGATGATTCTGGGCAGACATTGCATCAAGAAGAAGAGTATGCTGAGCAGCCTGAGCACGAAGATGAGAATGATGAGCATAAGATCGAGGAGTCTACAAATCTTCCTTCTGAGCATGCTTCTCGAGCGAGTACCCCGCGAAATGGCACCCCCCATAGTGGCCCCGCCCAGGAACCACGGAGCTCTGCCACATCTGTTCCTGGAGCTTCCCCTGTTGCCTCTGAGCATATATCTAAAGATTCTGTCCCCACTCCAAACCCCTATTCTGTTATTGGAGGAACTGATAAGATTACCAATTTCGTCGCGACAAATGATGTTTCTAGCTTTACTGCGGCCCCCGAAATCGCCGTAGTGTATCAGTCTTCTGAATACACGCTATTCGCTAAGACGGAATCCGATGATCCGGATTCATTCTTTCTTTCCGATGCCACCATCCTCGAAAAGCCGCTAGGTGATTTCTTTCATGCTATGAGGGATATTATTCAAGATGACCTTGGAGATGACGAGGAGCTCTGCATGTCCGTAGAAGATCTAGGACTTGAGCTTGAGGAGGTAAGACTTCCCACACTCTTGTGGCAACCTGACTAATTTGTACTAGAATTGTACCTCAGCGCAAGATGCCACTCTCGGACAGATCATCAGCCTTCATGAGACTGTGCTACGGAATGATGGTGTGGATTCACACCGACCGTTGTACATGTCTCTTGGAACAAGACCAAACTTTTCGAAGAGGCTCGCTAACCTGATGGCTGGTGCGGCTGAAGGGAAGGGCCTTTCTGACCTAGTCTCTTGGGATGATGGAAGCGAGGATGTGGATGAATCGGAAGTTGTTGATGAGAGTGCACTTGGCAATGAGGCAAGCCTTGACAATGACACCCACGGTGAAGTATCGCACCACGAGTCAGCTGATGGCTTTGTGGTTGAGAGCAGTCATGCCAGCCCAGCTCACCCTGCATCTGCATATAATAAGCAGGACGAGACCGAGCATGTCGAGATTGCAGAAGAGCTGATCCGTGACGATGTCGAGCCTGCTGCTACTAAGCCTCATTCGGAGAGCACGGAGTCCAAAGACTCGAAACCCTCAGAGGTGTCGATATCAGCCAAGAACGACTCGATTAATAATGATCATGGAGAAGAAGAAGAAGAAGATTTGATCGATTATTCGGATGAAGAGGCTGAAGATTCAGAGAACCAGAGTCATGGCGCAGCCACACTCCAAACTGATGAAACTAGGACGCAAGATGGTAATTCTGACGATCTTCTTACACCGTGTATCCTGCCCAAAACTTGTTTCTGCTCTGCTTGCAATGATCTTCTACTTGCAGAATACGACGCAATCAATGAGCACCTTCGTCGACGCTCGCTAACTCGTGCAGCCGAAGAAAGCTTTCTTGAGCAACCTATCGAGAACCAGCTGCACCACGCAGATGACGGGACCGAGCAAGCACCCCAAGCCGATGAAGAAGCTGTTGTTGACGATGAAGGCATTGGTGCAGATGAATTCGATACCGAAGCAGAGAACTTAACAGCAGAAGACATCCTTGGTTCGACGGAAAATGCAGACTACGGCGACGAGCTCGCAGCGGATCATGAGTCACAGCAGGACCGGAACCAGGCCCAGGACCCCAGCGCCAACTTATCTCTTGGACAAGATGAACCCGTTGAATCAAACGGCGTCCAATTTCATGAAGAGACCGAACTAGACACCGAAAATGCGGATCTGCCAGCACAGGAACATACTGACTTGAATGACTTCTTCGAAGAATCGAACGTTGCGTCAGAAACTCTCGAATTTGGAGATACCGCAGAATCCAGTGTCACTGTGAGTGCCGATGACCAAAACCAAGAAGAGGAAGACTTCGGCGAATATAGTCAAGATCATTCCAAGGATACCGGTGAAAGCCACGCGTTGGACTCCGCTGCCAGCGGTGGACCAAATGCTGAGTCCGAGGACGAGATTGACTACGAGGATGATGAGGAAGACGAAGGTCTGGCCTCAAATGGAGTTTCAACTCCTTTGCCCACAGCAAACGATCCCCTTGTTACAAATGGCAAGAGACAAAGATCTGATGCAGAGGCTGATGATACCTCGCGTGGTAAAGGTTTGCATCACCTGGCCACATTGAGAAGTCGAATTAAATAATAATGTCATCTGCAGAAGCTAAACGACCCCGATCTCGATCATGATGCTTCCTTTCGAAAGCATCCGACCACGGTCAATCCCGAGTCACCCAATCTTCGAATTCTTTCGCTTGCCTCTTGTCACCTCGTCCTCCTCTGACCTCCCCGTTATACCTACGTTTTGTTTCACTTAGTATCCTTCTTAGGATATGTTTCGAGGATCTTTCGACTGGATACGAATATGTTCCGACATTTCTACAACAACTGGAACATCTACGAATACTAATAACACGACCTAGGATTCCTATGCGGTAAGTTCGACAGGTATAAAACTTCGACTCCCTTTCCTGATCTCTTCCCCCTTAAAAATCCCATGATACCCCCGTGATACAGACCAACTTCACACCTCGAAAATATTTTAGAACTAGCATTGCACGGCGTCGGTTTCTTTTGTTCCCGCTTTGGGACTCGGAAAGGAAACATTGCAGGGCGTATTTGCTGGAGGAAAATTATCACCCACCTTCGATTCTGGTACATAATCACGAAAAAGTTTGGGGGAATGCTCTTTGCGAGATGGAGTTTGTGAGCTATGCGCAGGAGCTCGCATGCAATGGTGGATCTTGTTTCTGAGGCTTCTCATGATGGCGCCTCAATATTTTGTAGGATTAGGATTACTGCGCCGTGATGATAGAGGAGACTAATTAATGAATGCACCCGCCTGAAATCAAAACTACCTTGAACTGATCGTGGAATGTCAACGTGAAATACACTTCGTCCCATCTCAGTTAAACACTAACGTATTTTATGAGTTTAAGCTTTACACAGAAAATTCAGTTCGTTAGTTACCCCTTAAAAGGCCGCGGCCCCACAGCCCTACGCGTCCCCAATAAAACAGGGGATCTCGGATGCGAAAAAAAGGAGGCGGAGTCTCGACGGAGCGCACTGGACACGAGCACAGGACCACAGGTACGGTACCTAGATTAAACCAAACTAAAAATAGGCGCTGTAAGAGGGACTCTCGAGCCACTGTGGGCCAGCTGGGCTGGTTCAAACTAAACTAAACTAACTGCAAATTGATTTGAACACGACTCTTACGTTTCACCTCAGTTCGACATTCTCAATCTCTTGGCACTGCAGCACCAGCACACGGGACGACGACAAGCGACCGCATTGTGGCCTCAACATTCAGCAGACCAAACCACATCCTCGAATTCTCATTAATTGGAGGTCTTGCGATAATAATTACCCTGGGGAATACACGATCGAAGACGAGTGTGTGCTGAGGCGGATCTCCATACTCGACGGATTCTATTGAGGGTGCGCTGGACCAGGGACTTGAAACGTGCCCGCGGCTTGATTGGGATTTGATCGCAAGATCACGACGTCCGCACTACACTACATAATACGAATTCACAAGCACGATCAGCGAGCGCCGACGCAGCGGAGGGATATATCTAGGGCATCACACTCGTTTTTCATACAATCGCAGAGACAGACGCATTGGGCGCGGGGGCCAGGGATCGAGGACATATTGGTGGTGATAGAGAGCACGTCTGCGTGGAGGGCCAGCTTTCGTGTCACTCACGATGGTCGAGGACAAGTATGTGTTGCTGCTGCGCATATTTGGGGGTCTACATAAGTGCTGATACGATGGAACAGGTACATAGGATTGGCGCTGGCCATCACATCTACGCTTGCGATAGGTATGTTGATTTGCATCTCTTCACAAGGGGGCCAGGACTGACAGCGGTACAGGAACAAGTTTTGTGATAACGAAGAAGGTACGGCGTCTGCGAATAGAGAGGGGATATGGGATGGCATGCTGACGATGGATAGGGCCTCATACAAGCAGAAGAAAGACATGGGTTCGAGGGAGATGGCTTCACATATCTGAAAAGCCCTATATGGTGGGCAGGCATAGTAGCACGTACGCGCCCCCTCTCCCATTGCCCCCATCTTCCACCAAGCTAATCCCCGGCTTCAGTGATTCTCGGCGAAGTAGCGAATTTTGCAGCATACGCGTTTGCGCCGGCGATTCTGGTAACACCATTAGGAGCACTGAGCGTGCTGATAGGAGCAGTCCTGGGATCGTATTTCTTAAAGGAAGAGCTGGGGACGCTGGGCAAACTGGGGTGTGCGATTTGCCTGATTGGGTCTGTGATTATTGTGCTCCATGCGCCGCCAGATAAGGAAATTACGACTATTGATGAGATCTTGCATTATGCTATCCAGCCAGGTATTTCCCCTCTTCTCTGTGGAATTGGAGCTTCTGCTGATCCCTGAAAGGGTTCCTCCTGTTCTGTTTTGTAGTTGCGGTCTTTGCGGTGGTCATGATATACCGAGTTGCGCCCAAATACGGGAAGCAAAATCCCCTCATCTACCTCTCGATCTGCTCGACTGTTGGATCGGTGTCCGTTATGTCTGTCAAGGCGTTCGGTATTGCGGTGAAATTGACATTTGCGGGGAATAACCAGTTTACACATCCCTCGACATACGTCTTTATCATTTTGACGACAGTGTGTATCCTCACGCAGATGAACTACTTCAACAAAGCTCTAAGCCAATTCCCCACCTCAATGTAAGTTTTCCCCATTCAAAACCTCGAAAAACTGCAAATCAGGTACTAATAGCTTCCTTTTCACAGCGTCAATCCCCTCTACTACGTAACCTTCACAACCGCCACCCTCTGCGCCTCCTTCATCCTCTACGGCGGCTTCAACACCTCCGACGCCGTCAACACCCTCTCCCTCCTCTCCGGCTTCCTCGTAATCTTCACCGGCGTCTACCTCCTCAACATCTCGCGCGGCGACCCAAACGGCACCAAAATGATAAACGGCGCCGCGCACGACGGCATCGCCACCGACATCATCTCTGGCATCCAAACGCGGCGCTCAATGCAAGCGAGAAGAAGTCTAGATCCGCATCAATGGGGCAGTGGCGGTGACAGAGAGGGATTGATTCATGCTTATGATGAGGAGAACGGGCTGGGATTGACGGATTTAACAGAGAGTGAGGATGAGGGACGGAAGGGGAATGGGAAGGTATACGAGAACACGAACGGGAACACGTCGAAAAAGAGCTTGCATGAAGGCAGCCGGTCGAATTCCCGTCGAAGTTCACCTCTACCGCGGTGACGCTTCTAAGCCCTCTCTTCCTTCATCTTAAGATTGTCCTCTTCTCAGAGTAGAAAATGGGGATTTGTATATGGATTTGCACAGGAGCCGGAATTGGGGTTCATTAGAGAATGCAGATGCACTGCGTGCAGACGCGAGACGTACGTACGATATATGAGGACACTTTTTTATTTGGGCGTTTTTGGGAGTGGGAGGTAGGCGGGAACTGTATAACAGAATAGGTGGCGTGCAAGATCCGATTCTGGGGGAGTGCTGCTTTTTTTTGTATGATATATCCGCGCGGTTTGGGCGCATCATTTTTCAAATGCATTGAGAGGGCGTGAAACTGGAATGGATACGCTTTTTTTAATAGGATGTGTGTGTGAATCGATTGTTGAGATTTGACTTACTTTTCTGGCTGTTGAGTTTGAGGGGGTGAGAGAGGGGTAATTTTGTTGATTTGATATGGTGGAGGGGCTATAATTAGTGGCCGGGGTGAACCCTAAGTTTGGGAATTGTATTGTATTATCCGGGGATATCAATTATAGGTGCCAACAAGTCGCGTCACATAAAGTTCATACGCATAAGACATGTTTGGAGATTTTTATGGTATTGTATGAGAAGCTGCTCGTTGGTGAAAGCTGCCTATCTAATATTTTGGTTTGTTTTCGGCGGCAAAACCCCTTGACTACAGGCCCTCCCCTGAGCGATACCCTTCCTCAAGATGCAGATTAATTCACAAGTCATAAATGCCATCGAATCAACCTCTCACGTATTTCCATATCAATCAAAGGCAGCAAAAACTCCAATTGATCAAAGCCAGAATTCCCAACACCCCTCTATTGCTCCTCCGCTGGTGCGCCCTCCTCACCTCCCTGCTCAGCTTGTCGTGCAGCCTCTGCCGCCGCCTGGCTAGCCGCAAGCTTGCTTCCATAATCCTGGCTCATGGGTTGAACTACAGGCTGCTCCTCCTTCGGCTCAATAATCGTAACACTGTCTGGCAGACTCTTCTGGGGACCGCTCTTGCCCTCTGGATCCGAGCCGCGCATGATCTTGACCTTGATACCGAGCACACCTTGTCTGAGGAGTACGTGGCGGGTAGCAGAGTCGATGAAGTCCTTGGCGGGCTGACCAGAGTGAATCATGAAGCCGTCGGTGAACTTCATGCTCTTGGCACGAGCCGCGCGCAGCTTTCCAGAAACGACGACCTCGCAACCCTTGGCGCCGCTCTCCATGATGAAGCGCAGCACACCGTAGCATGCACGTCGGACGGCCAGGCCATTGAGCAGCTTGTAGCGTAGGGATTCGCACTGTGCGACGGCGGAGAGACCGCGGTTTTGCACCTTGGCCGCGTAGAGGGAGACGGAGTTTTCGGGGAACTTGAAGCGCTTTTGGATGAGCGAGGTCAGCTCCCGGATGCGTCGTCCTTGCTCGCCCAAGACTTCTTGTGTGTGTGTTGCTCGGATGATGATGTCGGTCACGGTGGGCGTTACTCGGACTTCGACGCCGGAGTATCCCTCCTCAGCCAGTTCACGCTGGAAGAACTCGTTCAACTCGGCGTAGAAGACTCCATCGGCAACGAACTTTCTCCGCTTTGAGCTGTGAGGGAGAAGAGTCAGCGGTGGTCCTTAGGACTTTGGTTTCTTGCTGATTACACATTGAAGACAGCGATTAAGAGAATATATCTTACATTGCGGTTCCTGGGACTCCGGAGGCCATGTTGATGGGATGTGGTGTGGGATCGAACCTTGTGGCTGAAGGTTCTGATGAAGTTGTCGTCGATGAAGTTTCCTGGAAAATGCGCAAAAGTATTATGAGGATTAATTGTGTGGTGTCGTGGTGGGGAACTAAGCGAGTTTGGGTGCGCTAAGAGCCGGGTATCGATTGGTCACGGGCTGGGCTTCTTCCCTCGTTGACAACTTCACTTTAGATATTATTTACTTTTCAATTTGATGGCCTTTTGATATAGAATATATTGATATTCTACTTGCGCTGATATTTTTACTTCTAGTCTCCGAATTACGAATACTTAATTTTCACAATTTCCATTCTCTGTAACTCACAGAGTCACAAACGCCATTCCGTGCGACCGGAGGAGCGAATGGAAAACTTCTTTGAGCTCTGATAATTATGGGAAGCATATCATTCGAATATCCATATTCGTTACAAGATATTCCCCTTAATTATGCCAATCTCGTAGCTGATTATCATCTACTCCCTTGCTGTTGACGTAGATGCCCCTCCTTGACTCGCAGACAAGGCACCAAAATAAACCGCCGGCGAAAAGTGACCGCGGTCCCGAGAGACAGCGCAAACTACTACAATACGATGTTCCACTTCGATGATTCTCACGGCCCATACTTGTAGTGATTGTCCCAGCAGTCTCTGAACATTTGGCGTATCTTGAAACTTGCCATGTTATGATACGCCATCTATGTTTTATTGATTCGAGTCTGCGACGTCAGCAGCAGAAGTCAACATGGCTGAAAAGCTCAAGATAGTCAAGGTCAGCGATACTTACAGTTTGCGCAAGGATCCCTACTAAAATCTCTCTCTAGGTTGAAGATGTGCAGATCTTAGCAGCAGGAGAAATCTCCGTTGTAACCCTCCACCTAACACAACACCATCTCATCCTCGTCCAAGCCCCTTCTCCAGTCCCCGAAGGAGCTTCCCCTCCAAAACGCCCCGCCAAACCAAGAGAATCATGGATCGCATATCCCATGATAGCGCTCTGCACCTTCCGCCCAACTCCGCCAGGGTCTGGCCTCTCTTCTTCTCTGCGATTACGCTGTCGCGACTTCATATTTGTCACCCTGAACTTCTCGGAGGACAAACAAGCTAGAGATGTCTTTGAGACCATCAAGGGCGCGTCTAAGCTTTCGAGGACTGAGAAGTTATATGCTTTTAGTTTTCAGCCTCTCGGAACAGAAAAAGAGATAAACGGCTGGGATATATATGACGCAAAGGCAGAATGGAGAAGGCAGGGTATCAGTGAGAAGGGCGCGGACAGAGGATGGAGGATATCCAAGATCAATGTGGATTATGGCTTCTCTCCAACATACCCAGCTTTACTGCCCGTACCATCCAGCATTTCCGACAATACCCTCAATTACGCAGGAAGATACCGGTCCAGAGTGCGGATACCAGTCCTCACGTATCTACACCCCGTCAACAACTGCTCTATCACCAGAAGTTCACAACCTTTGGCGGGCCTAAGAGGCAATCGAAGCATTCAAGATGAGAAACTCGTCAGTGCTTGCTTCTCCGCGTCTACTTCTATACCAGATGCGGATCTCAACTCTTCTACCAACTCTAGAGCAAGTCCTGCTTCAAGCCAAGTCGACTTGACTTATCCCAACTCGGAAGGGGAAGTTTCGGAAACAGAAAGGCTTGAAGATGAGTTGATAGCGTCCTCGAACTTCGAGAGCGTATCAGACAAACCACATGTCTACGGAGCTCAGCAACACAACCTGATCGTTGACGCCAGACCAACAGTCAACGCAATGGCCATGCAAGCAGTTGGTCTGGGATCAGAGAATATGGACCATTACAAATTTGCAACAAAAGCTTATTTAGGTATTGACAATATCCACGTAATGCGCGAATCACTCGCAAAAGTCATAGAAGCCATCAAAGACTCCGACATTTCGAAGCTGCCACCCAACCGGGAGCTGCTCGCCAAATCTAACTGGCTTAAGCATATAACTGGATTGCTTGATGGCTCTGCCCTCATCGCACGCCAAGTAGGCATCCAGCACTCACACGTGCTCATCCATTGCTCGGATGGCTGGGACCGCACTTCACAACTCAGCGCGCTGTCACAACTTCTTTTAGATCCTTACTACCGCACCATAGATGGCTTCATAGTCCTCATCGAGAAAGACTGGTTGTCATTCGGCCACATGTTCCAGCACCGCTCTGGCTACCTCTCCTCGGATAAATGGTTCAAAACGTCCACGGACGCTTTAGCGGGCTCAGCTATCCAACCCGGCTCAACTACCAACGGCGGAGACGCTATCGAAAACGCTCTCCTGTCCGCAAAACGATTCTTCAACAAGAACAATAATTCCGATAAAGATGTCAGCGATTCTGATCCCCTACCCGAAGACGAAGCCCCCAAAACCCCAAGCAAAGACTCCAAAGAAGCAACAGACTTGAACAACATCTCCCCAACCTTCCATCAATTCCTCGACGCCACATACCAGCTCCTCCGCCAATTCCCCACCCGCTTTGAATTCACCGAGCGTTTTCTCAGACGTCTACTATATCATCTCTATTCATGCCAATACGGCACTTTCCTCTACAACAACGAGAAACAACGCATTGATGCTAAGATCAGTGAGCGTACACATTCTGTATGGGCCTACTTCCTGAGTCGGCGGAAGGAATTCACGAATACGAATTATGACAGTGAGATAGATGATAATGTCCGCGGCAAGGAACGGCTTATTTTCCCTCGGCTAGATAAAGTCCGGTGGTGGAACGAAGTGTTCAATCGAAGCGACGAAGACATGAACGGACCCGTTAACATGCAAACGGAGCGCTATCTTGGCGGACATAGTCACAGTCCAAGTAACAGCTCAGTAGGAAATGGTGGTGCGGGCGTGGGCGTGGGCAAGGGGGTATTGACGGGTGTTGAGACGGCGCATAGTGCGCTTACGGTGGGGGGTAGTACGGAGAGTAGGACCAGACAGGTTAGTAATGGGGAAGGCAGGTTTGCGAGTCTGAGGGAGGGGATT